>Ga0073928_10002036_pt1 | contig 36543 bp, 24 predicted proteins | sample PaiPotPPA55metaG_FD_76969 | JGI IMG/M metagenome (GOLD analysis project Ga0073928, IMG submission 76969) | Iron sulfur acid spring bacterial and archeal communities from Banff, Canada, to study Microbial Dark Matter (Phase II) - Paint Pots PPA... ... | reverse complement strand
GTCCGCGCATACCGTCCGCTCATCGAATTCCACCGAATCGTAAAGATATCCCCGAACATTTTGAGGCTGTCTCCCAACATGTTGACTTTCGTCGCTTCGGAATGACCCCAGCGCACCGGAATTTCGATGGCTCGTAGTCCGTAATGTCTCGCCAGGTATAGCAATTCCGGATCAAACCCGAATCCTTCAATGCGCTGTTGCTCAAAAATAATCCGGCAGCGTTCCCGCCGAAACGCTTTGAAGCCGCATTGCGTATCCACAAAGGGCAAGCGCAACACGATGCGCACAATTTTGTTAAAGATGATGCCCGCGGTTTCACGGAAAATCGATTGGCGCGTGCTGATCAAACTCCGATCCATGGCTCGCGATCCAATGGCCACATCGTAGCCATTATTTAGCGGCCTAATCAGTTTTTCCGCCTCTTCTATAGGCGCGGAAAGATCCGCGTCGGTGAAGAGCACCATGTCGCCTTGCGCCTCCAGCATCCCGTGTCGCACGCTGTATCCTTTTCCGCGATTGGTGCCGTTCGAAAGCACCCGAAGCCCCGTTAGTTTCCCATGAAATGATTCCGCCACTGCCGCGGTGCGATCCGTCGAGCCATCATCTACCACCAGCACTTCCGTGCGCAGTCGCAGTGTTGGCAGATATTCAGCGATGCGTTTCAATGTTTCCGGCAGGCGCACCTCTTCGTTGTAGGAGGGGATAATGATGGACAGATCGAAATTGGCTGCGCCCATTATCAGGAATCCTGCGAGAGTTTCGCTCCGGAGGGCTCTCTATCAAGGTTCGCAACAATCTCACTCATCTGTTGCAGCGTGAAATCGCACTCGCTTTCCGTATTGTAAAAATGTGGTGAAATGCGTACTCCTGCTTTCGGGCGATAATCGACGAGAATATTTCGTTCCACCAATTCCGGGCACACCTCGGCGGCATGGGGACATTCCACCGAGACGGTTCCAGCGCGCTCCGCCGCGTCTTCCGGGGTGTTCACGTGCCAGCCGCGCGATTTTGCGCCTGCCAGAATCCGCGCGGTCATGCGTAGCGACTTCTCCCGAATGGCACGGACTCCAACCTTATTAATAATGTCTAGCCCCGGTTGGCAAGCATAGAGCGCCGGAATATGCGGTGTGCCATTCAAAAATCCAAACGAATCTTCGCGCCGGTCGATCGCGCCGGTTTCAAATGCAAAAGGGCGCCGGTGCGCGAGCCATCCGGTCAGCGCCGGTTTTAACTTTGCGCGCAAATCTTCGCGTACATACAAATACGCCACGCCAGGGCCGCCACACAGCCACTTCAAAACGCCGCCCACGGCAAAATCCACCGCAAGGCTCTTTACATCGAGCGGTATTGCCCCCGTTGCCTGGAACACGTCGAGTATCACGTGTGCGCCGACGCGGTAAGCCCGTTCAATGATGGCGCGCGCATTTACGATGTACGAGCTGCGAAACAATACCTGCGAAATCGGCACCAGCAGCGTATTTTCATCAATCGCCGCCAGCAATTTATCCAGGTCAACCCGAATGGGATCCGCGCTGCGTACCGTTTCGATCCGCGCGCCATGACGGCGCTGCTCGTTATAAAAATACTGCACCGACGGAAATTCCTGCTCCGCCATCACAACTTTGTTTCGCGCACCCTGGAAATCGAAACACGAACTGATGATCGCCTGCGTAATCGTGACGTTCTGGTGCAACGATAATTCGCCGCGTCCCGCCCCGATCAGCGGCGCGATCTTGTCACCCACGCCGACAGCCAGCTCCCACCAGCCCTCTTCCCAGGCGCGAATTCCACGGTTTCCCCAGGAATCGGCGTAAGCGCGCATGCTGTCGTAGACCGCGCGAGGCATCGCACCAAGCGAATTGCTGATCATGTAAGTCGATTTTTCCAGTATCGGAAATTCTCCGCGCAGCTCCAGCAGGTCATTCATAAGGTTTGGCGCATTGTATTTTACCGCGGGCCTATCCGCCACCTAAGAAGCCTCAGCCCCCTTCGTGGAATCCTTTAAAATGCGCTCGAATAAGTCATAACCTACTGTAAGGGGGGTTCGCCTCCGTTTCATAAGTTGTTTTGGATCAATGCGGGCTGGTTCCCGACGATAGTACTAAGCCGTGCCACTCTGGCCCGCAACGCTTGACCTGACCACCATTTCTGCCTAAGCTCCATCTAAATAAGCACATGCCTCGATATCCGTCTAAATTTGCCTTTTTGGCCGTATTTTTCGCCGTTATATTGCTGGGAGGGCAACTTCATTTCTGCGCGGATCAAGGACTCCCGTCCAGTTCACACCCTTGTCCACTGTGTTCCACGGCGGCATCGGTAGTTCCTAACCCCTCACCAAATGTAGCCGTCGGGCATCTGGTCAAGCGCCTCGAAGTCGTATCTGTACTCGTTTCCCCGTCTAAGAGTTTTCCGCTTTTGATTGCTCCTCGAGGTCCTCCAACGCATTAAGGTAGTGCTTTTTCTTGTATTTACCCTTCAGATAGCTATTCGTCCCGATCGAAGTGGCGCCCCGAGGAATACTCAAAATGAGGACCGTCATGGTATTTGCCGCTACAGCGCTCACCATTGCGACTGTTGCGACTGCCCAACAGAACCCCTCCCCGCCGCTGCCGGTGGAACCGCCGTCGCGCGCGGACCTGACCCAGAGGTCGGCAACGCGAATCTCGCTAGACGACGCGATTCGCATGGCTTTGCAGCACAATCACGCACTGCTCGCCGCGCGGTCAACAATTCTACAAAATCAAGCGCAGGAAATTACTGCGAACCTGCGGCCCAATCCGGTACTCTCCTTTGACTCCCAATTTTTCCCACTATTTAATCCGGGACAATTCAACGGGAATTATCTGGCGACTCAGTCGCAATTTGATCTGGGCATCGGGTACTTGTTCGAGCGTGGCAAAAAGCGTCAACACCGTCTGCAAGCCGCACAAGCTCAAACGGCCGTGACGCGGTCGCAAGTTACCGATAACGAGAGGACCCTTACATTTAATGTTTCGCAGCAGTTCATCGCGGTGCTGCTGGCGCAATCCACGCTTGAGTTTGCTCAGCAGAATCTCGACAGTTTTCAGCAATCGGTGAAAGTTAGCGAGCTACGTTATAAAGACGGCGACATCAGTGAGAGCGACCTGCTTAAGATTAAGTTGCAACTGTTGCAATTTCAGACCGATTTGTCCGCGGCCAGGCTTGCCAAGGTCGAAGCCTTGGTGGCTTTGCGCCAATTTCTAGGATACGAATCTGTCCCCGACAATTATGACGTCCAAGGGGAGCTCGAGTACCAGCCTGTTCACGCCGGCGTCGACGACCTGAAGGCCCTGGCACTGCGCACGCGCCCCGACCTTCAAGCTGCACAACAGGGAATTACCCTGGCGCACAGCCAGGAGGCACTCGCGCAAGCCATCAGCAAACGCGATTTGAACGTTACTTTCGACTATACCCACACCGCCGGAATCAACAGCGCCGCGCTCTTCTTCAATATCGACCTTCCCATCTTCGACCGTAATCAGGGCGAAATTGCGCGCACGCGAGCAGCCATCACCCAATCCCAGGAGCAGGCCAGCGAAGCCTCTGAGCAAGTGCTCTCCGATGTTTACAACGCCTACGAAACATTGCATTCCAACGATGAGATCATCTCGCTCTATCGCGGCGGCTATCTCGATCAGAGTAAAGAGTCCAGAGATATCACCGAGTATTCCTACAAACGAGGGGCCGCCAGTCTCCTGGATTTTCTCGATGCTGAGCGGAGCTATCGCGCCACCCAAGTCGCTTATCGACAAGCCCTCGCCAGCTACATGACCGCAGTCGAGCAACTGCGGGAAGCCACCGGTACCAGGAGCCTGCCATGAGAACTCGCACTCGAAGCCAGGGCCTATTTGTCATCGCTCTGGGATGTCTGCTGTCCGCGGCCGGATGCGGATCTCGGGCAGGAGAATCCGAATCCAAGATGACCTCTTATTCAGCTGGGGAACATCCTGCGGATACTGCCGAACTCTTTAGCGTCCCACAGGAGCAGATGTCCCACATCCAGATTGCCACTGTCGAAAAATCGAGCCTGCCTCGAGTTCTCCGTCTGACCGGAGCGGTCGCCTACAACGGATTCAAGACCACCCAGGTTTTCACTGCCGTGGGCGGCCCGGTGCAGGAAATTTTGGTGGCGCCCGGCGAAATGGTGCGCGCTGGGCAGTCTTTGCTTGTTGTTTCCAGTCCGGATTTTTCGGTTGCTCGCTCCGCCTATATCAAGGCCCATTCGACATTTCAGCTCGCCGATAAAAATTACCAGCGAGCCCGCGATCTTTTCGAGCATCACGCGATCGCCGAGCGAGACTTGCAACAAGCGGAGTCCGATCGCGCCGCAGCCCAAGCTGATCTGCAATCCAGCGAAGACGCCATGCGCGTATTGGGCATTAAGGACCCGGAAGGCAGCATGAAAAATCCAACAAAACTCACCTCCCGGGCTACGGTGGTTGCACCCGTCAGCGGAGAAATCACCGAGCGATTAGTGGGGCCCGGTCAATTGCTGCAGGCCAACACTACTCAATGTTTCACCATCTCGGATATGAGTACTGTCTGGATTCTGGTCAACGTTTACCAGAACGATCTTCAGTATGTCCACATGGGCGACGACGTCGCCATCACCACGGACGCCTATCCAGATACCTTTCACGGGAAAATTTCTTTTTTGTCACCTGCGCTCGATCCTAACACCCGCACTCTGCAGGCTCGCATCGTCACACCGAATCCGGGACTGAAGTTGAAAAAAGACATGTACGTGAACGCCACCGTGCAAGCCGGAAAAATCACGGACGCTCTGACCGTTCCTGATGCCGCCGTCCTTCGCGACACAGAAAACCAGCCGTTCATATACGCACTGACGAGCGCCAATCAGTTTTCCCGTCAATCCGTAACCGTCGGCGACAGCCACAACGGGCGCACTCAAATCACCAGTGGGTTGAAACCAGGCCAGCGCATTGCCGGTGACGGCAGCTTGTTTCTGCAGTTCAAGAATTCTTTACAGCACTAGTCCCCCGAGGAACCCGAGCCCGATGATCCATCGCGTCGTTCAATTCGCGTTGCAGCAGCGCTTCCTGGTGCTCATGATCACCGTGCTGATCATCATTGCTGGGGCTGTTTCGTTTCAGCGCATGCCCGTGGACGCCTACCCCGACCTTTCGCCTCCACTTGTGGAGCTGATTACTCAGTGGCCCGGACATGCCGCCGAAGAAGTCGAACGCTTAACGACCCTGCCTCTGGAACTGGCCATGAACGGATCGCCACATGTGAAAGTGATGCGATCTATTTCGCTTTACGGTCTTTCCGATTTGCGATTGACCTTCGATGAAACCGTTGATCCCTATTTCGCACGGCAGGTGGTATTCCAGCGCCTGAGCGACGCACAACTTCCTACTGGTGTAACCCCGACCATGGCCCCGCTTTTTAGTCCCAGCGGGCTCGTCTACCGTTACGTGCTCGAAAGCCCGGACCGTTCGCCACAAGAGTTGAAAACATACGAGGACTGGATCATCGAGCGCGTCTACAAGAGCGTCCCTGGCGTGGCCGACGACTCTGGCTTCGGCGGCACGGTGATGCAGTATCAAGTGCTGCTCGATCCTGCGAGGCTCTACAGCTATCACCTCCCGGTGGTCCAGATCGTCAGTGCTCTGACTGCCAACAATTCCAATACCGGCGGCGGGTTTTACTCCCAGGGCGGCCAGTTTTATTACGTACGCGGGATCGGGCTGCTTAAGTCCACCGAGGATATCGGGGAAGTTGTGGTGGGCAGCGCCAATGGCGTTCCTATTCGCGTGAAAGACGTCGCTCGAGTGGAGATAGGCCACGCACCGCGTCTTGGTATTTTTGGCTTTGAGAAAAATGACGATGCCGTTGAGGGCGTCATTCTTTTGCGCACCCACGAACAGCCCCAGAACGTCCTCGCCGGGGTGGAGAAAAAAACAGAGGAACTGAATCACAGCATCCTGCCCGCGGATGTAAAAGTGCGACCGTTCTACGATCGCAGCGATCTTGTTCGCGTTACCACCGATACCGTCGAATGGAATCTGCTTCGCGGAATGGCACTTGTTCTCATCGTGCTTATCTTTTTTCTGGTCAGCATCCGCGCGGCTCTTATCACCGCGCTGACCATTCCGCTGGCGCTTCTGTTCGCCTTCATATTTCTTCATTTGACCGGCGAAGCCGCCAACCTGCTTTCCATTGGCGCCATCGACTTTGGAATCATCATCGATGGCACCATCGTGATGGTTGAGAACATTTACCGCGAGCTAAGTCTGCGCAGTGGCCAGAGCTACAAGTTAAACGAGGTGATCCTCATCGCCGCGCGCGATGTGGATCGTCCGATTTTCTATTCTGTCGCCGTCATCATCGCCGGATACCTGCCCATTTATGCTCTCACCGGGCCTGCCGGAAAACTGTTTCATCCCATGGCCGATACCATGGCATTTGCGCTGGTTGGTGCGCTGCTTCTAACGCTTACCGTCGTGCCGGTGCTGGCCTCCTATTGGTTCAAGAATGGTGTCCGGGAGAAACCCAATCGCATTTTCGAGTGGGTTCGCAATTCGTATGGGAAACGTTTGCGCTGGTGCCTGGACCATCCCAAGTCAACGGTCGGCTTGAGCGTGCTGATCTTCGGCTTAAGTCTGCTCTTGTTGCCCTTCATTGGTGGCGAATTTTTACCCCACCTCGATGAAGGGGCGTTGTGGGTGCGCGCCACCATGCCTTATACCATTTCGTTTGAGGAGGCCAGTAAGTTCGCACCGCAAGTCCGCGCTCTGTTGATGAAATATCCGCAAGTCACTGTGGTGGGCTCTGAACTTGGCCGGCCGGACGACGGCACCGACCCAACTGGATTCTTTAATTGCGAATTTTATGTTGGATTGAAACCGTACAATGACAAGTCCTGGAAGCAAGGTGCCATTCACTCCAAACAACAACTAACCGAGGACTTGGAGAAGAATCTCGAAGCGTTTCCAGGCGTCATCTTTAATTACACCCAGCCGGCCGAAGACGCGGTCGATGAAGCGCTGACCGGACTGAAGAGTGCTCTTGCGGTAAAAATTTTCGGCCCGGACCTGGACGTATTGGAGAAAAAAGCAGTAGAGATCAAGAACGTGCTGAGTAAAAACCCCGGCTTCAAGGAGCTGACGGTCGTCCGCGAACTTGGGCAGCCCAGCCTGGTGATCGATGCGGATCGCCAGAAGATCGCGCGTTTCGGCATCAACGTTTCCGACGTTGAGGCGGTGGTACAGGCAGCCGTCGGCGGCCAAACCGCGACGCAGGTTATTCAAGGGGAGAAACTGTTCGACTTGGTTGTTCGCATGGAGCCTCAATACCGGTCCACCGCTGGCGACATCAGTAACTTGCTCGTCCCTACTCCAACCGGCCAACAAATCCCGCTCGCCGAACTCGCAAACATAAAACAAACCACCGGCGCATCGTTCATTTACCGGGAAAACAATTCGCGCTACATCGGCATTCAATTCTCTATCGAGGGCCGCAACTTGGAAGGCATCGTTAATTCCGGGCAAACCGCGGTGCGTAAAGCCGTCAGTTTGCCTCCGGGATACACGCTGGATTGGGGTGGCGAGTATAGCGAACTACTTGAAGCCAAATCGCAATTTCTGATCATCGGGCCTCTCGCGCTGCTTTTAATTTTTCTTATTTTGTTTGCGCTCTACGGTAACTTTAAATTCCCGCTGACTATCGCGCTCGGCGTGGTGTTAACCGAACCGGTCGGCGCGTTAATCGCGCTGAAACTTACGCACACCCCCATAAGCGTTTCCAGCGTTCTAGGATTGCTTGCGCTGCTCGGCGTTTCGGTCGAAACGGCCGTCATCCTGGTGAGCTATATCAATAAGCTTCGTCTTGAAGGTCGCAGCGTACGCGAGGCCACCCTGGAAGCATCCTTGTTACGACTGAGGCCGATCATGATGACTGCATTAGTCGCTTGCTTGGGTCTGCTGCCTGCTGCGATGTCCACAGGCGTAGGGAGCGACACGCAAAAACCATTTGCCATCGTGGTGGTCGCCGGTCTGATTTCCAGGTTGCTCCTCGGATTCTTCGTTAACCCAGTGCTCTATGAGATGGTCGCCCGCCAAGGCGACGTTCTCCAGGTGTAGCTGCTTCGCGAGTGCGTCAGAAATAAGAGTATTTCCCGGTCTGCTCGTTATGGATCCGCGTATCCACCGGAAGTTCTGTAATTCCCAATATTTTGTAAAGTCTGATACATTGCATCATCGCAAGATTTGATCGCTGCCGACGGCAAGCCTGGCAGCCCTAACGGGGAGTACAAATGCGGCGAACCGCAGCCATCGTAATTGTGTGCAGCATGATCCTATTTGTCGCGGCGGCGGCCACCGTGAAACCGAAAACCGACGACCGCTTGAAAGGGTCATTCCGTCGCCCCGCGGTGAATGGCTGGACCGTCGTGCATCTTGAAGGCTCACCGGCAGAAATAGGATTCCAACACGGCTACCTGCTCGCCCCCGAAATTCAGGATCTCAAAAATGTGTACAAGCTCGAGCTCACTCACGACACCGGCAAGGACTGGAATTTTTTGCGAGAAGCGGGCAAAACCGTGCTCTGGCCTCATGTCGAACCCGAGTATCGTGAAGAGATGCAGGGCATCGCCGATGGCGCAACCGCGCACGGCGTTAATGTGGACATTTGGGATGTGGTCGCACTCAACGCCGCCATGGAGTGGAGTTATTACGTCGCGGAATTCGATAAGGCCCATAAAATCGCTTCATTGCCAACCGTAACCGCCCCGGACCACTGCAGCGCTTTCGTGGCGGTGGGCAGCTACACAAAAGACGGCCGCGTGGTGATCGCGCACAATAACTGGACAAGTTATCTCGATGGAGCTCGCTGGACCATGGTGTTCGACGTTGTTCCCGCGAAGGGCTATCACTTTATTATGGACGGTCTGCCCGCGCTCATTCACAGCGGTGATGACTTCGCCGTGAACTCCCCCGGAATCGTCATCACGGAAACAACTATTTCCGGTTTTCACGGCTTCGACACCGCCGGCATACCGGAATTCGTGCGCGCGCGAAAAGCCATGCAATATTCTTCCTCCATCGACGATGTGGCCCGCATTTTTCGCGATGGCAACAACGGTGGATACGCGAACGACTGGCTGATTGCCGACACCCATAAAGGCGAAATCGCCAGCCTCGAGCTCGGCCTTAAAAATGTCACGCTGGAACGCAAGACCGACGGCTACTTTGTTGGTTCCAATTTCCCCATCGCGCCGATTTTGGCCGCCGAAGAAACCGATTTTGCCACCACGGACATGAGCAACAGTCCCAACGCGCGCCACCGCCGTTGGGAACAACTGATGGCTGAAAATAAAGGCAAGATCGACGTGAATCTGGCTGAAAAATTCCTAGCCGACCACGTGGACTCCTTCACCGGAAAAACTGAACCCAGCGAGCGCACTCTCTGCGGTCACGTGGAACTTTCACCCCGCGGCATGGGCTCCTGGCAAATTCCTTACGGCACTGCCGGAGCCGTGCAAAACAAAGCCACGGATACCCAGATGGCCGCGCAAATGGAATTTGTTGCCGCCGCCGGTCATGCCTGCGGGATGGATTTTCTCGCCGCAAAACACCTCCAGCAGCACCCCGAACAATCCTGGGAAAAATCCGAGTTGCGAGATATGAAGGCCTATCCCTGGACCACCATCAGCGCCCAGAAGTGAATTGATCCCGTCGGCACGAATGTAATTTACTCTCCCGATTCCACAACCGAAACGTAACTAACCACTTTCTTCAGCCTCGGAAATCTCAAAAGTACTATTCACCGCCGCGCCCATCCGTCCTAAAATTGAATTCCCCAGCAAGGAGGATTCATGGCCACTCAAAAAAAATCGCCGGTTCGCCATTCTGCTCACTCTGCTGGTCATTCAGACGCGATTCGCATCGTCCCGTTGCACCACCCGCAAGCTTTGCAGGCCGCCGCGCCGCAACTTACCTATCGCAATGGTCCGTTACTATCGGCCGTCGAGGTGTTCACCGTGTTTTGGGGCGCCACCTGGAACTCTGCCCCGCAAATTACCTTGATGAATAATATGAACGCCTTCTTCGATTACATTCTGACCAGCGCGCTGATCGATCAATTGGCGGAGTACAACGTGGGTAGTTTTAAAATTTCCCACGGCAAGCGCACCGGCACGACAGTCATCACCCCGGCTGCCGCGAGTTCCGTGAACGACACAACCATCCAAAGCGAACTCCAGAACGCCATTGCCTCCAACGGTGCCTTCCCCCAACCAGGCGCGAACACTTTGTACTTTGTCTTTATGCCGGAGGGCACGAAGGTCGTGCAGGGCGGCTCGGCTTCCTGTCAGGCGTTCTGCGGATATCACAATGACATCAACAGCCAGATTTTTTACGCCGTAATGCCGTATCCGGGATGCGCGGGTTGCACCGGTGGCTTGCAGCCGTTTGATGCGCTGACCTCCACCAGTTCGCACGAATTATGCGAAGCCATCACCGATCCTATTCCCGGCCAGGGCTGGTACGACGATTCCAATGGTGAAATTGGCGACATTTGCGCCTGGAAGACCAAAAAAGTTGGTCAGTACACCGTGCAGTTGGAATGGTCCAACAAAGCTAACCAGTGCATCTGAAATGCACTAATGTTGTCTCGCGCCCACCGCTGGTCTACCAGCGTCTTTGATCCAGGCCGATTCAACAAAAGCATCGTGACAATCATCACGATGCCCCTTAACCCATAGGTCCCCCGTCGAGCATTCTCGATTTCGGACGATTGCTTCCATTGCTAGACTCACTAATTGACAAAATGTAAATTTCAGAACAGACTCTGCGCGGCTTTTTTTGAACTCGGCGGCTAGCGCGGGTCGGGGGCCATCTTGCGTCTACTCTCAAAGTGTTACACCGCTTTCTTGTTCTGCTGCTTATCCGCATCTTTCGCACCGACCATGGCCCAGGCGCCCACGCCAACAACTGAACCTAACGCTCCACCCGCCACCGCAAGCAGCGCGAGCCCTGTTCTCCCCAACGAGCCACCCTCGGTGTCCAAAGCCATGCACTTATACTGGGACAGGAAATATGACCAGGCCGCTACCGAATATAGCCGTGTAATTCAGGCCGGATTTAACGCCCCCGCGGGTTATGCCGGGCTTGCACGCGTCGAACTGACGCAAAACAAAATTGCGGAGGCTGCCGCAGCCGCGCAAAAGGGCATCGAATTGGGCCCTCAGCTCGCCGCGACGCACATCGCATTAGGTGAGGTTTATTACCGGCAGGGAAAAATCGAGGAAGCCGCCGATGAATTTCGCAAACTGGTAATCGCGAATACCTCCGACGCGCAAGCCTATTACGGCATGGCCAAAGTCATGCATGCTTCCTCGTACCACAAAAAAGAAAAACTCTTGATTGATAGAGCGCACCAATTGAATCCGAGCGACCCGGACATCCGCCAGGCATGGATGGCTTCCTTAAGCTTGGCCGACCACATTAAAGAACTCCAGGCAGTCCTCGACGGAGCCCTCGATCCCGCTGTCCGCGCTGACAACGAAGAGCACCTTGCGAGGCTTAAGGAAATTGCTGATCAACCGGCGCGAGGCTGCCGCCTTTCCACCGCGGTTAGAAGCACCCAGACAGATTTGCTGCCCATCATGCACGATGCGAGAAACTCCAGTGGTTTTGGCTTGCCGGTGAAAGTAAATGGCACGCCATCTACGCTGCTTCTGGACACCGGCGCCGGCGGGATCCTCATCAGCAAACGAATCGCGGATAAAGCTGGAATCCACAAAGTAATAGACAACAAAGTCGGCGGCATCGGGGACGCAGGCGAACAAACTGGCTATCTGGGCTATGCCAATTCCATCAAGATCGGCGATCTGGAATTTAGCGATTGCTACGTGCAAGTTCTGGATAAACGGTTCTCCGATTCAGAAGATGGATTGCTTGGCGCCGACGTTTTCTCCGATTTTCTCGTCGACCTGGATTTTCCAAATCATCAAGTCAGGCTCAGCCAATTGCCGGAAGACCCTTCGCAGCCTGCCACCCCCGCCACACTCGATTCTCAAGCGGAATTGACCCGTCAACCCCACGACAAATATGTTGCCCCGGAAATGAAATCCTTCTCCCCGGTTTATCGCATCGGTCACGACCTGCTGCTACCCACCAAGGTGAATGACAAGGGCCCAGTTCTTTTTCTGATCGATACCGGCTCTTTCCAGAACATGATCGCGTTGGATATGGCTCGAGCGGTGTGCAAAGTGGGGGAGACCGACACCGCCAAAATCAAGGGCATCAGTGGGGAGGTCAAAAAGGTATATCGAGCCCAGGACGTAATCCTGCAGTTTTCGGGCTACAGACAAAGAATGAATACCATGCTGTCCCTGGATATGACCAACATCAGTAACGGCGCCCGCACCGAGGTGTCCGGAATATACGGCTTCGAAATGCTTCAAATGCTGGAGATTAAGATCGACTACCGCGACGGCTTGGTCGCCTTCAAGTTCGATTCCAAGCGGTTCCACTCACCCTCACTGCTATAACGTGCGGCGTTACGATTATTCAGCCTCGCCTCAAAAACATGCAAAACGCCTTGCATGCCGGTATATAATCCACGCCAAAGAGGCCGCACTTTTTCGAGCGGCATACAACACGTTTAGCCATTAGCAGCTACGTATGGACGACCCTAAATTACCCCCGGGTCCCGAGGAGAAACCTGGCACTCCGGCCTCCCCAGGCGTACGTGCGCCCTTTGCAGGGGAGAGCTCTTCCAGCGATATCCGCAGCGCTGCCCATGCACCACTCGATTCCGGGGATCAACCTTTAGACGGTGCGACCTTAGCTGGCCAGTCATTCACGCCAACTCCTCACTCTCCTCGGGCCCGCACCACCACGAAGTTACAGCCCGGTGAAGTCATCGGTGGCCGCTACGAAATCCTCGAGCTATTGGGCGAGGGCGGAATGGGCGCGGTTTATAAAGCTTCCGACCGCGAATTGAATCGATTTGTAGCTCTTAAATTAATTCGCTCGGACCTCGCTTCGGATCCCGCCATCCTGGCCCGATTCAAACAGGAGTTGTTAACAGCCCACCAGGTCACTCACAAGAACGTCATTAGAATTTATGATCTCGCCGAAGCGGATGACGTCAGATTTATTACCATGGAGTTCATCGAGGGTTCCGACCTTCGTCACGTGCTTCTGGACCAGGGCAAACTGCCCGTAGAACGAGCTGTCGAGATAATCCGGCAAGTGTGCTTGGCGCTGGACGCCGCACACAGCGTGGGCGTTATTCACCGCGATTTAAAGCCGCAAAACATTATGTGCGACAAAGCCGGCCGAATCCTGGTCATGGATTTTGGCTTGGCCCGTTCCATAGAGTCCAAGGGGATGACCCAGACCGGCGCCTTGATGGGAACCATCGAATATATGTCCCCGGAACAATGCATGGGGAAGCACCTGGACGCACGTTCAGACTTATTTGCCATCGGGCTGATCTTCTATGAATTGCTCACTAACGAAACGCCTTACAAAGCTGACTCCGCGATGGGCAGCTTGCTGTTGCGCAATCAGCAACGCGCGGTTCCCGCGTCGGAGTTGGATGCTTCTGTCCCTAAGGGATTAAGCGACATTGTCGGGAAGTGTCTGGAGCGCGATTTGGACCTGCGTTATCAAAGCGCGCAGGAAATTCTTGCGGATCTCGACGCCGTACAAGGAAAGCGCCCGAGTTCGGCTTCCGTTGTGACCCAACCGGCTGTTACGGAGACGCCCGTCTCTCAGCGTGTTCCCTGGAAGTGGATTGCGGCGGCGCTGGCATTGGCGCTGGGCCTCGGAGGCTGGGCGCTGGTCGGAAAGCTGCCGCATAAGACAGAAACGCCCGCGACCACCGCTCCGGCTGCGCCGGACGTATCGCTCGCAATTTTGCCATTTCGCAATGGCTCCGGCGATAGCCGGATGGATTGGCTGGGAAACAGTCTGGCCGACATGCTGACCACTGACGTCGGCCAATCAGCGCACTTACGCACGATCTCGCCAGACCGTGTGCAGCAGGTTCTGTCCGACTTACGCGTCACTCCGGACACCACAATCGATCCGGCAATGGTGGGACGCATCGCCGAGTTCAGCAATGCTGACACCGTGATTTGGGGCCAATACGCCAAGTTCGGCGACCAGATCCGCATTGACGCAACGCTTCGCGACTTCAAACATCAGCGCTCTATCCCCGTCAAAGCTGAAGCCGCTAACGAAAAGGCTTTACTGCCGGCCATCGCACAGCTCGCCCAATCCATCCAGCAAAACCTCGCGCTTTCTTCCGACGTACTGCAGGAATTGCGAAATAAGTCATTTCGGCCATCTTCCAATTCTTTGCAGGCTCTGCGAAATTACAACGAAGGGGTGCAGTTATCGCGACAGGGAAATCATCCGGAGGCAGAGAAGCGTTTTCAGGCTGCTATTCAGATTGACCCCGCTTTCGCATTGGCGTATTCCCGGCTGGGACAGACTTATAGCGACCTCAGAAATGCCGACAAGGCTGAGGAATTCTCGCGCAAAGCGGTGGATCTCAGTGATAAGCTCCCGCCGCCGGAACGGTATGTGATTCAAGCGAACTACGCCCAAGTCTCGAATGATTACCGCAAGGCCATCGAATCCTACGAGAATCTGGAAAAGGTGTCAGCCGAGGACGTGGACGTCCATTTTCACCTCGGTGGACTCTACGAATCCACCGGTGCGTACGATAAGGCGCGGATAGAACTAGGCAAAGTGCTGGCAATCGATCCAAAGCACGTGGACGCTTTGCTCGCCGCCGGACGTGTGGAAATCAGAAGCGGCAATCCAAAGGGCTCGCTAGATTATCTGAATCGCGGTCTGACGCTGGCCATTCAGCTCGACAACCCCGACGGCAAAGCCACTATCTTGAATGCCATCGGAGCCGCGTACGAACAATTAGACAAACCAGATGAGGCCATGCGCAATTACCAGGAATCGTTGAGCATTAAAAGGAGCTTGAAACAGAAACCGGGAATCGCATTGACGTTGGGGAATATCGCTCGAGTGCAGGCCAGCCTTGGGAAGCCTGATGATGCTTACAAGAGTTACCAGGAGGCCGTAAAATTACAGCGGGAAATCGGCGATAAAAAGGGCCTGGGCCTCACGCTCGTCAATCTTGGAGGGCTCTACAACGACCGCAGCCGTTATGACGAGGCGTTGACGAGCTACAAAGAAGCCTTGCAAATTCAGCGCGACGTCGGCGATGAGAATAACCAGGCCCTGTGCCTGAACAATATTGGAAACGTCTATCTTGCGAAAGGTCAATCCAGCGATGCCCTTACCTTTTATGAAAGAGCTCTGGAACTTCGGAAAAAAGCCAACGTCCCCAGTCAAGTCGGGGAAACCATGCACAACATCGCCGAAGCATCGTTGAAGGCCGGCGACTATGGCCAAAGTCTGGATTACCATCTCAAGGCTCTCGAGCTCTTTCGCAATTCCGGTGACAAGAGCGGCGCAGCAATTCAGTCCTACAGCATGGGAACTATTTTTGAGTATCAGGGCAGGTATGGCGCGGCCCTCAAATCCAAAGAAGAAGCTTTAAAGACGTTCCGGGATTTGCATGACCGCAGTTTCTGGATGGGTGAGATCCTTAGCGGGTACGGCCATTCGCTCAGTCAGGTTGGACTCTACGACGATGCGCAAAAAAACCTGGCCGAGGCTCAGACTCTAGCGCAGGAACTTCAGAATAAAACTTTGACCGCTCAGATCTTAAACTTTCAGGGAGATGCTTTCTTTTATCGAGGAGACATTAAGTCGGCGGCGGACTCCTTCTCGAAAGCTAGCGCAGCAGCCTCGGCGGGTGACGCGGAAAAAGAGGTTGTTCTCCTATCAAAACTGAACTCCGCGAAGTGCGCGGTACACGACCAGCGTAGCCCGGCACCCATCGCTTCCTTGAGCCACGTCGCTCAAGACGCTGATGAGATTGGACTGAAATATCTTTCGACTCAGGCCAGACTAACCATGGCTGAGGCTATGTTGAATAGTCGCCAGTATGCGGAAGCTAAAAAGGAAATTGAAACCGCTCTCAGAACCAGTGAAAAGCTCGGCCTGCAGGCGCTGCTGGCGCGAAGCCACTATTTACTAGCTCGAACCTTAGAGCTGTCAGGAAGTGGGAACGCTGAAGCGGCTTCGAACTACGCTGACGCCCGGCGAATCTTGGATTCGATTCGCCAGGAGTCAGGCAGTGACTCTATTCTGAAGCGCGAGGACTTGAAGCTAATCTCCTCGCAATCTGTCCCCAAGCCGTAAGGAACTCAGGCACGATTCGTCTTGTAGACACCTTCCATCAGGGTGCCAGGACGAACGAAGTACTCTGCGGAGAAGCGTTGTTAGAGAAGACCGTAATCGTATAACGAAGACCGGTCGGCGATGTGGGCAGCCCCACAGTACTCAAATCGTACTCGTTCGCTTTAGCCTTGTTATCCCAGTGGAATTTGCCTCCTTCTTCCTTGTCCACGATCGGCGGGAACACTACATTACCGGTTGCTGGGTCGTCGTACGAAAGCGAGAGGCGCGCTGTCTTGTCTCGGAGGGCTGTGCCGGAGCAGCTAATGTTATTGAATAACTGGAACGTGATTTCGATAACAGGGACGGCTGCGGCGCTGTAGACGGGTCCTGGGGGGTTCAGCGTGAGGTTGCAAATGGTGCCGTTCCCAGTGAGGGGTTCGTCCAAAGCGACCACGCTCGAAAGCCCTGGACCTTTCCCGTTGATAGTCGGATCTGAGACAACCGGGTCGGAAGAATAACCCGTTAAAATATCCTCCGTAAAGGTCGTGATGTCGCCGGGAGCATGGCCGAAGGCCGGAGTATGTGTCGTCCGAAAGGTAAGATAGCTGAGTGTAAGCGTTATCAAATGTTGATAATCGACGTTCTTAACCGGCACTCCGTTGGGGCCACCAGCATTTCCGGTGAAGTCGTACTGATCGCATCGATTCCCATTAAATGCGTACTGCACACATACAGTTCCCGGAGGAAACACCGTAAAGTCAATCGGGTCGATCGTGTGATTGACCGTTACAGTAAGCGTAAACGTTGTCAGTACAGTATCGAATTGGACGGTCAGACGGCCATCGTTGTTGAAATCGTAGGTGCCTGTCGTCACTCCTGGGCTGAATGTGTTCGTGCAAGATAACCCATCGCCGCCAAAGCAGGTGTTAGATTCTTGAGCCCAACACTCGGTACTAAACAACGCAAACGCCAAGGCGAACATCCCGAATATCCGTGTAAACATGATCGACCCTCCTATGGGCCAAAAAGGCGTTATTCCAATAAAAGAAGAGCTCATTGTCACTGCGGGGGAAATGCCGACGACTCTAGACGTGACTTTTACCGCTTTGCAGGTTCGGATGTCAAGGGGAAAACCACTAGAACCCGGTGCCACTCCGTGTGCCAACTTTCAATAACCATCCAGAGACGTGATCAGTAATAGAAAGGAGCAGGCCGTGCCTTGGTCCCGATTCCGTTTCCGCACGCCAGAAGAACAGCGTGAAGTTCAACCAGCCGGTTATTTTAATAAGCCCTTGATCCGGCTCCCCAACAGTTGTTGCGCGGTCTTCTCGTTTACGAACCGGCCCAACATGCCGAGGTCAGCATCCACGATAATGTCCCGGTCGGTTACCTCGACGGTGCCTTTGATCGGGGTGCTGATAATTCCCATTTTTGCGGTGAGCGCAAAGGTCATCGTCGAACCTTGCCAGCTTCGATGTTCGACGGTCAATTTTACCGGCAGCGCTCCGGCCTCCTTAAACAAGTCGTCCCAGGAACGGTCGACGGATTGAACAACCTCTTCCTTGGTACGGTTATGGGATATGGAGATTCGCACCGTCTGTCCTTAAGCTTAAAAACTCAGTTCTTAACCTCTACAATCAAAAGTATATCGCTTGCCGAACTGATTTGGCGTTGCTGATACAATCACAAACCTTATATGTCCTTTATACTCCTTTGTGCATCCAATTCTCCCTTATGGGAACCATTCCAATGACTCAGCTACTGCCCCTCTCGCAGGAACGTCGCGAACAACTTTTTCCCAAGCTGGTGCCTGCGCAGATCGACCGCATTGCCGCCGTCGGACGTAAGCGCACCGTGGCCAAAGGCGAAATGCTGATTAAGCAGGGCGAGGTGGCCCCCTTCTTCGTCATCACCAGCGGGCGCCTCGACATCATTCAGCCCACGGAACAGGGCGAACTCACTATCGTCCAGCATGAACCCGGACATTTCACCGGCGAACTAAACATGCTCACCGGCCGCCGCTCGCTGGTATGCGCGCGAATGGGCGAGGATGGCGAGGTTATCGAACTTACTCCTGAGGAAATGCAGGCTTTGGTGCAGACTGACGTCGGGATTAGCCAGGTGCTGATGACCGCCTTCATTTTTCGCAGGCTTGAATTGATCGCCAACCACGTCGGCGACGCGGTGGTCATCGGTTCGCCGCACTCCCCTGGAACTTTACGCATAAAAGAGTTCCTTAGCCGCAACGGCCATCCTTATACCTATCTCGATCTCGACAAAGATACCGGCGTGCAGGAAATGCTCGATAAGTTCAAAGTGCGCGTCGACGAGATTCCCGTTCTGATTTGTCGCGGTAGTATGGTCCTTCGCAACCCCAGCAATCAGCAAGTTGCCGATTGTCTCGGGTTGAATCCTAAACTGGATGAAACTCAGGTTCTCGATGTGGTGATCGTCGGAGCGGGTCCCGCGGGATTAGCTGCCGCGGTGTACGCGGCCTCTGAAGGCCTTAGTGTGGTGATGATTGAAACCACCGCACCCGGCGGACAAGCCGGCTCCAGCTCCAAGATCGAAAATTACTTGGGCTTCCCGACTGGAATTTCCGGACAGAACCTGGCCGGACGCGCCTACGCGCAGGCCCAGAAATTTGGCGCTAAGTTAATTATTGCGCGCAGCGCCACCAGGATTAGCGGAAAGCGACCCTACAAAATAGAATTTGACGACGGGCGCTCCGTCATGGGGCGTACGGTAGTCATCGCTACTGGCGCGCAGTACCGCAAGCTCCCGCTCAAAAATCTGGATGACTTTGAAGGCATGGGCATTTATTTCGGCGCGACCTTCATCGAGGCGCAACTGTGTACCAACGAAGAAGTCATTGTGGTCGGAGGTGGCAACTCCGCCGGCCAGGCCGCCGTATTTCTTTCAGAATTGTCCAAGCACGTGCACATGCTGGTGCGCTCCAACGGCTTGGCCGAAACCATGTCGCGCTATCTGATCCGCCGCATTGAAGACAGCCCCAAAATTACGCTGCACATCTGCACCGAAATCTCGGCGCTGGAGGGCGGAAACCACCTCGAGCGTGTCCAGTGGCGCGATAAAAACACTGGAGCCACCGAGATGCACGATATCCGGCACATTTTCCTGATGACCGGCGCAACTCCCAACAGCCAATGGCTTACCGAGTGCATAGCGCTTGACGAAAAGGGCTTCGTCCGCACCGGCTCGGATTTGACCGAAGAAGATTTGCTGAAGTCCGGGTGGCCGCTTGAACGTCATCCCTTCCTTCTGGAAACCAGTTTGCCTGGCGTGCTGGCCGTGGGAGATGTCCGCTCAGGTAATGTAAAGCGGGTAGCTTCCGCGGTCGGAGAAGGCTCCATCTCCATCCACTTGGCGCACAAAGCTCTCGCTGAGTAACAACCTAAAAATAAATTAATCTCGAAGAGAGAAAAAAATTGTTACTTTACACCTGACACCTTACTTCTGACATCCAACGGGTTTTGGGCGTTAATACAACTTTTGCCTTGGGACTTGCATGAACACTACTAGCCGGTCTGCAGCATTTATTGCCGCGCTCGGAATACTGGTCTGTTTGTGCGCCACTGCATTAATCGGCCAGGTGGCGACTCAACCGTCGTTACAGTTGGACACCGGCGAGCACATCTTTAAGTCCGCTTGCATCGCTTGTCACGGACCGGACGGGACCGGAACGCCGCAATCCACCGCGGGATTCGAGCGGCCCCGCACCTTCCCAGACTTTACCCAGTGCGATCAGACGACGCCGGAAGACGACACCGCCTGGAAATCGGTGATAACCAATGGTGGCCCCAGCCGCGGGTTCTCGCACATCATGCCCTCCTTTAAAGAGGCGCTGACGGCGAAGCAGATCGATCAAGTCGTTCGCTACTTGCGAAGCCTTTGCCGCCAACCCGGCTGGCCTCGCGGCGAACTAAATTTGCCGCGAGCGATCGCTACGGAAAAAGCTTACCCGGAAGATGAGGAGGTCATTTCCAGCAGCTTCAACGCGCAAGGCGCTCCGAGCATTGTCAGTCATATCATTCACGAGCAGCGCTTCGGGAAAAATAATCAAATCGAAGTGGACGTTCCGTTTAATTTCCAGGACCAGAACCACACCTGGTACGGTGGCGTTGGCGACGCCACGCTGGGTTTGAAACGCGTGATGTATTCGAATTTGCAGACAGGGTCGATCCTGAGCCTGTTTGGCGGCGTAATCGTGCCGACTGGCAGCAGGCAACGTGGCTTTGGTTCTGGCACCACCACATTTGAAACCTTCGCGGCCTTCGATCAACTTTTACCCACCAACACTTTTATCCAGACGCAGTTGGGTGCCGATCTGCCGCGCCACACTGACATCGCACCGCAATCGATATTTTTTAACACCGCGGTTGGGCAGATGCTTCCCCAAGATCATAAGTTAGGTCGCCTGTGGACTCCCATGATGGAATTTCTCGCCGCGCGCGACCTTACCGACCGTGCCAAAACAGATTGGGACGTTCTGCCACAAATGCAAGTCACCATCAGCAAGCGCCAACATGTCCGCGCCGACCTGGGATTGCGTATCCCAGTCACTAACACTGCCGGACGGCCAAAACAAATTGTGTTCTACCTGCTGTGGGATTGGTTTGACGGACGACTGAACGAGGGCTGGTAAATGCGAAAGCTGTCCTGGTATGCGATCTTCGCGCTCGTTTTGTTCTCCGCGCCTTCTGCACTGGTTAGTCAGAGCGGCAAAGAGACCACTAAAGGTTCAACTAACAAGAACGATTTGAAGCCGAAATTTCAGACTTCCGACCGCTGCCTGGCCTGCCACAACGGCCTTATTGCTCCTTCCGGCAAAGATGTTTCCATCGGCTTCGACTGGCGCTCCAGCATCATGGCCAATTCCTCGCGCGATCCGTACTGGCAAGCCAGCGTTCGCCGCGAAGGTATCGATCATCCCGAATCAAAAGCGGTTATCGAAGACGAGTGTGCCGCTTGTCACATGCCCATCGCCCGCTATGAAGCAAAAGTGGAGGGCCACAAGGGCGAAGTCCTCGCGCATCTTCCTTTTGCTAATGATCCGAAGAAAAACGCGGCTGCTGAAGACGGAGTCTCCTGTTCTGTTTGCCACCAGATCGGCACGGAAAAACTCGGCACCAGCGAGAGTTTTAACGGAGGTTTCGTCGTCGATGCGCCGCGGACGAAGGGCGAACATCCGGAATACGGTCCCTACCAAATTGAAAACGGCCAGTCGCACATTATGCAGACGTCCTCGGAGGGCTTTCGCCCGACGAATGACAAGCACATTCAGGATTCTGCGCTTTGCGCCACCTGCCACACGCTATATACCCGGGGCCTGGGGCCAGGCGGCAAAGAACTCGAATTATTTCCGGAGCAGGTTCCGTTTCTCGAGTGGCAGCACAGTAGCTACGCCAATAAAAATAGTTGCCAGTCGTGCCACATGCCGGAAATCCAGGAAAACGTGCCTATCTCCGGAGTTCTTGGCGTGCTTCGCAGCGGCGTCCACGAGCACACTTTCGTCGGTGCGAACTTTTTCATGCTGAAAATATTGAACCTGCATCGCGGGGATTTGAGCGTCAAAGCGATGCCTCAAGAATTGAGCGTCGAAGCGCAACGAACCATCGACTTTTTGCAATCGAAGTCCGTACGCCTATCCATCCGCAATGTTGAGGTGGTCTCTTCCCAGCTTCAACTGGATGTATTCGTGGAAAATCTCACCGGCCACAAATTCCCGACCGCCTATCCTTCGCGGCGCGCCTGGCTCCATGTGGCGGTGCGCGATCGCGACGGACGGACTGCCTTCGAATCCGGGGCGCTGCGTCCCGACGGCTCTATCGAGGGCAATGTCAATGATGCTGACCCGGCGCGATTCGAACCGCATTACCGCGAGATTAAATCCGCCGACCAGGTGCAGATTTATGAACCCATCCTGAAAGATTACAACGGTCATGTCACCACCGGACTGGTCAATGCAGTGGGATATTTGAAGGACAATCGCCTGTTGCCGGCCGGCTTTCAAAAAGAAAATGCGGAAAAAGATATTGCTGTCACCGGAGATGCCGCGGACGATCCGAATTTTACCGACGCGGGAAACCTGGTTCGCTATTCCGTCTCGCTAGGCGACGCGCCCGGCCCTTTTCACGTGGAAGTGGAACTCTGGTATCAACCCATCGGTTATCGCTGGGCCCACAACCTCAGTCCCTACAAAGCGATGGAGCCGCAACGCTTCGTCGAATACTACGACGCCAGCCCCGCGGACACCGCCATCATCCTGGCTCACGCAGCGGCTACCCGCTGAGCGGAACCAATTCCGAACATCGAAATTAGCTGTGGCCTACTGCGGGTCCCTCGCGTCAGCGACGGGTTGGAGACGAAGCGAAACAATTTTCGTGCCGATTACTTCGCCGGTTACTACCAGTTCCACACGGCGATTCTGTTGGCGGCCTTCCGATGTTTCATTGGACGCGATTGGCCGGGACTTCCCGAAGCCCGCTGCACTCGTGGAAGATTCCGGAACTCCTTGTGCCGTCAGAAAACTCCGTACGCCTTCAGCGCGCTGCTCGGAAAGTTGTTGGTTGAACAATTCGGTCCCGACGCTGTCGGTATTACCTTCAACGGCCAGTCTCAGCGTTGGATACGCGAGAACAATGCCGGAGATTTTGGCCAGTTTTTCGCGGGCCAGCGGACGAAGCGTGTATTTTCCGGAATCGAACAGCACGTCGGACATGTTAACGACCAGCCCGCGCGCGGTGTCGCGTGTTTCCAGAATTAAGTTGAATTGGGTAAGCAGTCGCGCGCGAATTTCTTCGCGGTCGCGCACCGCTTGTTGCAGTTGTGCGTCGGAGGATGCCGCTTTTTCGCGGTTACGATCGGAATCAGCTTCGGCGGCGCGCTGCTGTTGCTGCGCGTCGTTCCGGTCTCGCTCGGCGGTGTTGCGGTCTCGTTCGGCATCCGCTTGCGCGCCGGTCGCTTGTTGCAGCTGCGCCTCAGAAGACGCGGCATTAGCGCGGTTACGGTCGGATTCCGCTTCGGCCGCTTGTTGCTGCCGCTGCGCGGAGTCGCGATCTCTTTCGGCGCCGGCCTGCGCGCCGGCAGCTTGCATCGCTGCAGACTGAGCATCAAGGTTATTGCGATCCGCTTCGCGGCGTCGGCGTTGCGCTTCCGCGGTGTCAGCTTCGGCGCCTGCGCGGCGTTGCGCTTCATCGTCGGCGCGATTGTTGGCGGAGGCTTCGCGGTTCGCTCCGGCGGAGCGTTCGTGGGCCAAACGCTCTTCGTCGATATGTTTCACGGAAATCTCACGCGCGTCTTCCGCTTTTTCCACTACTTCACGTGAGACGGCAATCAGCGATTTCTTATTTTCGTGCTTCCGGATGGCCATGGAGTCGGCCTCATCCATCTGGCGTACTGCTTTGTGGTAGCTTTCCGTGGCATATTGTTCCGCGCCGGCAGATTGGGCAATGCGAATGGCGTTACGCGCTTCAAAGAACTCCAGTGGCAGCCCGGCGTTCAACACTACGGGATCAAATTTGTACCCGGTCGGAAGGTACCCGCCGCGATCGATCAATTCATACTTGGCGGTGACGGACTCTGTTGAGCCTCGCGTATCCGGGCGGACAACATTTTCCAACACCACCAGGTTGCTGGGGCGACGCACCGCATAATAGGGTTCCGCGGTCACAATCATCGCGAACGACTGCAGGTCGGTGGTCACATACAACGTGCTGCGGTGATTGTCGCCTACCAGCACTTCGCCGATGTTTACCGGCCGGCCTTCCGGCGAGATCGCCCACAAAACATAAGTCAGATATTCGTGGCCCAAACTCGTGGGCCGGTCGAGGCCCGAGAATTCCGCATCGATAGAGAGCGCTCCGCGCTTGCTGGCAACTTTGGCCTGGCCCATCGCGCCATGCATCAAATCCGTGCCTTGAAAATCAATTTTTGTGGAGCCGCTGCGATGCCGGTAGCTCACTGCGGGTGTGGAACGGCTCACCACATTGCTGCGAAACTCCGGCATGGGATTACCCGAGTCTGCGGGGGCTTGCGTCTGGTATTGCGCTTGCGCGAATGGGCAAAGCGCCGCTGCCATTGTCAGGATGAAAGCTAGTCTCTTCGGCATGATTCTTCTCCATTACTACGGGAACCAGTATGGAGATTTGCGGGCGTCAATACTGTGCGTAAGTGCACGTTTTCCAATGCGGGATTAGTGTATAGAACGACACTTTTGCGGCGCTCATCCTGCTACATACAATTCGGCTACGCCCCAGTTTTCATTTGCGGCCATTGAGAAGCGTGTTCGTACCGCACGCCAGTGCTGATGAGCTTTTCGATTGCTTCGACACTCTGAATGCCGCCGCGCGCGCCAATCGCCGTGCAGTTCAGCGCCGCTGCGGCGCAAGCAAAATCTAGTTGTCGCGCCAGTGGCCAGCCCCGCAGTAGTCCATAGATGAAGCCCGCGTGAAAAATATCACCAGCTCCGGTGGTGTCCACAGACTCTACCTGAAACGCCGCGGCGTGATGAAATTGCGAACCGTCCCAGGCGGTCACCCCTTCGTGCCCCAAAGTAGCGGCAGTGAGCCGGCAACCGTACCTGGCTTGTAAAGCTTGCAAGCCCGCGCGTAAATTCGTTTCTCCTGTCAGGCGCCCAGGAATATCTCTGCTGGCAATCAGGTAATCGATGCTGCCCAGTAACCCCTGCACGCCAGGATAAACTTCATCGAGATCGGCAATCACCGGGACGCCGGAAGCTTTAGCCCAAGTGGCGGCTTGGATCGCCGCAGCCGTGTCATGACCGTCGACATGCAAAGCTCGAGCCTCGACAATCCACCCTTGTTTAAGTTCCTCGGGCCGCAGCGTTAAATTATTGTCGCGCTTCCACAGCACCGTGCGCTCGCCGGTATCATCGACCAAAATAAGCGCTTGCTGGCTCGCGCACCCTTGCGCGGTGAATAGATGCGCTTCTACGCCAGCCTTCGCAAATTCCGCGCGGTGAATATCTGCAAACCGGTCTTCTCCAACTTTCCCAACGTAACTGGTTCGCAATCCCCATTGCTGGCAAGCAATAACCGCGCTCGCAACCTGGCCCCCCGGCAAGATATTTGCCGAGCGAAACTCCACTTTGGAACCGAGCTCCGGGTAATGGGGCAGCGGAATTAAGGTGTCGATAGCGTTTAGGCCAACTCCAACGAGGTCAATCCTGGGTGACTTGGTCATGAATTAATTGAAGCGCGTCGTTCGCCACAGCGTGAACCCGCAAACAACCAGAAGGATGAAAATTGCCCCGCTCAACAATGCCGCAATCACTCCGTTAAAAGGCAAACTTGGCGCATGCGCCAATGTCGCGAAATACACAAAAACGCCAGTAGCCACGGCCACCACTACCCAGTCTACCGCCCGGCGCCTGCTTCTGGTTTCTTCCGACGCATCTTCACCTTGCATCCGGGCTGCTACAAATCGGCTGTCCATACCATAGCGCCGGCATTCCCGTTCGGTAGCTGCCGCCCACTCCACCTGCTCCGCGCCCGTTGCGGAAGAAAATGCAATCGCCGCGACACCCACCATCATCAGTAGCGAACCGCCGATGACTTGCATATACGTGGAAGCGCCGCCCCCATGTAACTCCCCGAAAACAAAAATTCCCCACAACAGACCCCACAGTTGATTGGAGTTCGATAGTGGGATCCCGCGGCTGATTCCCAGGTATTTCGCGGCATATTGTTGAAAGAGGTCGCCAATTACCCAAATAAATCCACCGGCCATCAACCAGAAGAGCACTCCACGGGCGCTGACCAACTCACGCCACAGCACCGCGAAGCCCAGGTAACTCACCGTGAGTGTGGCCATCATTCCCAGTTCGCCAAAAGTGAAAAAAGTAACGAAAGAGAGAGGATTCATTCCGGACAAATACGCCTTGCGATACGGAATGTACATCGTGCCCCATAGTATTCCGGCGCCCAACGCGGCCCACACCCCGCGCATGGAATGTCCTGCCGTGGCCTGCGTCGAAGAAGCGATGGCCAGCAGCGTTGCGCCTGCACACATGATCAACGCCCCGCCAAGGACTCCGGTCCAACGGCGCCGGCCCGCTTGACGTAACTCGCGAAAAAACACGAAACCCCACAATATGCCCAACAAGCTGTTCGAATTCCACAGAGGAAACGCGATGCTTAACCCGATGTCGCGTATCGCAAAAATCGTCAGCGTGTTTGCTACCGCCCACATGGATCCGGCCAGTAATGCCCAAACGATCAGATGCGGTGAGCGCTGCACGTCCGCGCGAATGGAGGACGTCCCGATCAGCAACGCAGGCAAGCTCCAGCGAGCCAAAAAGACACCTACAACCATGATCAGCGAAATAACCAGTGGTGAAACTCCAATGGAAACCAGTTTCGTTGGAGCTTCCGCAGTCCCCAGCCAAGCCCCGGCAGTAAAGCCGCAAAGCACTCCCAAGGCGTGCAACTTCTTCGCTCGCCAATTACTTTGGACCACAGTTTCGGTATGGGAGATGGCAGCAGGTTGCATATTTCCCCGGAATAAAAATTTCAGCTGATCGCTCTCAGGATCAGCAGACCGCCTATCAGCACCGCGAGCGGCACCCAAAAATGAATGTCCGTCAGTACGCTGCTTAACCGCCCTCGCGTGGCTGATGTACTCGCATCTTGCTGCACATTTTTCTCCTTGCGCTTAGCTCCCAGCGGAAAGGTTTCGTCGCGTGCGGCTTACGTTGGCAGAGCCTATACGAGTTCGCCTTAGAATCGGGACACGATGAACAATCCACCACCAATAGCCACAACATCTTCCAGCGTGGCGATCACCAGGTCCGGAATTTTGAGGGCCTCCACTAATCCGGTACGCGCCCGGTAACCACCGAACGTGCCGATAAGCGCGCCCACAATACCCATGACGGCGCCTATTACCAGCGACTGCGTTCCCGCGGCCGCGATTCCCGCACCGCATAAACCGCCGGTCACAATGCGGGCAATCAGACCGGTCGGCGCAGTGCGGCTGGGGGTTGACGGAAGTTGATCAGAAATCAATTCGGCAACAGCCAGTAATACAAAAATGACCATCGCGGCGGTGGAAGCCATGAATGATAAGGGCGTGCCATGCAAATTAAGCCAGCCGCGATGGGCGCCCCATGCCAACACCGCAGGCGCCGTCAACGCGCGCAATCCCGCCACCACACCCAGTAGAAAAGCTAAAAGCCACACTTCAGAAGCATTCATCTGAACCTCTTTCACTTATGCTGATTTCGCCAGCGTAATTTCCCCAAAATTGGATTCGGCTTACGCACGAATCGCTGATCGATTGGCAGCCGAAGGAGGATATAACCGGAACGGATTTTTAGGGTAGCAAGTTGTTTTGGCTACGGCGTGCGAGCCAGGCGTAGCTTCGCGTTACGCCAGCCTAAGCCGCTAGGAGCTAGGTTGAGGCTTCATCCAGTTGCAACACAAACCCAGCAGAACGAGATACCTGGGGGAATATCGCCTTCCGGCTTCTTCCGGGCTGTGCCGCCAAAAAAAGTTCCCCCGGCCAGCAGAGCATCGATCGCCACGATCAGGTCTCTTCCAGCCTGAGATTTCTGAACATAACCATGAGCGCCGGCGGCGCGCACATCTTTCGTAATTCTTTCTGATTCGTGCATGGTGAAAATCAAAATGCGGCAATCCTTGTTCAGCTTGGCGATTTGTGGCGCGGCCTGCAGCCCGCTTATCGAGGGCATGGTTATGTCAAGAATCACGACGTCAGGCTTCAGCCTTTGCACCGCTTCGATAGCTTGTTTTCCGTCGCTCGCTTCGCCGCAAATTTCCCATTCCGGCCGGGCGTGCGACAACACGCTCCGAACCCCCTGACGAACAACCTCGTGATCATCTACAATTAAAATTCTGGGTCTCATTTAGCCCTCGATGTGCATTGAGTAACCATCAGGTGTTTCCGATCCAACTGATTGTAGGGCCGGACTAAATGGTAATTGCTACTGGCAGGATAATATTGCTCGCACCGTGGTCCCGGTGGTTCGAGAAATTACTTCTAGTTTGCCTCCCAATTGCCGCATGCGTTCTGTCATACCACGCAGGCCAACGCCAATGGTCCCGCAGGCATCCTGCGCGGATTCCAGCACCGGGGTTGGAATTCCTGCCCCCTGATCGTGGATCTCTATCGTCAGTTCACGGTCCGTTTTGATCAGCCGTACTTGCGCGGTCGGGCTTCCGGAGTGCCGATGAATGTTCGTCAAGCTTTCCTGCAGGATGCGGAAGATCGCCAGCTCTGCGTCGCGATGTACGCGGCCCACCGGCTGCGGCATTTCGAAACTTGTCCGAACGCCGCTGCGTTTCGAAAATCCTTCCAGGTACCACCCAATAGCCATCTCCAGTCCCATCTCTTCCAGCATGGGCGGATACAATAAGTAAGACATGGTGCGGACTTCCGTGATCGACTGATCCACTAAACGGAGGCACTCCGAAAATTGCTGCTTTTCCGGGGTTCCTGCTGAACTCTTGTCCGCCCTCAAAACTTCCAGTCCCATCTTCAATACCGCCAGATATTGCCCCACACTGTCGTGCAGTTCTCTGCCCAGATGCCGGCGCTCGTCATCCTGCATTTGTAAAAGACGCCCGGATAATTCCCGCAGCGAACGCTCCGACGTGCGCAACTTCTGTTCGGCCACCTTGCGTTCGGCAATCTCGTTTTCAAGCCGGGTCTTTGTTTCCCTGAGCGCGTCGTGGGCCTGCTCTTTTTGTTGCAGCAGCGCGATATTTCGACGCTGTTCCGCATGGCTATCCAACGACGTGTAGCTGTCGGAAGGAATTACGTCGGAATGTTCTGAACATATTTTAAGAAACGGCTCACTGTGATGGTCGTTCGAAAAACCTTTAATGGGATACGCGCAGTGCAGAAAAAACGAGTGCTCCTTGCCCAACTCGTTCCACAACTGTTCCAAGCGGATGGCCGCGTCGTGCTTTCCGTCTTCCCACAACAACGCCACCATTTCACCAAAGGCCACCACTCGAGCGCCCTGCTCGACCGCACTTCTGGCGCGCACCACCACATTGCTCAAAATTTCTCTGAATCTTGCTGCGTCCGGAAATCCTTCCACCATGAATTTCTGTAGTGTTTCCGTAGCATCCAGAACGATGAAGCGTCCTTGCCTCATCGCTTTTGCCGTCGCGAGTCCGCGGGCCTGCAAGCGCCGCTCCAGCGCTTCGCGATGCGCCTGGGTGGCTATAACAATCGCGGCATCTCCGGCGCCCAGCGCGGTTCCGATGAAGCGGCTTAGTCCATCAAGCAGAAAGGCGTCGTCGGCATAAAACTGCACGGTGTGACCGGTATGCTCATCTGGAATTTGGGTGACGGGAGGCACAAATGCAGCTCCGAGGCCTGGGAACTTGCTGGTACTCATGTACACTCTCCGTCGGACGCAAAACGTTTACTGTCTTTGACTAAACCAGTGCGAATGACTAGCTAACCGCTTAGTTTGGAGAAGGTTAGGTCCGCCGTCAATACCAAAAACCCGGTATGGTGCGTTTGCGCAGCGGGAAATCCCATTGCACCCTTTCCACTTCGCAAGCCTTCTAACAGAAGGCCCGATCAGTCTTGGCGTGCAGTGTTATCATACTTCGCGCTTTCCAATTGGATAAGCGCGCTCAACCAGATAAAGGCTCCCATGTTGACCGACCCACAACCAGCTCGACAATCATCAGCTCAGCTACCAACTCCCAAGTCGCCCCTGAAGAACCCCATCTTGTACTCTTCCTTAGCCCTTCTGGCCGTTTTGCTGTACGTGCTGTGGATTTTCTTCTCGCGTTGGCAGGAAAATCGCCAATTCCAGCGCCGCGCTTTAGAAGAGAGGTCTCAAAAACAGCTCGATGCGGACCGCCAAACCATCGATCAACTTGGCGGGAAGGAATTGGCTATCCAGGCTTTCTACGCCAGCCCTGGAATTATTCACCGCGGCGAGACAGTGCAGCTCTGTTATGGCGTGGCCAACGCCAAGACCGTGAAGCTCGAGCCGCAAGATAACCCGGTTTGGCCGTCCTACAACCGCTGCGTTGAGGTGGCGCCCAAAAAAGACACCACTTACACCTTGACGATTCAGGATGCTGCCGGTCACACCCAGACCCAAACACTGGATATCAAGGTTAAGTAATCTATCGTCTGCCCGTCCGGCTGGGCGTAGGCCGGTAGTTTGCTCGTGGTTTCCCTTGTGGCCGCAATTCCACCCCATCTATAATCATTTATAGCGGGGTTCGGCACTTCCGGACTCCGCCATCTTTTTTTAATTCGCTATACGGAATAGGTCGCTGATAAGAACATGCAAGACCCGCTGGCCAAGATAAAACAAAAGTTGCTGGAGGAAATCGACCAACTCTCCCATGAGTTGAATGTTGATTTGCCTAAGGAAATTGCCGTGGCACGCGCCCATGGCGATCTTTCCGAGAATGCCGAATATAAATACGCCAAGGAGCGCCAGGGCTTCGTCAACGCGCGCATCGGCCAACTGAAAAAGCGCCTGGGCGATCTGGGTATGCTTAACCTGACCAACATTCCCAAGGATCGCGCCGGCTACGGATCGCGCTTGACGGTTCTGGATATGCAGCGCGACATCCAGATTGAATACAAACTGGTCAGCACCGAAGAGGCCGACGCGGAACACGGGCTAATCTCCACCACCTCGCCCATCGGCAAAGCTCTGCTCAATCGAAAAGTCGGCGATGAAATTGAAGTGGCTACGCCGGCAGGCAAAAAAGAGTTTGAAGTCGTCCGGCTGACAACCATTCACGAAGAAGTGTAACCCTTGCGCGTCGTGTCCCGTCGTAATGGTGACGTCGCCTGCCGGCGTATATTGACTACCTGATGAGGTCTTATGTATTGGGGAGCAGGTCCGGATCTCGGGCTTTTAACCGTTTTCGGCTATTTATTTTTTGTTGCCGGCGCTGGGTGCATGTGGCGTGCACGTGAGGTCGTTTCCTTTTGGCTCTTCAGCGAAGCCAGCGCAACGCGCCGCAGCCTTTCACGCTACACTCCCATCGGCCCGTTCTACAGCCCGCGCGAACAATCGCGTTTAAAAATTCTGGGCAATTGTTTATTAGCTTCCCTCGACCGGATGCCGCGCTCTTCTGTGTTTCCCTCTGCAGTGTTGATGGCTATCGCCGTTCTGCTTGTTTCCCTCGACTTTTTCTTCTAGCCGTCACTAAAGCAAGAGTAAAGAAAGAGCCGCCTATCATGGCCAAAAATAAAAGACCGCGACATGTCAGCCCGAAAGATTCTAGCGACGATGAGACCCGCGCGTGAAACATTTCCTGAACTCGCGGAAGCATACGCAAAGCGCAAACGTGGTGAGTGTGGCCCTCAGAAGAAACCGCGCAAGGTGCTGACACGCGATGCAACACTAAAGGTGAAAACTAATTCCTAGATGTTACGCTTCTATTTCGCCACTCCAATAAACAGCCTGCATAGACAAACTGCCACCGCTTTGCGATTCTGAATTTTGCAGATGAAACCAGCACTGATCGTTCATGGCGGCGCGTGGGATATTCCTGATGCCGCCGTTTCGGCTTGTAAATCAGGTTGCGAACGCGCGCTGACCGCTGGCTGGCGCATCCTGGAAGCCGGTGGCTCGGCGCTCGACGCTATTGAGGCCGCCGTGGTCATTCTCGAAGACGATCCGGTCTTTGATGCTGGCTACGGCTCGCATCTCAATCTCGATGGACGAGTCGAATGCGACGCCATCGTGATGAATGGTTTAACACTTCGCGCTGGGGCTGTCGCCACTCTGCAACACGTGCGCAATCCCGTGCTTCTCGCACGCAAAGTCCTCGAGAATTGTCCGCACATGATGCTCGTCGGCGACGGAGCGGAGCGTTTCGCTCAGGAGCAGGGAACCCAGTTGTGCGCCAACGAGGAACTGGTCACCGACGCCGAACGTGAGGCGTGGTCGAAATGCAAAATGGACAAACACGCTTCGGCCTTTCATCGCGGGCATGAGCAAGGCACCGTCGGCGCGGTAGCGATGGATCGCGACGGTCAGCTATTCGCTGCCACTTCCACCGGCGGAACTTGTTGCAAGCTCCCTGGCCGGGTCGGCGATTCTCCATTAATCGGCTGCGGCTGTTACGCGGATCGTGAAGCTGGCGGTGTTTCCTGCACCGGCTACGGCGAAGCGATCATGAAAATTGTTATGGCCAAGACCGCCGCCGATCTCCTTAGGCATCCGCTCGATGAAAACAAAGTTGCCACTCGCGCAAAAGCCAAAACGGACTCTGCCCTGGCCGCGGCACGCGCGTCGGTGGATATTCTCGCTCGTCGCACACAGGCCACCGGCGGTCTAATCCTTCTCGATCGCGACGGAAATCCTGGATGGGCTTTCAATACTCCACGCATGGCGTATGGCTATGTCCAGAGCGACGGCAGCATCATTACCGCAGTTTAGTCCTCGTATCCCTGACAAGGAATGATTGCCTTGCGCCTCAATCTTCTGATTCAGGTAACAAGATTGGTCTACCAATTTTGCTAGAATGAAGGGATGACGACCGTACAGCGCGAACAGCTTGAGGCGGACGTTCTCATCGTTGGAGCCGGACCTGCCGGGCTGGCCTGCGCATTGCACCTCGCGAACCTCATCAAGAAAGACAATGCAGCGAGAGGCGCTGCAGGCGGTCCCGCGCTCTCGACGGAAAATATCTACGTCCTCGAAAAAGGACGCGAGGTGGGCGCGCACCAGCTTTCCGGTGCGATCATGAATCCCAAAGCGCTCGCCGAGCTGGTGCCGGATTTTAAAAGCTCCGCTCCGCTGGCCACCCCGGTCACCGATGACGCGGCATTATTCTTTACCAAAAATTCTTCCATTCGTTTTCCGCTAACTCCTCCGCCATTCAAAAACAAAGGCAATTACGTTGTCTCCCTCAATAAAATTGTGAAATGGATGGGCAGTCTCGTGGAAGCCGCGGGCGTAAATCTTTTTACCCAGTTTGGCGGCGCTTCATTGATCTGCGAGGGCGATGGAATTGCCGGCGTGATCACGGAAGACAAGGGCGTCGATAAAAACGGCAAGCCGAAAGATAACTTCACGCCGGGATACGAACTACGCGCCAAAATCACGGTGCTGGCCGAAGGAACCCGCGGCTCCCTGACCAAACAATTAGTCGAGAAAAAAAATCTCGCCAACATTAATCCGCAGACCTACGGCTTGGGTATCAAGGAATTGTGGGACGTGCAGCCCGGCCGTATCCAGCCGGGCTTCGTAGCGCACACTCTGGGCTGGCCCATTTCCACCGACATGTATGGCGGCGGCTGGATTTATGGGCTGTCGAACAATCGCGTATCCATCGGACTCGTGGTGGCGCTCGAATACAGCGATTCGCGATTCGACCCTCACGCGGCATTTCAGCAGTGGAAGACGCATCCGTTTCTCAAGAAAATTCTCGATGGCGGCAAACTGGTGCGCTACGGCGCAAAATCGTTGCCCTACGGCGGTTGGTACGCCATGCCGCGAAATTATCTGGATGGCGGGCTGATCATCGGCGATTCCGGTAGCTTCCTCGATTCGCAGAGACTCAAGGGAATCCATCTGGCGATGAAAAGCGGGATGCTCGCAGCAGAAACAATTTTCGACGCCCTGAAAACCGGAAACACATCCGCGAAAACGTTGAGCGCATTTCCCCAAAAAGTTGAACAAAGCTACATCAAAAAAGAACTGTGGGAAGTCCGCAATTTCCATCAATCCTTCCAGCATGGTTTGATCCCAGGATTATTGCAAATCGGCTTGCAATTCATTTCTGGCGGGCGCGGGCTCATCGATCCCATGCGCAATCACGCCGGCTACCAGGCTTACAAAAAACTCGACCGCGCGACAGCGAGCCCTCCTCAAAGCGAGCCAGAACGCTTCAAGGGCGACGGCAAATTGACCTTTGACCGTTTGACCGACGTCTATCACTCCGGCACGCGACACGAAGAAGACCAGCCTTGTCACCTGATCGTTCGCGATTTAAATGTTTGCGCCACCAAGTGCGTCGTTGAATATGGCAACCCTTGCCAATATTTTTGTCCCGCGGCGGTTTATGAAATGGCCCGGGACGCGAACGGCCGCCAAAAATTAAAAATCAACGCAGCCAATTGTGTGCACTGCAAGACCTGCGACATTGCCGATCCGTATCAAATCATCGACTGGGTAGTGCCGGAGGGCGGCGGCGGACCAAATTACGAAGGAATGTAGTTCAATTCAGCAAACGGCAAATTCAATTGTCTTGCCGAATCAGTGGTCGTTCCACACCTACCTGCTGACCCCACTTCGAGAGGTTCACGCCCTTAACGATCGGCCACAAGCACGTAGATAACTCTTTGTCTTATGAGCTCAATTCTTCAGCTGCACCCTTCACGACAAAAAAGAAAACGCCGCCAGAGCTTGGCGGCGTTTTCTGTAACTGTAACGAGTCGCCAATGTTTAGTTGGGCGACAAACCGTAAACGCTGATCTCCGAAGCGGTGCCGACGTACACTTTGCCGTTCGCAACGGTGGGAACTGTAAACTTCACCGCTGCCCCGGCTTGATCAGCTCCATTGCCAGAACTATTCCATAGCTCTGACCCAAGATTATTTGCGTCGTAGGCGTGCAGCACTGCCGTTCCGGCGTTTTCAATGGCCCACACGATTCCGTTGGATCCGCCTTGCGCCGAAATCGATGGAGTGGCTCCGGGGAATCCAAATGTGCCGGGCGATTGTGACGCCGGGGAAGTATTGAATTGTCCCGCGCCGGTGTTGAGCGTGAAGCTCTTGACGTGGTCACTGAGCGGGCCAATGTAGAGTGTGTTCTGCCAAAATGCGGGCGTGGCAAAGATTCTGTTACCAACCGAGAAGATCTGCACGGCGCCTGCATCATTGCTGGTATTGCCGCCCAGGTTATCCCGATTTAAAAGATACAGTGCTCCTTCTTTTCCCCCACCGATGACCAGGTGATTTGGAAACGTAGGCTGATCGACAAGGATTGCCGCTCCGCCGGCACCCAGGTCAAGATCTCCGCTGCTCAGCGACGCCTGGTCATTGGGACTGAAGAAGCCGGTGACATTCATACCGCCGCCGGTGGACAACCGCAAAAAGCTGTCCCCAAATTGGCTGTTGCCGTCAAAATTTCCATTTCCCGTGATCACGTAGAGATTGTTGCCGTCCGAGGCAGGTGCGCCGCCGGACATCCAGATTCCGCCGAAACCCGAACCGGGATCGTCATTAAATACAGAGACAAGTGAGAGGTTGGAAGCGTTGTAGCCGACGACCCAACCGTAGTAAACGGGATTGTCCCCGTGCGAAGCATAGGCGACATAAACCACGCCGCCCACGAGTGCGAGACCAGCACGTTGGTTCTGCGTGAGCGGATTAAAATTAGCGCCGCCCGAACTAAAATTAATTTCCTGCGGCCCGCCGAATCTTTCCGATCCGTCAGACAAATTCAGCGCATGCAAACGTTGATGGAAACTTGAGTCATTCTTGGATTTGGATACCACGTAAATGGTGTTGGTGTTGGGATCGATGACCGGAGTGCCTACGATACCGATATCAGGACTAATGTCGCCGGTATTCACATCTCCACTGTTGACCCATGTTTCGCCGCCGGCCAGCAAACTGTGCGACCAGTACGTCTGGCACGGTGAAGCATCCGCGTCAAAGGCGTAGACGGTGTCGTGTTGCGTTGCCGCAACGACAACGTTGTGAGTCCCACCGCCGATGCCCACATTGGCTACCCACAGAGGTTGCGCGTATGCCGCGGCGTCGATGGAGCAGGCAAAACGCTTGCCGAAAGAAGAAGCTTTCACCGTCGAAGTATTCAAGGCGTATTCCTGGCCGTTCACGCCATCCCTGGATAAATCGTTGTGATAGGTAAATACCCCGGCGAGGTCGGTAGTCGCAACGCTGGCAGTGGCCGAGACCGTTGAATCCGCATCGCTTCTGGCGGCTACGGTATGGGTACCGGGTTTGTTCGGCGCTGAGTAAACGCCTGACGCATTGATTTTCCCGATGTCAGAATTGCCGCCTGGAACCGAATCCACTTCCCATTTCACAGTGGTACCGGGATTCCCCGTAACCGTGGCCGTGAACGTTTGGTTCTGCCCGGTTGTGAGGCCCGCTCGGACGGGACTGATACTAATAGAGACCGAACTCGTTGGTGGTGGTGGTGTGGGTGTCGGAGTTGGAGTGGGCGTTGGAGTCGGAGTCGGCGCAGGTGTTGGCGTTGGAGTGGGCGTTGGAGTCGGAGTCGGCGCAGGTGTTGGCGTTGG
>Ga0073928_10002032_pt1 | contig 36594 bp, 31 predicted proteins | sample PaiPotPPA55metaG_FD_76969 | JGI IMG/M metagenome (GOLD analysis project Ga0073928, IMG submission 76969) | Iron sulfur acid spring bacterial and archeal communities from Banff, Canada, to study Microbial Dark Matter (Phase II) - Paint Pots PPA... ... | reverse complement strand
GACCGCGGGTTCGGAGAGCGGGAGATGGTCAGACAAGCACAACGATAGCGGTGCTTCTATTACGGGCGCCACAATCCGCCTTTGTACGCCGTCTCCCGATGCAGCAATGATGCGCGCCGCGGAGTCCGGCAGGATGGTAGCGCCGATACCCTCGCGAATAGCCGCTGAAAGGGTCGCGGACGATTCGATTTCCGCCACGACCCGCGGCTGTACGCCGGCGATCGACAACGCGTCGTCAATGTATTGGCGCAGGTAGTTGTAGGGGCGTGGCAGCATAAGATCGATACCGCGGAGCGCCGCGAGTTCGATCGGCCCCTCCGCTAGCTGCATGTGACGCGGCGTCACGAGGAACAGTTCCTCCTTGAGCAGCAATTGGAATGACAAACCGTGCGGCGCGTGGTCGCCGTAGAGCACGGCCATATCCATGCAGCCATTGATAATCAGCTCGCTCAGCGTGGAGCCGAAACTCTCGTTGAGATACAGCAGGACGCCGGGATGGCGGGCGCGTACGGTCTTGAGCAGAGGCAGCGACAGGGCTGATGCAGCGGTACCCGGGGCGAGGCCGACCGAGACCTTGCCGGCGAGCTTGTCGCCTGTCTTCTCCATGTCGCTGCGCGCCTGCTCGAGCTGCCGCAGAACGATCTGCGCGTGCCGGTATAGGGTGTGACCGGCTTCAGTCGGTGTCACGCCGCGTTTTGTGCGTATCAGCAACTGATGGTGGAATTCGCCTTCAAGGATCATCAACTGCTGACTGAGGGCTGGCTGGGCGATATGGAGAATCTCGGAGGCCTGCGTCAGGCTGCCCAGATCGACGATCTTCACGAAGTACTTGAGGCGCCTCAGATTCACGAACGTCTGTCTCGCGGGTGATGGACTCTGCTGTTCGCGGAGCGATATGGAAATGGTAAAGCAAGCGGTTCTTGCGAGATACAACGAAAAAATAATGTTTAACCCTTGGTTCCTCGGCGGCGTTGGCACGAGTGAGACGGGGGTGCGAGCCGGGGTCGGTCAAACCGGTTTTTGACGCAGCGAACCCGTTCGCCGACGGTATAAGCGTTTGCGATTCCGGTAGAACGAATTCGTCTTGGCCGGACTTTTTTCTCCCACTTACCTTGATGCCATCCCCGTGTCAAAAAGGAGTGTGGAGTGAGTTCGTCTCGAGTAGCCGCGCGCGTGCAGCGCATCAAAACATCGCCCAGCAGTGCTGCTGCGGATCGTGCCGCTGAATTGCGGCGGCAAGGCCGGACTATCGTCAATCTTGCGATCGGTGAGCCCGATTTTCCGACGCCGGCGCATATTCGCCGTGCAGCGGCCGACGCCATGGAGCGTGGCGAGACGCGTTATACGCAGACCTCAGGCTCGCTGGCGCTACGTACCGCGATCGCGACGAAGCTGCGCGAGGAGAACGGTCTCGGCTACGAGCCGAAGCAAGTCATCGTGACGTGTGGGGCGAAACACGCAATCTTCAATGCGCTCGCAGTGACGGTCGAGCCGGAAGATGAAGTGCTGATTCCCGCGCCGTATTGGGTGTCTTACCCCGACATGGTGCTTGCCTGCGAGGGCAAGCCAGTCGTCCTGCCTTGCGCCGAGGCCGACGGCTTCAAGCTCACCGCGCAGACACTCGAGGCTGCCATCACGGCGCGCACGCGCTGGCTCATCCTCAATTCGCCCAACAACCCGACTGGCGCTTCGTATTCCGCCGATGAACTGCGGGCCCTCGCGGACGTGCTCGTGCGCCATCCCCACGTGCTGATACTGACCGACGACATCTACGAGCATATTCGCTTCGACGATCAGGGCAATCCGCACATCGTCGCAATCGAGCCGTCGTTGAGCGAGCGCACGATCATGGTCAACGGCATGTCTAAGACCTATGCCATGACGGGATGGCGGATCGGTTATGCAGCCGGTCCCGCCGACCTGATCGCGGCAATGGACACACTGCAATCTCAATCGACCAGTTGTGCTTCGTCGGTCAGCCAGGCAGCCGCGCTGGCCGCGCTCGAGGGTGACCAAAGCAGCCTGGTTGAGGCGCTGGCGATCTATCGCGCGCGGCGCGACCGCGGTCTCGACCTGCTCAATTCGATCACTGGTTTGAGTTGCCGGACACCTGGCGGCGCATTCTATTTGTTCGTCAACTGCGGCGGCCTGATCGGCAAACAAACCCCCGGCGGCAAGCGGATCGAGAGCGACATGGATGTCGTCTCCTATTTTCTCGAAGCAGCAGGCGTGGTGCTGGTCGCGGGCTCGGCCTACGGCGCGTCGCCGTATTTCAGGATGTCGATTGCCACGAGCATCGAGGTCATCGAGGAAGGTTGCCGGAAAATTGCGGGCGCAGTGGCCGAGTTGAGCTGAGTGTTGGCGTGGTGGAAGAAGTGGCGTAGCAAAACGCGGCCTTGGATCTTGGAGATCGAAGTGGCGGCCTAATCTCGGGAAGAGCGGGCGATCAAGTTTGGGGGTAAAAATCTGTCGAAATCGAGATCGTGTTTTTGAATAAAAAAAATTCTACTTATTAATAGGTAATCCTAAGGTATTGCGAGATCAATCAATGAAAAATTCAATTTCCACTTTATCCATCGCGACTCTGGTTTTGTTCGCTGGCGTTGCTCATGCTCAAAGCAGCGTCACTTTATACGGCATTGCGGACGCGGGATTCGTCTATAACTCGAACGTGAAGGGCGGCCGACAAATTGCGCTGGTTGGCGGCAACGAGGGCGCAAACCGGTGGGGGGTGATCGGGTCTGAAGACCTGGGCGGTGGTCTCAAGGCAATTTTCAACCTTGAGGCAGGCTTTAACCTCGCCAACGGCACCATAGGACAGAACGGCACGTTCTGGGGACGCGCGGCCACCGTTGGACTGAGTAGCGCCGATTACGGAACAGTGACCTTAGGCCGTCAGAATTCGGACTCGTGGGCTGCGGTAGGTTATTTTGAAGCCGGCAATAGCTGGGCCGCATCCGGTGCGGAATATGGTGCTCATCCCGGTGACGTCGATAACCTCGACAATTCGAATCGTCTCAATAACTCGATCTTGTATCGAAGCAAAAGCTACAACGGCCTGACGTTTGGTGGTGCGTATAGCTTTGGAGGCAAGGCGGGCGAATTCTCGCAAAACCAGATCTGGGATCTGAGTGCGGGTTATGTCAATGGTCCAGTCAAGTTGGGCGTCGGCTACATCCTGGCGAAGGATCCGAATTTCTCGTTCTTTGGCAATAAGGCTAACGACAGCACCACGGGGATCAACATTTCCAGCCCGGTCACCGCGGGTTATGCATCCGCCGGTTCTCAGCAGATTATTGCAGCTGGCGGATCTTACGCGTTTGGTCCTGCTACCGTTGGCATGGTCTACAGCAATACCCAATTCCAGGATCTGGGAACGGTGAGCGTGGCCGGCTTGAATGCGACCGAAGCGACGTACCATGGTACGGCAACGTTCAATACGGGCGAATTGAATTTCAAGTATCAATTCACCCCGTCGCTTCTGCTTGGTGTCTCGTATAGCTACACGAGAAACGGCGGGGCGAGCAACGAAGGTGGCGCGCATTATCAACAGGTTGACCTGGGCGCAGTCTATTCTTTCTCGAAGCGGACCTCGGTTTATGCGATCGCTGTCCATCAGGCAGCCAGCGGGACGGACTCGACGGGCGGACGGGCTGTTGCTGCCATCGCAGGGACATCGGGATCATCCACGAATGCAGAAACCCTCGTTACCGTCGGCTTGACGCATAAATTCTAAGCACCTTCATCCGTCTTGATGGGTGGTCCGGCGTGTATTCCGGACCGCTTCGTTGTACAGCCGGCGTTTCGGGGACTACTTGTTTTATAGGCGTTCACGCAATCGGCGAGTTGCGGTTTCGAGTGACACAGCCGCCCCGTCATCAGTTGCTGAGGGGCGGCTGTGTCAGTCAAACCCATGCCGTTCGCTAGAGCGTAGCGGTTACGCCACCGTCGACATAGAGAATGTGCCCGTTGACAAAGTTCGATGCATCGCTCGCTAGAAACACGGCCGCGCCGGTGAGATCCTGGACATCTCCCCAGCGGCGTGATGGGGTCCTGCCTATCAACCAGTGGCTGAATTCAGGGTTGTTGACGAGTGCCTCGGTGAGCTCCGTCTTGAAGTAACCCGGGCCGAGCCCATTGACCTGCAAGCCGTGTGGACCCCAGTCGATGGCCATGCCTTTGGTGAGCATCTTTACCGCGCCTTTGCTCGCGGTATACGCGGCTATATTCGGGCGGCCCAGTTCGCTTTGGACTGAGCAGATGTTAATGATCTTGCCGCGTCCTCGTAAAATCATGTGGCGCGCGACGGCCCTGCCGACGAGGAAGACACTGTCCACATTCGTGCGCATCAGTTCGTTCCAATGTGCCGTGGAGAAGTCCTCCAATGGCGCGCGGCGTTGCATGCCGGCGTTGTTGACCAGGATGTCGATCGCGCCGACCTGTTCTTCGAGGTGTGCTACTGCATTGTTGACGCTATCGGCGTCAGTCACATCGAAACTGCTCGCGTGAACTGTCGCACCTGCGCAGCGCAATGCGTCGGCGGCACGGGCGAGGCGTGCCTCGTTGCGGCCGTTCAGGATGACGGTCGCGCCGGCCAGGGCGAGGCCACGGGCGAGCGCATAACCAATGCCGGCGCTCGAACCGGTGATCAGCGCAGTGCGCCCGCTGAGGTCGAATAGTTTGGAGATTGAGTTCAAGGCAACACCTTGGTATGTGACAGGACATCTGGATTTACCGGCGAAGGCGGTTGTCCGGCGAACTTTCCGTAGCCGAAAACGGCGCTCAGGTTGTCCGCCGCCAGCGATGCCATGGCCCTTCGGGTCGCGACCGACGCGCTGCCGATGTGCGGGGTCAACACAATGTTCGGTACGGTCAACAGTTCTGGATCGATCGCCGGTTCACCTTCGAACACATCGAGTCCAGCAGCCGCGATAGTCCCCTCGCGCAGTGCCGCTGCGAGTGCTGCGTCGTCGACCACACCACCGCGCGCGATGTTCGTCAGTGTTGCGGTGCGCTTCATTTGCGACAGCTCGCGTGCACCGATCGCGTGATGTGAACTCGACGAGTAGGGTACGACGACAATCAGATGATCGGCTTCGCGCAACAGTGTTTCCTTGTCGACATAGAGAGCGCGGCTCGCGGCTTCGATGCCGGCGGAGAGAGGTGACCGGTTGTGATAGATCACGCGCATGTCGAAACCAAACGCGGCGCGTTTTGCGATCGCCTGTCCGATGCGACCCATGCCGAGAATGCCGAGCGTCGCGTGGTGGATGTCGGATCCGACGAACATATCGTAGCGGCCCGTTTTCTGCCACTCGCCGCGCCGAACGAAATGCTCCGATTCGGCAATGCGGCGCGCCGCTGCCATCATCAATGCAAAACCAAAGTCGGCGGTGGTGGCGGTGAGCACGCCGGGCGTATTCGTCACCAGCACACCTCGGCGAGTACACGCGTCTACGTCGACGTTGTTGTAGCCGACTCCGACGTTGCACACCGCACGCAACGCTGGGCAGGCATCCAGCAAGGTTGCGTCGATCCTGTCGCTGCCGTGGGTAATCGCCCCGGATTTACCTTGCAGGCGGTCGATCAGTTCTGGCTGGCTCCAGACGGTATCGTCGGCGTTGTCGCTGACGTCGAAGTACTCGCGCAAGCTGCCGACAATGTCGGGAAAGGACGCGCGCGTGACGAGCACAGAAGCAGGCATGTTCAGGTCTCTTTTGTGTTTGCCGGGCTGGCTGATAAAGCGTCGCCCGTGGGATTAAAGTCTTGCGCCAAGCCTAGCGGGCTCGCTGCTTATCTGCCAAGACGTTTTGGGTTTGACGGGATAACAGGTGGTTATGGCGCTGGGTCCTATAAGCGATCGTTATCCGACTAGACGAAAGTCATCTTGGTGTGGGCTTCGGCCTGGTTTAACGTTGCTAGCGCCATATGGGCAGGACCCATCTGCTCAACTCGCCGTTATGCCACGACGCCGCCTGGTCGAGGCATCTCCCAATTCCAGAACATCGCACAAGGCTTCGCTATGCATGCATTGGTGATCCACGCCCCTCACGATTTGCGCGTCGAAGAGACTCCGACACCCGAGATCGAGCCGCAACAGTTACTGGTCCGCATCCGTTCCGGTGGTATCTGCGGATCGGACTTGCATTACTTCCTGCATGGCGGATTCGGCACCGTCCGCATTCGTGAACCGATGATCCTTGGCCATGAGGTATCGGGTGTTGTGCAGGAAGCCGGGTCAGGCGTCGACGACATCCGGCCCGGGACACGGATTGCGATCAGCCCGAGCCGGCCGTGCGGTTCGTGCCAATATTGTCAGCAGGGCTTGCAGAATCATTGTCTGGATATGCGCTACTACGGGAGTGCGATGCGCAGTCCGCATGTGCAAGGCGCCTTTCGGCAGCAGATAGTGATTGACCGTTCGCAGGCGCATGAAGTGTCGGCGTCGCTGAGCGACGGCGAAGCGGCAATGGCCGAGCCATTGTCCGTGGCGCTGCACGCCGCGCACCGTGCCGGAGCGTTGCTGGGCCGGCGCGTGCTGGTGACTGGGTGTGGACCTATCGGTGCGTTGATCGTGGCGGCTGCCCGGCGTGCGGGAGCAGCCACCATCGTGGTAACGGATGTGGGCGAACTTGCTCTCTCCAGCGCGCTGCAAATGGGCGCCGATGAAGTCGTCAATGTCGCGGATAACCCGGACGGATTGTCCCGGTTCACGGCGAACAAAGGAAGTTTCGATGTGCTGTTCGAGGCGAGCGGCAATGAACGTGCGCTTAGAGGTGCGCTCGATGCCGTGCGGCCGAGAGGAGTGATCGTGCAGGTCGGGCTGGGCGGGGAAATGACCTTGCCGGTGAATATGTTCGTTGCGAAAGAATTCGAGCTGCGCGGTGCGTTCCGCTTTCATGAGGAGTTCGCCGTGGCGGTCGAATTGCTGAACAAAGGGTTGATCGATGTGAAGCCGTTGATCTCGGCGACGTTCCCTTATACGGAGGCAACGAACGCGTTCGAGCTGGCCGCCGATCGCTCGCGCGCGATGAAAGTTCTGGTCAGTTTCGAGTAACGCGAACGGTCCCGCCTGCTCCCGGTCAAAAAAAGAAACATGTTGCATCATATTTTTTACCGTGATCTTATTGGATCGGATCGCGGCAAACGAGGCGCGCAGCCTGGCGATCTGTTTGAAGCCCAACCAGGTGCGGATCAGGAGCCCTTCGATGAACATGGAGTCGATGAAAAGCCAGGCCGGCCGCGAAGGCGCGCTCGCCGCGCTCGCCATGAGCGACGCCGAACGCCGGACGCGTGAGGACCTCGCGGCCTGTTACCGGCTGGTTGCGTATTTCGGCATGGACGACGGCATCTATACGCATATTTCGGCGCGCGTTCCTGGCGAGCACAACGCGTTTCTGATCAACCCGTACGGCGTGTTGTTCAACGAAATCACCGCATCGTCGCTGGTGAAGGTCGGCTTCGACGGCTTGCCGCTCAGTCCTACCGACCACGACGTCAATCCAGCCGGTTTCACCATTCACAGCGCGATTCATCTGGCGTGCCCGGATGCCGCGTGCGTGCTGCACACGCATACGGTAGCCGGTGTTGCAGTCGCCTCGCTGGATGCCGGCCTGCAGCCGGTGAATCAATGGGCGCTGCAATTCCACAATCGCGTGGCCTATCACGAGTACGAGGGCATCGCGCTCGATCTTGATGAACGCGAGCGGCTGGTCGCCGACCTGGGCAAGTACAAGGTGATGATCCTGCGCAACCATGGCTTGCTGACCGTGGGTGCGACGATTGCCGAGGCGTTCATCCTGATGATGAATCTCGATCGCGCGTGCCGTGTCCAGGTCGCCATCCAGTCGACCGGACAGCCCGTGCGCGTCGTGAGCGAAGCCGTCTGCGAAAAGACCGCGCGGCAATATTCGAGCGGTGATTCGAACCGCTTGCCCGGCGCCGCCGACCCGAACGCGCGTGAGTGGCGCGCCCTGCTTCGGCGCCTGGCGCCTCCCTCATCCGTGCGGCCTTATCGGGATTAATTCACCGATACGTACGGTACTGCTTCGAACGCATCTTCTACAGGCCTACAGCCATGAATCGACGCGAGTTTCTATTAGCCGGCGCTGCCACCGCCACCTGCTTGGGACCAGGAATGCAGGTCTCCTCATGGGCTGCGGCAGCCTCCAATGGCACGCTGAACATTGCCGTGCAGCCTGAGCCACCGGGGCTGATGATTGGTCTCGTCCAGAATGGACCGACGCAACTGATTTCGGGGAACATCTACGAAGGCTTGTTGCGCTACGACGAGAAACTCGAGCCAATACCCAATCTCGCCACGTCCTGGACCGTCAGCCCGGATTCGACCGTGTACACGTTCACCCTGAAGAAGGGCGTGCTGTGGCACGACGGCAAGCCGTTCACGGCAAACGACGTTGTCTTCAGCGTCGATAAATTCCTGCGCAAGACGCATGCGCGGCTGCGTGCATCGCTGCAATACGTTTCCAGCATCAAGGCGCTCGACGACCACACCGTCGAGTTCCGCTTGCCGAAGCCGTTCGGCCCGTTCATGAACCTGTTCGAAGTCGGCACCATGCCGATGATCCCGCGGCACATCTACGACGGCACCGACTACGCCAATAATCCCGCCAACAACACGCCGATTGGAACCGGTCCCTATCAGTTCACGAAATGGCAGCGAGGTTCGTTCATCCAGCTCCAACGCTTCGCGCAGTATCACGAACCGGGGCTTGCATCGGTGGAAAACGTCTATTTCCATGTGATTCCGGACGCCGCGTCGCGCTCCGCCGCCTTCGAGTCCGGCAAGATCGACGTGCTGCCGGGCGGCACCGTCGAATACTTCGATATCGCGCGTCTGAAGGCGCTGCCGAACGTCGAAGTCAGCACCAAGGGCTGGGAATTCTTCGGGCCGTATTCGTTCCTATGGCTGAACAATCGCAACGCGTTGCTCAAGGACGTGAAGATGCGCCAGGCGATCATGCATGCGCTGGATCGCGAGCAGATGCGCAACATTGCGTGGCAGGGGTTCGGCAAGGTCGCGACGGGTCCGTTCGGATCGACGGTCCGCTATCACACGGATGCGGTCACGCTGTATCCGCACGACCTCGCGCAAGCGAAGAAGCTGCTCGCCGATGCCGGATATAAAGGCGAGACCCTGCGTTTGCTGCCGCTGCCATACGGCGAAACCTGGCAGCGTTACGCGGAAATCGTGCGCCAGAACCTGACGCAGGCAGGCATCAAGGTGGAACTGGTCGCCACCGATGTCGCCGGCTGGAACCAGAAAGTCGCCAACTGGGACTACGACCTCGCGTTCACGTATCTCTATCAGTACGGCGACGCGGCGCTGGGCATCAGCCGCAATTTCACGACCAGGTCGATCGAAAAAGGCAGCGCCTGGAACAACGTCGAGGGTTATAGCAACCCCAAGGTCGACGCCTTGTTCGACCAGGGCGCGCTCGAAGCCGATCCGGCGAAACGCGCTCAGATCTACGCCGAGGTGCAGAAAATCATCACCGCCGATGTGCCCATCGCGTGGCTGCTGGAACTTCAGTTCCCGACGTTGTACCGGCGCAAGCTGAACAACGTCATCAACTCCGCAATCGGCCTGAACGACAGTCTCGCACGCATCACCATTGCGTGATTTCCGTTCGGACCGTTACCACTGAAGCGCCATGAAACGACTCGAATACCTGATGCGGCGTGTCTTTCAGGCTGTCTGCATCCTGCTGGTGATCGCCGTGGTCAACTTCATGCTGATCCGCGCCGCGCCCGGTGATCCGGCGTCCGTGATGGCGGGCGAGGCGGGTGCATCCGACCCAATTTTCGTCGCCCAGTTGCGTGAGCGCTTCGGACTCGACAAGCCGCTGCCCGTGCAATTGCTGACCTATGTCGGTCATGTAGCGCGGCTCGATCTTGGCGAATCGTACCGGCAGCAGCGTCCGGTCGCGTCGCTGATCGCGGAGAGGTTGCCCGCGACGCTGATCCTCACGCTGACCGCCTTCGTCGCGGCGCTCACCTTCGGGGTGACGCTGGGGGCATGGTCGAGTGCGAAAGCGGGCACGTGGATGGACAGTCTCGTCACCACGTTCTCGATGATCTTCTACGCGACGCCGCTCTTCTGGCTCGCGTTGATGGCGGTGCTGCTGTTCTCGGTCAAGCTCGACTGGCTGCCCGGCTTCGGATACGAAACAGTGGGGAGCGGTTATGCGGGCATGGCTCGCTTTATCGATATCGTCAAACACCTGGTGCTTCCAGCCACCGTGCTCGCCGTGTTCTACATGGCCGTCTATGCCCGCATGACACGCACGTCGATGCTCGAAGTCGCGCAGATGGATTTCATCAAGACGGCGCGCGCGAAAGGCCTGACGCCGGGCCGCATCCTGCGCCGGCACATCCTGCGTAACGCGCTGCTGCCCGTCATCACGCTGGCCGGCATCCAGGCGGGCGCGATGGTCGGCGGCGCGGTGCTGATCGAAACGGTGTTCGCGTGGCCGGGCATAGGCCGCCTGATGTTCGACGCCCTCGTGCAGCGCGATTACAACCTCCTGCTCGGCACCTTCCTTGTGACCGCGGCGCTGGCCGTGGCTTTCAACGTCGTCACCGACCTGCTTTACACGCTGGTCGATCCGCGGATCGAACTGAAATGAACACCACCTTCTGGCGCAAATTCCGTCGCAACAAGGGCGCGGTCGCTGGCCTCGTCTTCCTCGTGCTGATCGTCGTGCTTGCCGCACTCGCGCCGGTGATCGCACCGAACAGCCCCTGGGACATGGTGCAGCGGCCGTTCCTGCCGCCGCTCGGTGCGCCCGGTTTCTGGTTCGGCACCGATACGATGGGCCGCGACATCTGGTCCGATCTGGCCTACGGTGCGCGCGTTTCGTTGCTGATCGGGCTGGTATCGACACTGGCTGGCGTCGTGTTCGGCACCGGCATTGGCGCGTTCGCCGGTTTCTACGGCGGCTGGGTCGACAACGCGCTGATGCGCTTCACCGAACTGTTCCAGGCGGTCCCCAGCTTCGCGATGGCGATCGTGCTGGTCGCGATCTTCCAGCCATCGGTGGTGTCGATCGTGATCGCAATCGCGGTGGTCTCCTGGCCGCCGATCGCGCGACTCGTGCGCGGCGAGTTCCTGACGCTGCGCAATCGCGACTTCGTGCACGCGGCGAAGCTAGGCGGTGAATCGAATCTGCGCATCATGTTCACGCAAATCCTGCCGAACGCCGCCGCCCCGATCATCGTGATGGGCTCGCTCATGGTCGCCACGGCCATCCTGCTTGAGTCGAGCCTGAGCTTCATGGGCCTTGGGGACCCGAACGTCATGAGCTGGGGCTACATGATCGGCGCGGGACGCACGTCGTTGCGCGAAGCATGGTGGGTCAGCCTGTTTCCCGGCGTCGCTATCCTGCTGACCGTGCTCGCGCTGAACCTCATCGGCGAAGGGCTGAGCGACGGCTTGAACATGCGGATCGATGGCAGGAGGCGCGCATGAGCACGCCTGTCCTGGAGGTCCGCGGCCTCGCGATCAAACTCCCCGCAGGTGCGGACCGGGTGCTCGCCGTGGAGGGGATCGATTTGAAGATCGAGGCGGGCAAGACGCTGTGCGTTGTCGGGGAGAGCGGTTCCGGCAAGTCCATGATCGCCAATGCCGTGATGGGATTGCTGCCGCGTCCCCATGTTGAACCGGTTGCGGGCGCCATCCTGTTCGAGGGCGAAGACCTGCTGCTGCGTAACGAAGCGGGCTTGCGGGCGTTGCGCGGCAGCCGGATCGGCATGATTTTTCAGGACCCGATGTCCGCGCTCAATCCCGTCATGCGCGTCGGCGAGCAGATCGCCGAAGTGCTTGACGCGCATGCGTCGCTGTTGCCGGGGCTGTCGTCGGCGCAAAAGCGGGAGAGAGTGATCGCGGCGTTGCGGGACGTGGAGTTGCCCGAGCCGGAATCGATCGCCGACGCCTATCCGTTTCGCCTCTCGGGCGGCCAGCGCCAGCGCGTGATGATTGCGGCGGCGCTGATCCTGGAGCCGGCGCTGCTGATCGCCGATGAACCGACAACCGCGCTCGATGCCACCACGCAGGCGCTGATTCTCGACCTGATCCGCAAGCTGCAGACGCGCAAGCGCATGGCGGTGATGTTCATCACCCACGATTTCGGCGTGGTGGCGAAGATAGCCGATGACGTCCTGGTCCTGCAGCATGGCCAGACCGTTGAAAGCGGCCCGGCGCAGGACGTGCTGGGCGCGCCGAGCCATCCGTACACGCGTCAGTTGATCGCGGCCATTCCGCACGGCAACGCGGCGGCGTCCGTGCGCGCAGCGGACGCGCCGGTCGTGATCGAGGCGCAGTCGCTCATGAAAACCTATCGCACCGGTGGCGGCCTGTTCAGCAAGGCGCGCCGCGTCGATGCCGTCCACGACATCAACTTCAAGATCCGGCGCGGCGAAACGCTCGGGCTCGTTGGCGAATCCGGTTCCGGAAAGTCGAGCGTCGGCCGATGTATCGCCGGTTTGCAGCCAATCGATTCCGGGCGCATCTTGTTCAACGGCCGTAACGTGGCGCTGCGCGGCGAGCGGGGCACGCAGACGCGCGGGCGTATCCAGATGGTGTTCCAGGACCCGCAGGCGTCGCTGAATCCGCGTCACAGGATCGGGGCATCGATCATGTCCGGGCCGCTCGCTCAAGGTGTTTCGCTGAGGGAGGCACACAAGCGGGCGGAGGAACTGTTGAGTCTCGTCGGGTTGCAACCCGAGGCCGCCGAGCGGTATCCGCACGAGTTTTCGGGTGGGCAGCGGCAGCGGATCGGGATTGCCCGCGCACTGGCGGTCCGGCCGGACCTGCTGATCGCCGATGAACCCGTGTCCGCGCTTGATGTCTCCGTGCAGGCGCAAGTGCTCGAATTGTTCGCGATGGTCCGTGAGCGTTTCAACCTGAGCATGTTGTTCATCACGCACGATTTGCGCGTCGCCGCGCAGATGTGCGACCACATCGCGGTGATGAAGAAGGGCGTAATCGTCGAGTACGGAACCGCCGCACAGATCATCCGCGCGCCGCGCGACGAGTACACGAAGAAGCTGATCGAGGCCGTGCCGGATTTCTCGTCGCTGATCGCCCGGCGTCCGACCGCCGATGTGAACACTGCTGTGAACGTTGATACGAACACTGCCGGGGGCGGCCGATGAAACCGCCGTGCGTTGCCCTCGTCAGCGGCGTGATCGACATGCGCTTCCTGATGCCCGCGTTCGAGACAATCGCACCGGGCATCGACGTGCGGATAACGGATGCACTTGGTGAATGCGACAAGATCGAGCTTGCCGTGTGCTGGGCGCCGCCGCAGGGTCTGCTGGCATCAATGCCGAATCTTCGGCTGATTCAATCGATTGGCGCAGGTGTCGATCACATCCTGAAAGACAGCACGTTGCCGCCGAAGCCCGTATGCCGGATCGTCGATCCCGACATGACGGCCGGCATGACCGCCTATGTGTGTTGGGCCGTCATCAACCGGCAACGGCGGTTCCCGGCGTATTGCGTGCACAGCGCCGCGGGCGTGTGGCAGGAAGAGGCAATAGAGTCGCCGAGCGGGCATCGCGTGGGGATTGCGGGACTCGGCCGGTTGGGGACGGCGCTCGCGCGGGCGCTGGTTGCGATCGGTTATCGCGTCCAGGGTTGGAGCAGGCAACCGAAGACGGACCCGCTGCCTGGCGTGACGCACTTTCATGGCAAGGCGGGACTCGAAGACTTCCTTGCCCGGACGGATACGCTCGTCTGCCTGTTGCCGCTGACCGAAGAAACCACGGGTTTTCTTGGGCGCGAATCATTCAGGCGGTTGCCGCCCGGCGCGCATGTGATCAACGTGGGGCGGGGCGCGCATCTGGTCGAGCGCGATTTACTCGATGCGCTGGCGAGTGGTCATCTGTCAGGCGCAACGCTCGATACCACGGCCGTTGAACCCTTGCCGCAAACGCATCCGTTCTGGCGGCATCCGCAGATTCTGGTGACGCCGCACATTGCGAGCCGCACGTCGCCCGCGACCATTGCACGCCAGACACTGGATAACTACCGGCACGTTTGTGCGGGGCAAATGCCACCCGGCCAGATCGATCCTCGACACGGCTATTGAACGCCCTCTATGGATTACCCGGGCAAAACATGCGAATTTCGAATGATATAATGCATCATATACATTCTAATATGTAATCCGGAGTGCTGTGAAATATCCCATAGAAGACGTCCTGCGCTCCAATCTCGGGGCATCGGTGTATGGAACGCTGCGCGAATCGCTTGCGACAGGACGTTTCAAGCCGGACGCCAGATTGCGTATCCGCGAACTGGCGGAGCAGCTGGGTACGAGCGTTACGCCTGCCCGCGACGCCATTCTCCAGTTGGCGAGCGAAGGCGCGCTGGTGTTGCGCTCGCCGCGCGATATCCGGGTTCCCGTCCTGTCCGTCGAACGGTATCTGGAGATCCGTGCGATCCGTGTCGAACTTGAAGGGCTCGCCGCGGCAGCCGCTGCACGCGCGGTCAGTCCGGCTGCGCTCGCTGAACTCGAAAGCCTTGTGGATCTGAACAAGAAAGCCATTGAAGACGGGGACCTGGTCACCGCATTGCTTTATAACCAGCGCTTTCACCTCGGGCTGGCCAAGGCCGCCGGCATGCCGACGCTCGAAGAACTCATCGACCAGTTGTGGGTGCGTGTGGCGCCGTTGATTGCGGCATCCTACGAGGCATTCTCCGATCGCTCGCGCGTCGGCCATCACGAAAGCGTTCTGCGGGCCCTGCGCGACCGCGACAGCGACGGCGCCCGCCGCGCGATTCGTGAAGACATCCTGGAAGGTGGCGAGGCCATGCTTGCCTGTATCAAGAGCTTCACGGTCTTTGACGACTGAGAGGTGCCCGATGGCCGAATTGCCTTAAAGCATTGATTAAAATATGTTGCATCATATTTATTAACATGGTCCTATTGGCTGTCGGTTGAGTCCTTTCTCATAGCCAAAGGGAAATGTCGATGAAGGTCATCTACAGCGAAAGTCACCTCGGGCACGACCCGCAGTTCTTCGTGGTGCGTGGACAGATCCGCCGGAGCAACGAGCAGCCGGAGCGTGCAACGACGTTGCTCAAGGCGGCGGAGCGTGACGGCCATGTGGTCGTTCCCGTTGGTGATTTCGGCGCCGCGCCACGCGCCGCCGTGCATTCCGCACGTTATTTGCATTTCCTCGAAACCGTGTTCGACCGCTGGTCCGAACTCGACGACGCATCGCCCGATGAAGTCGTCCCCAACATTCATCCGTTCCCCGGCGAGCCCTGCACGTATCCCGAGCATCTCGTCGGGCAGGTCGGTTTCCATCTTGGAGACATGGCGTGCGCGGTCGGCCCCGCCACCTGGGAAGCGGCGACCGGCGCGGCGCATTGTGCTACGCACGCAGCAGAGCTGGTCATGGCCGGCGAGCGGGCAGTCTATGCGCTGTGCCGTCCACCCGGCCATCACGCGTATGTGGAGCGAGCGAACGGCTTCTGTTATCTGAACAACACGGCGATCGCCGCGCAGCATCTGCGGCGGCAACACGCCCGCGTGGCCGTGCTCGATATCGACGTGCATCACGGCAATGGCACACAAGGAATTTTTTACGAACGATCAGACATCCTGACGGTATCGCTGCACGCCGATCCGCGCTACATGACGCCGTTTTTTACGGGCTACGCGCACGAAACCGGTTCTGGCGCCGGCGCCGGCTACAACATCAATCGGCCGTTGCCGCGTGGCATGCGTGTGGACCCGTATCTCGACGTGTTGCGCGAAACGCTTGTGCAGATCCGGGCGTTCGAGCCTGGCGCGCTTGTGATCGCCCTCGGGCTCGACGCTTACGAGATGGACCCGTACAAGGGCCTCGCAATCACGACCGAAGGCTTCCATCGAATCATGGCGGAAATTGCGAGCCTGGGCTTGCCGACCGTGATCGTGCAGGAGGGCGGATATCTCTCCGATGCCCTGGGCAACAACCTCGCCAGTGCTTTGCGGGGATTTGAATCTGCGGCATGAAGCTTGACGGACCTCGCACTGAAACTAGAAGAAGCCCTTGTCACCCATGAGCATTCACGACGTCCTGAGCCAACCCTCTCCCGCCATCGACGTGGCCGTCGCACAGGATATCGCTATCCGGCAGTTCGGAATGACCGCTTCAGTTACGCCGCTGGCAGGTGAGCGTGACCGGAACTTCCATGTTCGCCGCGATGACGGCCGCGAATACGTCATCAAGTTTTCGCACCCGGCAGAGCAGATCAGCATCGCCGATTTTCAGGCGCAGGCGCTCGAGCACATAGAAAAGGTCGCGCCCGGGTTGCCTGTGCAGCGCGTGGTGCCGACCCTTGACGGTGACCGGATGTATGTCCACGCGCAACCGACGCAGGCGCTGCGCGTGGTGCGCATGTTCAGCTATCTGCCCGGTTTGCCGCTGCCCGAAGCTGAAGTGTCCGCAGCGCAAGTGCGCGGTCTGGGCGCGACGCTCGCACGGTTGGGCCTGGCGTTGCGTGACTTTGTCTATCCGGCGCAACCGGTGAAGCTGCCGTGGGATTTGCAGCACGCGGAGGATTTGACTGAATTGACGGTGCATCTTCACGATCCCGCGCAACGAGCGCTTGCCGAGCGACATCTGGATCGCTTTCGCGAGCATGCGTTGCCCATTCTTGGGACACTTGCGCCACAAGCCATTCACAACGACCTGAATATCCACAATGTGCTGGTCGCACCCGGCAATCATGAACGGATCACCGGCATTCTCGACTTCGGCGACATGGTCAGTGCGCCGAGGATCATCGACGTTGCAGTCGCGGCCAGCTATCAGTTGGGCACGGGCGGCGCGCTGTTGACCAACGTGCTCGAATTTGTCTCCGCGTATCACGAGGTGTCGCCGCTGAAAGCGGTCGAAGCAGAGGTGCTGTTCGATCTGATCGTCGCGCGGCTCGTGATGATCGTGACCATTAGCGGGTGGCGGGCCGCGCTCTACCCAGAGAACGCGAAGTACATCTTGCGCAACAACGCGGTGTCGTGGCGCCGTCTCTCCGAGTGTGATCGCGCGCAACGCGACGACGTGCTCGCCGCGTTGCGCCGTGCCTGCACGCAACCCGCTGCATTGACGCGTTGAGTCTTATGCCCACCCTGACCCAGATGATCGAACGCCGCCGCCGTCTGCTTGGACCCGCGTACCGGCTGTTCTACGACGAACCCGTGCACTTCGTTCGCGGCGACGGCGTGTGGCTGTATGACGCCGATGGCAAGCGCTACCTTGATGCGTATAACAACGTGGCGTCGGTCGGACATAGCCATCCGCGGGTCGTCGAGGCGATCAGCCGGCAGGCGGCGACGCTCAATACGCATACGCGGTATCTGCATGAAACCGTGCTCGATTACACCGAGCGCGTGCTTGCCACGTTTCCGGGCGAGCCGGGCCATGCGATGTGGACCTGCACCGGCAGCGAGGCGAACGATCTCGCGTATCGGATAGCCTGCAACTACACGGGCGGCACGGGTCTGATCGTGACGAACTTCGCCTATCACGGTGTCACGATGGCGATTTCCCAGGCGTCGCCGTCGCTAGGTCAGTACGTTCGACGCGGCCCACACGTGCGGACCGTGCGTGCACCGGATACCTATCGCGATGCCCCTGGCAACATCGGTGCGGCGCTTGCCGCGGCCGTGCGCGATGCCGCCGCCGACATGCGTGCGGCGGGCATCCGCCCGGCGGCGCTGCTCGTCGATACCGTGTTGTCGAGCGACGGCGTGCACACGCATCCCGCCGGCTTTCTCAAGCCCGCTGTCGCGGCAATTCGCGAGGAGGGCGGTATTTTTATCGCCGATGAGGTGCAGGCCGGCCTGGGCCGGACCGGCGACGCAATGTGGGGCTTCATGCGCCACGGCGTCTTGCCCGACATTGTGTCGACGAGCAAGCCGATGGGCAACGGACATCCGTTGGCAGGCATCGTTGCGAAGCCCGAATTGCTCGAACGCTTCGGGCGTGAATCGCGATACTTCAATACGTTTGGCGGCAATCCGGTTTCAGCGGCTGCGGGACTTGCAGTACTCGATGTCGTGCGCGACGAGCAACTGGTCGACAACGCGCAGTGGGTCGGTGCGTATCTGCGCTCGAAACTGCTCGCGCTGAAGGATCGTCATGCAGTGGTTGGCGATGTACGCGGAGCGGGCTTTTTTATTGGCGTGGAACTCGTTCTTGATCGAGCAGGTAAATCCCCCGCTACGCGTGAAGCGTCGCGTGTTGTCAACGCGTTGCGCGAGCGCCAGGTGCTGTGCAGCACCACCGGCGAACATGCGAATACCCTGAAAATTCGTCCTCCGCTCGTATTCGGACCGGAACACGCCGATCTCCTGGTCAGCACGCTCGACGACGTATTGCATACTTTGATGACTTGACGCGAAGCCGGATGGATTTCAATCCGCGCGTGATCATTTTTATTGTTGCTGAGGGCAAATATAAATCGCTATCCACGTATTTTTGTCGTCCATAAACTCATTTCCGTAGCGCGACTTTGCTCACGCAACAAAACCTCGGCGACCCTCGCTGCCAAGAGGTGATGCAGGAGAATCCGACAACTCGTTAAGCGGAAAAGTGGGTGGCTGAGCCGGTCACAAGTCACAATAGCGCGCGACGAGGAACCCGTCGATGACAAGCCGAAATCGACGACACGCGCAATTACCTGACCCTTTGCAATCAGAAACGATCTCATTCGAGTCTGTCTGGCCAGACGCCGGATGAGGCGTATTCGCACTTCTGCCGGCGATCCAGTCGGCAGCTTGATTGCTACAAGTGATCCACTTAAGAATTCGGACTACCTGTCCGGACGAACGATCCTCTGCATGCCGCTCCACGCCGTTCGAATGCCAGGCCAATCGCACTTTTAATTTAGTGATGCTATCAATTTTTGCTTATTAATGGCCATGCTACATTCCCTTGAATAGCACATGTTATGCAACGTGGTGTCACCCGCACGCAACTTGAAAAGGAGTTCAAAATGGCAAGACTCGACTCGGCTTTGCGAATGGCGCTGCGAGGCCTGACAATGCTAGGTTTCGCAGCGATCGCAACCACCGTGCTCGCTCAAAGCAGCCCGGTTCAGATCGGCTTCGCTGGTCCTTTGACTGGTGCATCCGCGAACTTCGGCAAGGACCTGGAAATGGGCGCACGTCTAGCCGTCGATGAAGTCAATGCCGCCAACATCGTGATCGATGGCAAGCCGTTGCAACTCACGCTCGATTCCCAGGACGACCAGGCTGATCCGAAGATGGCGGTGCAAGTCGCACAACGGTTTGTGGATGCGAACGTCGCCGCAGTGATCGGGCACTTCAATTCGGGCACCACGCTGGCGGCGTCCTCAGTGTACAACCGGGGCGGGATTCTGCAGATCATTCCGGCAGCGTCCAACCCGAGCATCACCCACCAAGGTTTCAAATTGATGTTTCGCCCCTACGGCACCGACAACACGGTTGCTGAAGCGGCGGCGCAGTATTCGGTTCAGACTCTCCACGCCAAGCGTATCGCCATCATCGATGATCGTACCGCCTACGGCTCGGGCCTCGCCGACGAATTTGAAGCAGCCGTCAAAGCACAGGGCGCTCAGGTCATAGACCGCGAATACACCAACGACCAAGCCACCGATTTCAAGGCGATCCTCACCCACATCCGTGCGCAGGACGCCGACCTGGTGTTTGTCGCGTGCCTGGGTGGCGAAGGCGCGCTGATCGTCAAGCAAGCCCGCCAGTTGGACTACCGAGGGGTGCTGTTGGCTGGGGCGACCTATGTCAACAAGAATTTCATCTCCCGCGCCGGCGAGGCCTCTGAAGGCATGTACGCCTTCGAGCAAGGCGTCATGCTGAGTCAACTCCCGCAAGGCCAGGCGTTCCTCTCACGCTTCCATAGCAAGTACGGGACCGACCCGATCGGCTTTGCGCCGTTTGCGTATAACGACGTCTGGGTCATCGTGAATGCCATCAAGGCGGCCGGCTCTACCGACCCGAAGGTGTTTGGTCCCGCCATTGCCAAGCTGGCCTTCCAGGGTGTGCTGGGCACGGTCGAATTTAACCAGTTCGGCGATTTGAAGAACCCAAAAACCACGCTGTTCAAGGTTGAAAAGGGCAACTGGGTGCCAGTGAAGACATTCGGCAGCTAATTCGGCAGCGAGGCGAACGATCTCGCGACAATGCCCCACGCACGTCTCGACTTTAATGACACAGTAATCTAGCGCAGCGACCAGTTAGCCACCGGATCGATCGGGAGCACAGGGCGCGGCAGATGACGCCAGTCGAAGCGCGTGAGGATCGGTGACGTCAAGCCGGGGGCATCCACTTCGACGACCTGCTCATGCTGGAAGAACTCGTCGAAGCCGCCACGGAAATGGCCGCGCGACTTCAGGACGACCGCGCGCGCGGCGCCTATATCCAGTCCCAGGTGCTCGAGGAAGACCGGGTCCGCGCATTGCGTCCTGTTGCTGATCACGACCACGGTCACACCGCCGATCCGTAGCGCGGCAGTCGCGCCCAGGCGGATCGACGTGCCTTTGAAAATGCCGCGCCGGCCCGTTACCTCGCCATTCGACAGCGCGACGACCTGTGCGTCGACGGTCAGCGGCTCGCAGAACGCATGCGACGCCTCGCCGTCGACGGGACGGTTGAAGCGCGCGGTCAACGTCGCGCCCGCGCCGGCCGCATGTGCGTCGGCGGCCAGCAGCGAATCGTTGATGATGCCGACGATGACGGTGCCGGGCGCGGCATCGCGGAACGTGTCGAGGAAGGCGCGCAGGAGCCACATCGTCTTGCCGCTGCCGCCGCCGCCCGGATTGTCGGCGTCGTCGGCGAAGACCAACGGCACGGGGCTGTCCTTCGCCCGCTGCACGGCCGCGTCGAGCGGCGTCAACAACGCGACGAAGCGTGCGCGTCGCGCCCAGGCCGCTTCGGCCAGCTCGTCGGCGAGCGCATCGACGGCCGCACGGTCGTCACCTGTGACGACGACGTTCATCCCTTGATACGGCACGTCGCCTTGCGAGAAACCGCCCATCACCGAGACGTTCCAGATGGCCGGGCCAATCTCTGCCTGGCGCGCTTGTCCCAGGTCGATGACTTCGGCATAGGGGCCGCGAGCGCTCAGCAGCGTGACCGACGGACCGATGATCGGCAGCCTGCGCGAGCTCAGATAGGTTCTTTCACCGGCGAGCAGGCGGCGCAGCAACTGCGCCGATTCCGCGCCGCGTTCGCGCATGTCCAGATGCGGGTTCGTGCGATAGCCGACGAATGCGTCGCAACAGGCCACCATCTCGTCGGAGACATTGGCGTGCAGGTCGTACGAGCAGACGAGCGGCACGTCGGCGCCGAGTTCGTCACGGATCATGCGCTGGATAGTGCCTTCGGGGTCGAGGTCGCCGGTCGTGATACCCGCGCCATGCATCACGCAGTAGACGCCATCGATGTGTCCGCGCAGCGCGCGCAGTCCGTCGCGCCAGGTTGTGCAGAGTGCCTCGAAGAACGCGTGTTCGACCGGGCCGTTCGGCTCGGCCATCGCGAGGTAGATCGGCCGCGGCTGCCAAGGGCCGGCCGCGTCCATATCAGCGACGAAGCCCGGCATCTCGCCGAGCGCGACGGGCGTTGGGCTGCGCGCGTCGTCGACCACCGCATCGCCCGCCAGCAGGCAGCGGAACTGTGATCTTCCCGCGGGCGGCGCGAAGTGGTTGCATTCGATCGAGAAGCCAAGCAGTGCGATCCGGGGCGAGGCCGAAGACCTGGTGGAGACGGGCGTTGCATCGACGGAAGTGGCGCCGGACGACTCGTTGGACGAAGTGGTGGAAGTGTTCATCGATGGCAGGCTCAGGTGCGGCGCAGGTTGTAGAACAACGGCATCTGCGTCGAGATGCCGCTCCAGCCGCGACGGAACGCCGAGGCATTGTAGTAGGCGCCCAGCGGGATATACGGCACGTCCTGCCAGACCTGCATCTGAAGCTCGACGCAGAGCTTCTTGCGCGCGGCCTGGTCCGGCGCATCGAACCACGCTTGCCGCAGCGTCTCGATCTTCTCGCTGGTTGGCCAGCCGAACCAGCCTTGCTTGCCGTTCGCGCGCAACGCGAGATGGCCTGCCGGGTCGAAGTTGTTCATCCCGCTGATCGTCGTGAAGTGCATGTTCCAGCCGCCCGACGCCGGCGGGTTCTGACTGGCACGGCGCTGCATCAGCGTGCCCCAGTCCATCGTCTGGACATCCACGTTCATGCCTAGCTTCTTCAACAGGTCGGCCGCGACCATTGCCGGCATATGGCTCGCCGGATAATCGGCCGGATCGAGCAGCACGACTTTCTCGCCCTTGTAACCCGCGTCCTTGATCGCCTGCTTCGCCGCCGCGATGTTCGCCGGCGACGCACCCTTCATCACGCCGAGGCCCGCGTCGTTCGCCATCGGCGAACCCGGGCTGAACACGCCGACGCCGGACTGCCAGTACGACTTGTTGTCGGTGCCCATCAGTGCCGTCATGAACTCGGCCTGGTCGATGACGCTGAGGATCGCGCGACGAATCGCCGGATTGTCGAACGGCGGGTAGAGTGCGTTGAAGCGCATGATCGGAATCGTCGCCACCGTCGATTTGACGATCTGCAGGGTCGGATCGGCGGCCAGCACCGGCAGGAAGTCGCTGCTGACGGTCTGCAGCCCGTCGATTTCACCCGCCTGCAATGCCGCGGTGGACGTGGCGGCGTCGGGAATCGTCTTCCAGATCACCTGGCTTAGCTGCGCCACTTTGCCGCCCGTCGCAAAACTGCCAGCGCCCGGACGCGGCTGATAGCCATCGAAGCGCTCGAAGACAGCGGTCGATCCCGACACCCACTTGTCCTTCGCGAACTTGTAAGGACCGCTGCCGATGGCCTCGGTGATCTGCGTATGCGAATCGATCTTCGCGAGCCGCTCCGGCATGATGCAGGCCATGCTCGATGCCACCTTGCCGAGCGCGCTGGGCAGCAACGGGAACGGCTTCTTGAGCTTGAACACCAGCGTCTGCGCGTCCGGCGTCGCAATGTCGTCGGTGGCCTTCATCAACTCCTGGCCCAGCGTATCGCGACTGCCCCAGCGACGGATGCTGGCCGCGCAATCGATGCTGCGCACCGGCTGGCCGTCATGGAACGCCAGACCCTGGCGCAACGTCAGGGTCCAGGTCTTGCCGTCGGCGCTGGTCTTCGCGTCGGACAACATTTGCAACTGGACGTTGTAATGCTCGTCGTAGGCGAACAGCGTGTCGTAGACCAGTTCCGCGTACATCTGGGTAATGTATGCAGTACTCCAGACCGGATCCAGGCCGCTGAGGTCGGCTTCGGCGACGTAGTGGAGGACCGGGAGCTTGCCGGTGGCCGCCGGCGCAGCGCTCACGAGACGGGGCAAACCCACTGCGGCGGCTGCGGCGGTGCTCGCCGTCGTCAGCAAAAATGCTCTTCGCTTCATTACGATTCCTTTTTTGGCTGGCAATCCTGGCCGGCAATCGGAATCGATTCTATGAGGCGATTTTTTTGGCGTCGTATGCTTTTTTATGGCCGTGCATTAACCTTTTATTAATGGATGGAAAGCGCGGCGGAAGACAGGGCAGCGGGCGTGTGCATCCCCAGGCCGTAGTCTTCGAAGGTCGCGCCAAGCATGGCCACGAACGACGCGGCGACGCGCGACAACGGCTCGCTGCGCAAATGCACGAGCTTCGCGACGAAGGCCGGCGCTTGCGCGACCGGACATACGGCAAACTCGCCCGCGCGGCTGTTGCGCACCGAGAATTCGTCGACGAGCGCGACGCCCGCGCCAGCCTGTACCATCAAGCATGCATGCTGTGGCGAGGCGACATCGATGGCGACCTGGCGCGTCAGTCCTGCATTGATGTACATCTGCTCGATCAGCACGCCGATCGGCATGTGCGGCGCGTATGAAATCAAGGGGTAGGGTTGCAGATCCGCCAGCGTCAACAAGCCGCGCCGCGTCAGCGGGTGCTCGCACGGGCAGATGCAGACGAGGCTCGCCTCGCCGATCGGCGCGTAAGTCAAATTCGGATGGTCTTCGGCCGTGATCTGAAGGCCGATGTCCGCTTCTTTCGCGAGCAACGCGCTGGTCAGCTCGGCGTGTGTCATCTGCCGGAACGTGAATTTCACTTCGGGCACTTGTTCACGGTAACGGGCGATCGCTTTCGGCACGAGAAACTGCCCGACGCTGGCACCGCAGACAATGCGGATATGGCCGCTCGGCCGCGAGGCCAGGCCCGCGGCCAACTCGTTCACGCGTTGGATCCCCGCATACACGCGCTCTATCTCGCGAAACAGCTCGTGTGCTTCCGGCGTGGGATAGAGCCGGCCCTTGATTCGCTCGAACAGCGCGAAGCCGAGGCGTTGCTCGGTGTACGACAGCAGCCGGCTGACAGCCGGCGGCGAGACGCAGAGCAGCTTCGACGCCGCGCTGATCGACCCGGTCGAGATCACCGCGCGAAAGACTTCTATCTGCTTGAAGCTCAGGGACATGGGCGGAGTAGGCGGGGAGCAGTCACCCTTAACGTTACATTAAGATCGCCGGACAAAATAATAATCGTAGCCAAAAAAGAGCCCTGACTACACTGGCGTCGAATGCTGGGGGGGCGGGGACGCGTGGCGTCGCGCAACGCGCCGTCCCCGGCACACGACGAACGCAGTAGCAATAGTCACCGGGAGCAATTGCAATTGACTTCGACGCACCCCTCGCTGATCGAACGGCTGCGCGCAGTGGTCGGCGACGCCGGCCTTGTACTCGATGCCGAGCGGCAGGCTGCCTACCTGACCGACTGGCCGCGAAAATGGACCGGGCGCACGCCGGTTGTCGTGCGTCCGAACTCAACGGAGGAGACCGCGGCAGTCATGCGACTCTGCCACGAGACACGCACGCCAGTGGTTCCGCAGGGCGGCAATACCGGGATGACCGGAGCCGGCATTCCGGACATGGACGGTGCGCAGATCATCGTGAGCATGAACCGGATGAACCGGATACTCGAAGTAGACGCGACCAGCAATACGATGACCGTCGAGGCCGGCGTGATCCTGGCGTCCGTGCAGCAGGCGGCAGCCGACGCGAATCGCTTCTTTCCGCTGAGTCTTGGCGCCGAAGGCAGTTGCACGATTGGCGGCAACCTTGCGACGAACGCGGGGGGCATCTCGGTCCTGCGCTATGGCAATGCGCGCGATCTGACGCTCGGCGTCGAAGTCGTGCTCGCCGACGGCCGCGTCTGGGACGGGCTGCGCGCATTGCGCAAGGACAACAGCGGGTATGACTTGCGCAACCTGTTCATCGGATCGGAAGGCACGCTCGGTGTCATTACCCGCGCGGTGCTCAAGCTGTTTCCGGCGCAGCATGGACGCGCCACCGCCTGGGTCGGCTTGCGCGGCCACAAGGAAGCGGTCGCGCTGCTGTCGCTGACTCAATCGATTTGCGGGGACAGGATCATCGCGTTCGAGATGATGTCGGAGTTCGGCATGTCGATGATCCTGCGGCACGTCACCGATACGCAGCGGCCACTAAGCGGCGTGCATCCGTACTACGTGCTGGTCGAACTGGCCGATGCGCAGCAGGAGGCGCCGGGAACATTGCTCGAGCAAGCGCTGGCCGCGGCGCTCGAAGCGGGCCTCGCCGACGACGCGGTGCTCGCCGTCAACGACCGGCAGCGCCAGCAGTTCTGGAAGATCCGCGAAGGCGTCTCGCAGGCGCAACTGCGCGAAGGACATCCGCTGAAGCACGACATTGCGCTGCCGATCGCGCGCCTCGTGTCCTTCATCGACGAAGCGAATGCATTGATCGCGGAGTCGTTCCCGCAATTGCCGGTGTTGAACTTCGGGCACATCGGCGACGGCAACCTGCACTACAACGTGCTGCTGCCGCATGGGCTGGCCGACGCGGAGCGTGAGCGTCTCACCGCCGAAGTGAACCTCCGCATCCACGACCTGGCGATTGCGTATCGGGGCAGCATCAGTGCCGAGCATGGGGTGGGGCGCTTGCGTCGCGACGAGTTGCGACGCTACAAATCCGCCGTTGAAAAGGACCTGATGCGCGCGATCAAGACCACGCTGGATCCGGATCAGTTGCTCAATCCCGGCAAGGTACTGTGATGATCGCGTATGTCCTGCGCCGCATCTTGAGCGCGATTCCCGTGATGCTGTTCGTCGCGTTCTTCGTCTTCGCACTGCTAAGTTTTGCTCCGGGAGACCCTGCTGCGCTGCTCGCGGGTGAAAACGCGACGCCGGACGACATCGCCCGCATTCGCGCGAACCTCGGGCTCGACCAGCCGTTTTTCACGCGTTTCTTCCACTGGATCTGGCACGTGCTGCATGGTGACCTGGGCACGTCGCTGTTCACCGGACAGACGGTCGGCCATATGATCGCGCAGCGTCTCGCGCCCACGTTCTCGCTGATGGTGCTGACGATGATCGTCTCGGTCGTGATCGCCATTCCGGCCGGTGCGTGGGCGGCGTGGTGGCATAACCGCTGGAACGATCGCCTCGTGATGCTCTGGGCGGTACTCAGTTTTTCGATTCCGTCGTTCGTCGTCGGCTATATCCTCGCGTGGATCTTCGGGCTGAAACTGCGCTGGCTGCCGGTGCAGGGCTATGTGCCGTTCGACCAGGGATTGTGGGCATCCGTCCAGACATTGATCCTGCCGGCGTTTGCGCTCGGGTCGGTCTACGTCGGGCTGATCACGCGTTTTACGCGCTCGACGCTGATCGAAACGTTATCGCAAGACTACGTGCGCACAGCGCGCGCGAAAGGCGTCAGCAATCGCAGGATCCTGTTCCGGCACGCGCTGAAGAATGCCGCGGTGCCCATTGTCACGGTCGTCGGTTCCGGTGTCGCGCTGTTGATCAGCGGCACCGTGGTGACCGAGACCGTCTTCGCTATTCCGGGCCTTGGACGGCTGACGGTAGACGCGATCCTGCGCCGCGACTATCCGGTCATCCAGGGCGTGATCCTGCTGTTCAGCTTCCTGTACGTGCTGGTCAACCTCGCGGTCGACTTGCTCTATACGGTATTCGACCCGAGGATCAAGTACTGATGACGTCCGCATTTTTTCATTTCCTGCGACGCTATCCGACGGTTGCCGTGGGCGGCCTGCTGATGCTGCTGCTGGTGTTGACCGCAATCTTCGCGCCCTGGCTCGGCACGCAGGACCCGACCCAGATCGCGCCGCTCTATCGCACGCGGCCACCGTCCGCGCAATTCTGGTTCGGCACCGACCTGCTCGGTCGCGACGTCTATTCCCGGGTGCTGTACGGCACGCGCGTGTCGTTGACGGTGGGTTTCTCGGTGGCGGTGCTGTCGACCGCGATCGGCGCCGTCATCGGTGTGATTGCCGGTTTCGTGCGCTGGCTCGATGTCGTGATCATGCGGATCATGGACGGCTTCATGTCGATACCGACGATCCTGCTCGCTATCGCATTGATCGCCCTCTGGCACGAATCGATGCGCACGGTCATCCTCGCCATCACGATCGTCGAGATCCCGCGCGTCGTGCGGCTGGTGCGCGGTGTCGTGCTGTCGCTGCGGGAGCAGGCGTTCGTCGAGGCGGCGGTGACCGCCGGCGCGAGTCCGTGGCGCATCATGGTCCGCCATATCTTTCCGAATACGGTGGCGGCGCTGATCGTGCAGGGCACCTATATCCTGGGCGTCTCGATTCTCGCCGAGGCGAGCCTGTCATTCATCGGCGCGGGCGTGCCGCCGATCACGCCGTCGTGGGGCAACATCATGGCCGAAGGGCGGGCACTGTGGCAGATCCGGCCGCACCTGATCGCGTTTCCCGCGGCGTTCCTGTCGGTCACGATCCTGGCGGTCAATATGCTGGGCGACGGTTTGCGCGATGCGCTGGATCCTCGCATGTCGAAGGAGGACTAAGCCATGCCGATTCGGAACAACATCGAACAGGACGGCCGTGAACGGGTCCTCGATATCCGCGGCCTGACGATCGGCTTCGAACGCGACCGGCAGATGGTCCCCGCGGTCCGGGATATCTCGCTGCATGTGGACCGTGGCTCGACGGTGGTTGTCGTGGGCGAGTCGGGATCGGGCAAGTCGGTCACGTCGCTGTCGATCATGCGGCTGATCGAGTATGGCGGCGGGCGCATCCTCGGCGGCGAAATGCGGTTTCGTCGCACCGGCGGCAACGTCATCGATCTCGCGCAGGCGAGCGACGAGACGATGCGCCAGGTGCGCGGCGCCGAAATCGGCATGATCTTCCAGGAGCCGATGACGTCGCTGAATCCCGTGCTGACGGTCGGCGAGCAGATCACCGAAGCGATCCTGCTGCATCAGCGGCGGAGCGTGCCCGAGGCGCTGAAGGAGGCACAGGCGACACTCGATCGCGTGCGGATTCCCGACGCCGCGCGCGTCATGCGCCGCTATCCGCACGAACTGTCCGGCGGCATGCGGCAGCGCGTGATGATCGCGATCGCGCTGTCATGCCGGCCGCAATTACTGATTGCCGACGAACCGACGACCGCGCTCGACGTCACCGTGCAGGCGCAGATCCTGCATCTGATTCGCGAATTGCAGCGTGAGATGCAGATGGGCGTGCTGCTGATCACGCATGACATGGGCGTGGTCGCCGAATCGGCCGACCGTGTGGTCGTGATGCGGCGTGGTGATCTGGTCGAAGAGAACGAGACGCGAGCGTTGTTCGCGGCGCCTGCGCATCCCTATACGCGTGCGTTGATGGCGGCCGTGCCGAAGCTCGGCGCGATGAGCGGCACCGATCAGCCGGCGCGGTTCGAGTTGGTACGGGAGCAGGCACTGGAGAACGAGATGGCGATACCGGACGATGCCATCGATCCGCCTACGCTGTCCGACGCGCCTGAGAAGAAACCCGACGTAGTCCTGAGCGTGCGCGAACTGGTGACGCGTTTCGATGTGCGCAGCGGCTTCTTTTCGCGCGTCCGCCGGCGTGTGCATGCGGTCGAACGCGTCAGCTTCGATCTTTACGCCGGCGAGACGCTCGGCCTCGTTGGCGAATCCGGCTGCGGCAAGACGACGACCGGGCGGTCGCTGTTGCAGCTTGTGCAGCCCGATAGCGGCAGCATTTATTTCGACGGGGTCGATCTCGCACGGCGCGACCGGCGCTCGAGCCGGTTGCTGAGACGCAATATCCAATTGGTGTTCCAGGATCCGTTCGCCTCGCTGAATCCGCGGATGCGCATCGGCGATGCAATCATGGAGCCGATGATCGTCCAGGGCATCGCCTCCGGCCGCGACGCGCAACGCCGCGCGGCAACGCTGCTCGAGAAGGTCGGTCTCGATGCATCGATGGCGCGTCGCTGGCCACATCAGCTGTCGGGCGGACAGCGGCAGCGCATCTGCATCGCGCGGGCGTTGTCCACCGACCCCCGCGTGCTTGTCGCCGACGAATCGGTCTCCGCGCTCGACGTCTCCATTCAAGCGCAGATCGTTAACCTGCTGATCGACCTGCAACGTGATCTCGGCATAGCCTGCCTGTTCATCTCGCACGACATGGCGGTGGTCGAGCGCGTCAGTCATCGGGTGGCGGTGATGTATCTGGGGCAGGTCGTCGAGATCGGCCCGCGCCGTGCGGTCTTCGAGAATCCCCAGCATGCGTACACGCTCAAGCTGATGGCAGCGGTGCCGATCGCCGATCCGACGCGCCGGCGCCACGCCGCGCCGCCGCTGGTGGAGTTGCCGAGTCCTGTGCGCGACGTCGGCGATGAACCCGTTGTCGCGCCGCTGGTCGAAGTGGGCCCAGGGCATTTCGTGGCGCGGCATCCGGTGGGCGGGGCGTATTAGCACTGACGCCCGCAATTGCATGACGTCGCCATCCCACCATGCCACTTTGCTTCAGGCGGGTTCACCTACGTTTCAGGACCTGTCCCGCTCGGCTATGCCGGAGGATGCCATCCAAACAAGCGTACAGAGATCGAATTCCATGCCGTGTTCCGCCATCAGATCGAAGCGATCATGCCGCCGTCCACCCGGACTACCGAGCCGGTGACGAATGACGCCTGCGCGCTGGCGAGGAATGCCACCATGGCCGCGTATTCGTCGGGGCGGCCGTAGCGGCCGAGCGCAATGGAGGCCGTACTTTGCGCGACGATGTCCGCGACAGGACGGTTTTCCCGCTGCGCTTTTGCTTCATCGAGTTGCACGATGCGGCGAGTGGCGATGCGGCCGGGCACCACGACATTGGCGGTGACGCCATCTCGTCCTACCTCGCTGGCCAGCGTTTTAGACCAGGCCACGAGCGCGGCGCGCAGCGTGTTGGAGATGCCCAGGTTCGGGATTGGCGCCACGACGCCCGACGAGGTGCTGGTGACTATGCGGCCCCAGCGGGCGGCCCGCATGTCAGGCAACACCAGGTCGGTCAGGTGAATGATCGAGGCGACCATTGCCGTGAAATGGCGCGACCATTGCGCCGGCTCCACCCCCGAGACTGGCGTGGGTGGCGGCCCGCCAGAGTTATTGACGAGGATGCCGACCGGTCCCAGCGCCTGCCGGATGCCGGCTAGCACGCCCGCGAAGCTGTCGGGCTGTGCGAGATCGAGTGCGAAGCCCGCAGCACGGCCGCCTGTCTCATTGATGCGCGCCACGGTGCGCTCGAGCGCTTCCTGGTCCACGTCGCACACGGCTACGTGTGCACCCTCGGCTGCGAGAGCCTGTGCGATGGCGCCGCCGAGCCCGCCGCCCGCGCCGCTGACGAGGGCGACCTTGCCTTGAATGTCCAGATTCATGTTTATGTTTCCGTTGCGATCTCAATGGTGATGCGTGGGTGTTGCACGCGGTTCAGGCGCGGTTCAACTCGACGCCCGTGCGGCGAGCCGGGCCTCGAGCCGGCCGATCAACCGGGTCAGTTCGGCCTTGTCGGTAGCGTCGAGCACCGGGCCGGGCTTGCGCACGGCGGCGCTGCGGATCGCACCACGGCGGCGCAGTGTTTCCTTGCGCAAGGCGAGGCCAATGCCGTACTGGAACTCGTGACGCAAGAGGGGCAGGTAGAGATCGAACACGTCTTCGGCGGCTTCGGGCCGGCCCTGCGCGAACAGGTCGCAAACCTGCACCAGCATTTCAGGGTAGGCGAAGCCGGTCATCGCTCCGTCGGCGCCGCGCAGCATCTCCTGCGGCAGGAAGAGCCCGCCATTGCCGACCAGGATGCTGATGCGGCGGCGGCCCGCGGCCTCGCTCTGGGTGCGCAGTTGAGACAGCTTGCGCAGCCCGGGCAGGTCCTCGTGCTTGAACATCACGATCTGAGGGAATTCGTCGACCAGTTGGTGGACCACTGCGACCGAGGTATGGACCCCGGTGGATTGCGGGAAGTCCTGCAGGCAGATTGGCACGTCCTTGCCCAGCATGCGGGCAATGGCGGCGTAGTAGCCATGGACCTGATCGTCAGTCTTGAGGTTGGGCACCGGCGCCAGCATGACGCCGGCCGCGCCGAGCCCCATCGAGGCCTTGGCGAGGCGCTCGACGTGCTGGTTGGACGCATGGCTTACACCCACGATAACGGGCACGCGCCCGTCCACGCGCTGCAGCACGCGGCGGGTGAAGACCAGCGACTCCTCTTCAGTCAGCTTGGGCGCCTCGCCCATCATGCCGAGGATGGTCATGCCGGCCACGCCCTTGTCGAGATAGAAGTCGACCAGGCTGTCGGTGCTTTCCAGGTCGAGCGCACCGTCGTCGGTGAATGGCGTGGCTGAGATGATGTAGACGCCGCTGGCGCTTTCGTCAATGCGGGATGCTTGGGTCATGAGGGGACTCCAGGTTCAGAGGTGGGTGTGACGCGCAACGAGACCCAGGCGCACTGTGTCGAGGTGCTGGCGCATGGCTTCGCGTGCCGCGTCGGGATTGCGATCGACGATAGCCTGCAGGATCGCGATGTGTTCGCGGCAGCCGGGCTCGAAGCGCTCGGACGTGCCGTTCTGGTCAAAGCAGCGTGCCTTGATGCGCAGGTCATGGATGCTCTGCGCGAGCATCTGGTTGCCGCTGGCTGCCGCGATGGTGTCGTGCACGAGGTTGTCGACGCGATGGTTTTCCTCCACGGAGGAGCTGCCGGCCGTCAGCAGGGCCTGTACTTGAACCATCACGGCGCTCGCGCGTTCTGTTTCGAGCCGGGTCGCGGCCGCCGCGGCGGCCTCGCCTTCGAGGAGCATGCGGATCTGGAAGATTTCCAGGTACTGCCGCAGGGTGGGCTCCTTGACGATCAACTGGCCTCGCGACGTACGCATGGCGAAGCCGCCGCCGATCAGCCGGCTCATGGCTTCTCGCACTGGCGTGCGCGACATGCCCAGCGTGGCCGCCAGCGTGCGCTCCTGCAACGGCGTCTCGGTCGGCAGGCCGCCGCGCTGGATCATGTCGAGCAGGGCGCGATAGGCATCGCCTGCCAGATCCGGCGCTTCGTCGCTTGCAGGCTGCGTTGTGCCGGGCACAGGGTGCGGAGCACGGCCGTTTGTCTCGGTTGTTGGATTCTTGTTCATGGTTCTCGGACCGGTTGCAAATAAAAAAGGGGCGGCAGGCCGCACGGACTCGCCGCCAGGATCATGCCGCGGCGAATTCCATCGCGTCCCCGGCGCTGAAGCCCCATACGATGGACTGACCCGGTGTGCGCTCCGCCTCACGTGTGCCGGCCGGCGCGTAGGCGACCACAGTACGGCCGGGCGCCTCGATAAAGATTTTCCAATGCAGCGCGCAGAAGGTCGAGGCCACGAGCCGGCCTTCATGACGGAGGTCGGATGAAGTGAGTTGCGTGCCGATGCGCACGTTTTCCGGCCGGACGCCCAGCACCTGACCTGCGCGGTCGACGAAGTTGCATTCACCGAGAAAGCCGGCCACGAACGGCGATTCCGGCGCGCGGTAGAGCGCTTCCGGGGCGCCCGCCTGCACGGCCCCGCTCAGGAGAGCCGCGGCGGCCACCACCGCACAGCTCATCTTTTGCAACATGCTCGTCATCAGTTTCTCCGCTTGGAAGAGGTTCACTCCGGGTTTCCGCCATTGGCACGCACATTGCATGCCAATGGCATACCAAACCCGTGAGGGCGTATTTTCCAAGGGAAAAAATGTCAGAGGTGGACCTGAATTCGGATCTGGGCGAAAGCTTTGGTCCTTACAAGATGGGCGATGACGAGGCAATGCTGGGGTTGATCACGTCGGCCAATGTCGCCTGTGGATTCCATGGCGGCGACCCGGTTGTGATGCACCGCACTGCGGCGCGCGCCCTGGAAGGGAGCATTGATCTTGGTGCACACCCGGGCTTCAACGACCTCTGGGGCTTCGGTCGCCGCAAGATTGTCGGCGACAGCGCGGCCGACATCGAGAAGATGCTGATCTATCAGATCGCAGCCCTGCAGGGCATGGCCCGTGCCGTCGGTCACCGCGTGACTCATGTGAAGCTGCATGGGGCGCTGGCGACGCTGGCTTTCGATGACCGGGACCTGTCGGAAGCGTTGGTGCGGGCAATGCGCGCCCTGGATCGCGACCTGATACTGGTTAGTATGCCTAATAATGAGACTGAGCGGGCTGCCCGCCGCGGCGATATCCGCGTGGCCTGCGAAGTGTTTGCCGATCGCCTTTATGGGGACAACGGGCTGACACTGCCCCGAAGCGAGCCCGGTGCGGTCATCCATGATCCGGCGGAGGCCGCAGCGCTTGCCCTGCGGATGGTTGATGAACAGGCCATTCGTACCGTGGGCGGCCGCAAGGTAGGCATGCCGGTCCACACGATCTGCGTGCATGGCGACAACCCGCACGGCATGATCATTGCCGCCGCAGTCCGCGCCGCGCTCGAAGGCGCGGGCATACGTGTGCGGCCGATCAGCGAACTGGACATCTGAAAACGTTCCTTCATCGCAAGAATGACCGGATCATCACGAGGAACCCATGTCTTCCGCTCTCACCGCTGCTTATCTTTCCGACCGATTGCTTGCGCTCAAACCTTCGGCCACCGGCGCCATGTCGCAGGCAGCCCGCGAACTCACCACCCAAGGGCGTTCGATCATCAGCCTTAGCGAAGGCGAGCTTGATTTCGATACGCCGGTGCATATTCAGCATGCGGCGATCCGGGCAATCGTGGAGGGCGAAACGCGCTATACCGATGTGGGTGGCACGCCGCGTCTGAAGGCCGCCATCGTCGACAAGTTTCGCCGTGACAATGACTTGTCGTATGAGAGCAGCGAAGTCATCGCGTCGACAGGGGCGAAGCAGATTCTCTTCAATGCGTTTCTGGCTACGCTGAATGAAGGCGATGAAGCGATCGTCGTCGCGCCCTACTGGGTCTCGTACACGGAAATCGAAACGGATGCTGATCTTGCGCGCTATCTGCTGCACGATGCAGGCGTCGCAGTGGTGCCCGGCACGGCGTTTGGCATGGCGCCATACCTGCGGCTGGCCTATGCCGTGTCGGACTCACGCCTGCAGGAAGCCTGCGAGCGAATTGTCGCTGCCTGCCTGAGGCTCGCATGACTGGCCGTGAAGAGACGCTCTCGTGCGAGCGTGCATTCCCGCGTATCGAAGCGCTGGGCGATCGCTGCCTGATGGTCCGCCTTGGCGACCGGATCGACCCGGCGACCACCCGCGCCGTGCATTCGCTCACGGACTGGCTGCTGGCTCACATGCCGACAGGAGTCGTCGACGTCGTGCCCGCCTTCACGACGGTCGCGCTGCATTATCTGCCTGAGCGCCTGCCGCGTGCCGGGGGGTCTCCTTACCGGCAACTCGCCGACTCGCTTGCGGCGCTGCTCGAAGGCGGCATTGCGCCAGCCGAACAGAGTACGCGGCTGGTCGAGGTGCCGGTCTGCTATGGCGGCGAGTACGGCCCCGATCTCGATGACGTCGCGCAGCGCTGCGATCTCACCCCGGACGAAGTGATCCGTCTGCATGGTGCATCGGAACTGGTCGTGCAGACGTTCTTCTTCTCCCCCGGCAATCCGTTCGCGGGCCCGCTTGATGCACGGCTCACCGTGCCACGCCGCACCACGCCCCGCGCGCGCGTCGAGGCGGGGTCGGTAGCGATCGCCAACGGCCTGTCGTCGATCTATCAGGTCGCGTCACCCGGCGGGTGGAACGTGATCGGACGTACGCCATGGAGCATGTTCGATCTCGCGTGGACGCCTCCAACCCGGCTGCGGCTCGGTGACCGCCTGCGCTTTGTGCCAGTGTCGCCTGAGACGTTCGCGAGCATGGACGAGCGCCGGTCATGATGCACGTCGACAAACCCGGGGTTTTTTCATTGCTGCAGGACTGCGGGCGCTATGGGGTGCAGCGGCTCGGCGTGCCGGTTAACGGTGCGATGGACGAATGGTCGCACCGCGTGGCGAACCTTCTCGTCGGCAACGGCAAAACGGCTGCAACACTCGAATGTACGTTGCAGGGCCCGCACCTGCGGTTCGATCATGACACGCTGATCGCCGTCACCGGCGCCGACATGGAGATCGCGATCGACGGTGTGCAGGCGCCTCGCAACCGGGCCGTACTCGTTCGACGCAACGCAACGCTTGCGTTCGGCAAGCGCACAGGCGGAGCGCGCGCTTATCTGGCGGTACGCGGCGGTTTTGCGACCGAACCGGTGCTGGGCAGCCGAAGCACGTTCGTCCGCGGAGCATTCGGCGGCTTCGAGGGGCGCGCGTTGCGCAAAGGGGATCAGGTGCCGCTGCACCCCGCCGACGCGGGTTATCCGGAGCTTCAGGCCGCGCTCGTCTCATCCGGCATGCCGTTCGTCAATGGTCCGGTATTCCGCTTCCAGTCCCACGCTGCTCCGATGGGCGCGTGGCGCTTCATTGCCGGGCCGCAGTGGGATGCGTTCAGCGACAAGGCCAGGCAGTCCTTCACCCATGACGTATTTCGCATCGATGCCAGATCGGACCGGATGGGTTATCGGCTCAATGGCCCTGTGCTTGACCTGAAGCATCCGCTGGAGATGGTGTCCGAAGCCGTTAACTTCGGCACGATCCAGGTCCCGCCGGACGGGAACCCGATCGTTTTGATGGCTGATCGGCAAGGCGCGGGCGGCTATCCGAAGATCGGCTATGTGATCAGCGCCGACTTGCCCGCGCTCGCGCAGGCGCTGCCAGGAGACGCCGTGGGTTTTCTTCCGGCGACGCTGGATGAAGCCGAGCAAGCCTATCTGGATCGGGAGGATCGGCTTGAGATCCTGCGTGCGGCCATCCGAAAGACGCTGCCCGAAGCACTGGCGCACGACCCGACATGACCTTTTCCACACGGACGACAATGGCATCGATTGATCTCAATTGCGACATGGGCGAGAGTTTCGGCCCCTGGCATTGGGGCAGCAGCGGATACCTGAAAACCTCATTCAACCGTTTTCGCATCTCGCTGCACTCGCGGGATGTTTTTTGAAGGCCGGGTTCAACAGCCTATATCGGGTCACGCACCTTCATTTAAGAACATCTATCATGGCCCGCCCATGCTTAAGAGACATCCTGCCGTCAGACCCGACAATAACTGGAGCGCACCAATGGAGGGGACCGCCGTGCACCACGTCCCAGTTCTCCGTCAAGCAGTAAGTGCCATCAGTAGAGAGCGACCAGGTCCCCAGAGCCAGTGCGTCGTGGCTCATCCCTTTACCCCGATT
>Ga0073928_10002031_pt1 | contig 36615 bp, 43 predicted proteins | sample PaiPotPPA55metaG_FD_76969 | JGI IMG/M metagenome (GOLD analysis project Ga0073928, IMG submission 76969) | Iron sulfur acid spring bacterial and archeal communities from Banff, Canada, to study Microbial Dark Matter (Phase II) - Paint Pots PPA... ... | reverse complement strand
TGTTCCCTCTCGTGGAGCCCGACTTCCTGTCCGACGTACAGGTCAACACACCCGAGACGCCAGCGGTTCACAGTCACACCACTCAAGCCCGACTCGCTTCGCGCGAGTAGGAATCTGCATTTTATAAAAAGGGAGAATTGCTATGTCTGACACAAACAAAACTGTTATTCGCCGTTTATTCGATGAAGTTTGGAACAAGGGTCATCAGCCGGTGGCTGACGAACTCTTTGCACAGAATTACTCTCACCACGACTCTTCCACGCCCGATGTTGGCCGCGGTCCAGAAAGTGAAAAAAAGAGAGTGACCCTTTATCGCAATGCTTTCCCGGACCTTCGACTCACGATCGAGGACATCATTTCCGAAGGCGAAACAGTCACAGCCCGCTGGTCATGCCGAGGTACTCATCAAGGCGACCTCAATGGAATCGCTCCAACTGGAAAGCAATTCACCATTTCCGGAATCAGCGTTGCCCGCTTTACCGACGGCAAGATGATCGAAGGTTGGGTCAACTGGGACGCTCTAGGCTTGATGCAGCAGCTCGGCGTCGTCCCTGACCTCGGCAAAGCCAAAGCCGCAACAAGATAACCGACTCCATTCAGCCAAACGAAGCAGAAGGCCCGATTTTTCAACAATCGGGCTTCCTGTTCTTCTTTCTCCTTCACCGTCAGGGAATACAGCTGAATGACGCCATAGCATCCAAATTACTTAGCGGGCGTGATGCCCACGTAGATTGCAACGAGGAATGCCGCCAATTCTGTTTCGCGCAATGTTTGGCTTATACTGCCGCAATGGCTCGCAGCCAGGTATGGATTAACAACCAGGACTTTCAGGGTTTCGGTTGCTCCGCGTGCAACTGGGTGTTTAAGCCTTCCGGTGCACTCGATGATGATTCACTGGATGAAATGAAGCGAAAGTACGAAGCGGAGCGCGACGGTGAGTTTGCCGCCCACGTTTGTGTTAACTACCCAAAAGCCACGAGGCCAAAAACGGAGCTATGAGCGAGGGAGTTTGCTATCTGCAACCACTGGTTTGTTTGCCGAATCGGACAAGGGAGCGGTAACTTTAATCTGCGTGCCATTCTTGTCGGATTGGATTTCGAACTTGCCGCCAAGTTCGCTGATCCTTTCACGCATGCTTCTGAGGCCAACGCCTCCGCCGCCGTCGGACGTGAATCGCTCGAGTAAATCTGAGGACATGCCCTGGCCGTAATCTTTCACTTTTAGCGTCACGAACTCGGCGTCGAGTTCCAGTTGAATGTCAACTGACTGGCTGTGAGCGTGGCGATGAATGTTTGTCAGGCTCTCTTGTAGGATGCGGAACAAGGCAATCTCCAGCGCATCCGGCAGCCTCTTCAGCTCATTCGGAACAATGAGGTTCACAGGTATGCCGCTTCGTTCGGAAAAGCCTTCCACATACCACTTTGCAGTAGAAGACAGCCCAACTTCATTTAGAAGCGGGGGATGAAGCAGGTAGGAAATCGTGCGTGTTTCCGTCAAACATGTGTCCAGAGTCTCCATCAAGTGTTCGAACTTCTGGGTTTCTTTCTCCGTTGCGTCGGGCCTCTTTAGGGCATCAAGACTCATTTTTGCGTGCGCCAAGTACTGCCCGAGGCTGTCATGCAATTCACGTGAAATTTTTCGCCGCTCCTCATCTTGCGACCGGAGCAGACTCGAAGAGAGTTTTCGGACCGCAGCAGTGCGGCGCGCGACTACCTGTTCGAGGTTCGCATGGCTCTGTCTGAGCGCCTCTTCCACTTGCTTGCGTTCGGTGACGTCTTCGATGGCGAGGAGCATCATGGGTTCGTCACTGTGACCGTCAATAATATGCTGAGCATTAAGCAGCATTGTCTTCGTCCCCAAGCCTGGGAAGTCATGCTCGACTTCGAAGTCGAACATCGGGGCGTTTTTCGAGATGACTTCTTCCAAGGCCGCGCGTAGCTTCGGTATGTTCCACTGCTCGTTCCCCAACCCGTAAAGCGGTTTTCCTTCGACTTCCCATCGGTTCACTCTGAAGTTCTTAAGGAATGACGGGTTGACATACAGCACCTTCAAGTCTTTCGCCAGAACGGCGAGCGGTTCGCGAACCGTATCAATAATGTCTTCCGTGAACTCTTTGGACTTCTGCAGACGCTCGTTCAGCCGCTTCAGTGAATCGATATCCGACAAAACGAGGACAGCTCCATCGATCTTATCGTCCGTCGTCCGGTATGGCCGAATTTGCAGGGAATACCAATGATTCTCTTTATCCTGCACGTCCAGTTCCCTCGGCGTGAGCGTGTCGAGCACACCGGCAATGAGCTCCTCCAGGTTCGGCACGCGGATGTCCGAGCGGATATCCATAATGGGGCGACCTATATCGGAAGGAAGTATATTCAGGACCTCTGCCGAAGCGAGAGTCAAGCGCCGAATGCGCAAATCGCGGTCGACCATGACAACGGGCATGCTGGTGCTGGTAAGGACGTTGTTAAGATCACTGTTGACGCGGTCGAGTTCTATATTTCGATTGTGAAGCTCGTCGTTGACGGTGTTTAATTCCTCGTTCGCCGATTGAAGCTCCTCTTGCGACGTCTCCAGCTCCTCGTTGGTGCTCTGCAATTCCTCGTTAGCCGAAAGTATTTCTTCGTTCGCTGACTGGTACTCTTCGTCGCTCGCTTCCTTGGACTCGATGACCGAGCGCAGATGCTCCTCGGTAGTGGCGAGCCTGCGGCGCATCTGCGCGATTTCTCCTCTCGCAGTCCGGTCAATACCACGTAATGCGTCGGCTACTTTTCTTTGCGGAGAAACGGAAGGCGGGGCTTGCTCAAACAGGACCAGATATTGACGGCTCTCGTTTGAGGACTGCAACGGCGCGACCGAAATGTGTACGGACTTGAGCTGGCCATTGCGTCTAAATTCCACGGATTGACGCTTTACCAGCGCGTGATTCTTTTTCGCATGATCGACTGCGGTCCTCAGTTCTGCGACAAACTCTTTTTTCGCAATCTTCAGAAGATGAAGGCTTGCTCTCCCGGGAGCGGGTTCGATGTAAGGCCCAATCGGACCACGGAACTGAAGAATTTCCATATTTTCATTAATGATCACTCCGGGCGGGGCATACTTTTTCAGGACGATGCGGTCAGCCTCATGTTGCTGGTCCAAATCCATCGAACTGCCGGATTGTTCCCTGGCTTCGATAGGAATTGCTGTCTCTCTTGGGTATCGGTTCGCGGAGAAATCATAGTGAAGCTTGGTCCCGACCGCTCTTTTGATAAATATCTTGTGCTTTTTGTCCGCTGGAGCAAACAGGTTCGGGAATGCTGCAACGCTCTCGGCGTTCCCCAGCATAAGAAATCCCGATGGTCGTAGCGCATAGTGCAAAATGGGCATGATTTTGCCTTGTAACGCTGGCCCCAGATAGATCAGCAGGTTGCGGCAGGCGACGAGGTTCATCTGCGAAAACGGGGGGTCCTCAGCCAAGTTTTGTTTGGCAAAGACGCAAAGGTCTCGAACGCCTTTGCTCACTCGGTATCCTTCGTCCGTCTTCGTGAAGAACCGCCTTAAGCGATCGGGAGAAATTTCTTGCGAGATGCGTTCCTGATACATCCCGGCGCGTGCCTTTTCGATGCCGCGCCCGTTAACGTCAGTCCCGAAAAGTCGAATCTGAAAACTAGACGCCTTGTCACCCAGGAATTCGAGTAACACGATCGCCAAGGAGTAGGTTTCTTCTCCTGTGGAACAGCCAGGCGCCCAAATCCTGATGGTTCCCTTGTTGGTCTTATCTTTTACGATGGATGGAAACACCTTGCTCTTCAGCGCTTCAAAAACTTCCAGATCACGGAAGAAGCTGGTTACGGGGATAAGCAAATCCTGGCACAGAGTTTCCGTTTCCGAAGGATGTTTTTCCAAATACCTCATGTAATCGCTGACGTGGTCCATCTTGTGAAGTGCCATTCGGCGGAGGGTGCGTCTCTGTATGGTGCCGGGCTTATAGTCCCGGAAATTGATACCGCAAGTGCTACGCAACAGGGCGAAAACCTTCTCAAAATTGTCATCGCGGAGTTTCTGCTTTTTGACGCTTCCTTTCCGAGAGTCGCTTGGGGCGTGGCTCAGATAGGCGTGCCCGCTTATTCTTGCCAGTTCATGGGCAATCTTTTCGGGTGGCAGGATGAAGTCGACACAACCGGAGGTAATCGCGCTGTGGGGCATGCCGTTATACTTTGCTGATCTCTCATCTTGCGCGAAGGTGATGCCACCCTCTGCCTTGATCGCCGTCAGCCCGCGGGTTCCGTCGGAAGCTGTCCCCGACAGAACCACACCAATGGACCTGCTGTTCCGTGCTTCGGCCAGCGAGCGCATGAAGAAATCAATCGGCGCATGCTGTCCGGTCTCTGCGGCGCGCGGCGTGAGTTGCAGACGACGCCGAAGGATTCCCATGTTGACGTTAGGCGGAATGACGTAGACGTGATTTGGCTCGACCGTCGTCCCGTGCTTCGCTTCAAGAACCGGCATGCTGGAAGTTTTGGCAAGCAACTCTGACAACATGCTGTGGTGTTTCGGGTCCAGATGCTGAATAAATACAAAGGCCATTCCGGTGCTGTGCGGCAGAGCGCGCAGCAAGTGCGTGAAGGCCTCCAAACCGCCAGCCGACGCACCGACCGCTACAACTGGAAAAGAGTCGGTTTTGTCAGCCGTTTCTGCACTGGTTCGCATGTCAACAGTGGCCTTGGATTCGATGGAGCGCGTAGCGTGCCAGCGCGCTTCCGTATTCTCGGATAGTCAGAGTGGGTTCCGGGGGCGTGATTGAGGCGGGGACACTTGCGGTGAACACCCTCAATGCCACCTTGGCAGAGCCCCTCAAGGAAGGTTATACCACACTAGGCTGTGACGCGGATGTTTCGGGCTGTGCAAGAGATTGAAATACAAGGCGTTGGGGCCAGCCCATACCTCCCTGCTTCAAATTGTCGGAATAGTAAATTCTTCCCCGCGCAGTGTCGCCTCGATCCCATCGACAAGATGATGTGTGGCCGTTTTCGACAGCGTAGCCCGAATTCCGACGTTGCGGGCTTCTTCGGAGAGTTGACGCGTGAGGTGCAGCGTCAGCAATAGAATTGGGACCTTCGGAAACTCTTTCAATATTTCCACCGCCGCTTCGATACCCGACATGCGCGGCATTGAGAGATCCATAATGATGAGAAATGATGAGATGGGGCTTGAGTAAGCGGTTCTTTTGAACTCCTTCCAGCCCATCGACAGCCTCGCCGCAGACCTCCCAGTTAACACGAGACTCTATCAACAAACGCAGGTCCTCCCGGAAAATCGTACTGTCGTCCACGACGAGAATTCGAATCGCCATCAGCTTCATAAAAAATAATGTATCGGAATGGCCGAATGGCCAGGCTCAAAGCGCTTCAGCGACGCATACAAGATGCAATCGCGAACGCCATCCAACACCTTGAGCCATCGGTGATTCCTCTCTTCAACTACAACAACTCAACTTAGCGTGAACGCTCCGCCAATTCCGAGCAATACATCTTCCACCCGAAACTGGCTCGTAACTTCATGGACGGCGGCTGCAGCGCCTACCTCAAGTCGTGTGGACTGAGACGTTGCTAGGCAACTAGAAATTCCTCGGTTTGGATTTTGGTTGTGAATGACAGCGAGCAGGTCAGAGCGGCTTGTGGTCAGTTTTCCGCTCGTGATCCATATTTAAGCGCGTATACGCGCGTGAGTTCAGCCCCAAACAGCAATATCTGTGCCGAGTAATAAATCCAGATCAGGAAGATGACCAGAGATGCCGCGGCACCGTAAGCCGACGTTAGGGCTGAATGGCCCAAATAGAATCCGATGATCACCTTGCCGACCGTAAAGAGAAGTGACGCAACTGCCGCGCCTATCCGGACGTCTCGCCATTGAATCGTAGTGTCGGGAATGAACTTGAGAATGAGTGCGAACAGGATGGTAATCACTACAAAGGAGAAAACAAAGTTCATAGATTGCAACAGCAGGACGGGCATGGAGAGCACATTATTTGCTAGCCGCTCCGCAGCCGACAGAGCGGCGGTGATAACCAATGAAGTGAGTAAGAGAAATCCGGAAGCTACAACTATACCGAGCGAGAAAAACCGTTGTCGGAAAGTGACCGTCCAGAAACTTTTTGTCCTGCTATCCACTTTCCAGATTGTGTTGAGAGCGTCCTGAAGTTCATTAAAGGCTCCTGACGCACCAACCAGTATCGCCAGCAGACCGACCACCGTCGCCAACACTCCCAGCGTAGGCCGGTTTGTACTTTGGATGATTGTTTCGATTGCTATGGCGCCCTGAGTACCCATCAACCCTTGAAACTGTCGGACAATCTCTCCCTGCGCGGCCTTCTCCCCGAAAACGAAACCCGCAACGGACACTGCGACGATCAGGACTGGAGTAAGGGAAAATAGCGTATAAAACGCCAACGCGGCACCAAGCCTAGGTGCATTGTCAGCAAGCCAGGCAGCACCGGCTTGCCTGAGTAGGGCCGTCAATACTTCGAGCAGATTGACGTGCGATTTGCCACCTGAGGTTCCTTCTTTCACAACTCAACTCCAAACGCTTTGTCTTGCTCATGGCCTGTCTCAGAATGTGACTATTCAAGATGGATTGGAATAGATTCACATCCCTATTGCGGACGACATGGCAGGCTCACGGTGGTCTGGAATGGTCACGGACCGGGTTGCTAATCTGAGTTGTTTCTCGAGTTAGAGGCGGATAGGTTGGCGAAACCAGTCAAGAAGTGATGCCAAGAGTTTCGACCACTTGGCGAAAATATGCGATTGCGTCCTGATGGAATCGATGAGCACCCACACGCCACAACCAAGAGATACCGCGCAGAACACCAGTCCCCAATAGCCGCAAATGAAGCGGGCAAAACGAGTAATAGGTCCCGGCACACTCATGTGCAGGGCCAGAACAAACAGGACACTTCCAGCCAATCCTCCGGAGATGATGGTTGGCCACCACAATTGCCACGAAAAATGTTTGGACCCCCAACGGTCGAAAACACGATTCCAACTGAGCAACGGCATTGGGTCAGAGCGTGCCGCGTCTGGAGCATTGTGGCTCGCTTCCCAGTTACGCAGCTGGAAAGCTTCACAATTGTCCGCTTCCACTCGCAAAATCATTTCTTTGTAAATATCCACGTCCCAGCCTCCGTCGACGCGAAAACGGAGCGCATTATTCGATTCCTTGACGACCAGTCCACGGAGGGGAATGAGCGATTCCCCAGCTTCGATTTGCAGAACTACCTGACGACCCAGCCAATCCGAATATGTTTTTGGCATATATGCGGCCACACTCCCCCGCCTCGACACCATCGCAAAGGAGACAATGGAATGTCTGTTCAAAAGTGAACATTCCTGAAATTTGGCCGCCCGGATCGTTGCCGGATAACCAACCTGGTATTCGATTCCCAACTCTTCCATGAGGTTCACAAACCACTGCATCGATTCCGTGGCTTTGATCCGCACGCGCACAGGGCGTGGCAAGTGTGGAATAAGCCTCCCGTACGTTGTTGCCTTCGGACGGTAGAGTCATTTTCACGATCTCCGCAGTCGTGGTGTCCAGCATCGCCATTGTTTGCATAATTCGCATCTCGGCCTCCCTCGGTCCGAGACTACTGTTAGCCGGGGTGAGCACCGAATAGTCTGCTCGGGCCGTCCTCGCAGTGTGCCTAAGTGAACAGACATTCTTCTTTGAGACGCGCAAGCTAGGACTGCTAAAGGTTCTGCCGCACTTAAGGCATGTACGCAGTGCGCGACTATAGAGAGGGCTCAGCTTCGCGCCCAGATGTAAGGAGATGAATTCATGTTGGGAATCATCGCAGCAATTTTGATCATTGGCTGGTTGCTTGGACTTTTCGCATTTCACGTATCCACGGGTTTATTCCACATTCTGCTCGTCGTCGGCATTATTCTCCTCGTTTTGCATTTCGTGAGAGGAAGAAGCATCACAGCATAAAAGAGGGTAGTACATTCAGGATGCGCTATGAGCAGTTGTCCGTTCGTTGTCGGATCATTTCCTCCTCGAGTCTGAGGAAGTGACGCGCCCGAACCCCGGCCAAGGGATGGATGTGAGAAAGAAGAAGGAGGCAATCGTATGGGCACAACGGTATTAATTATTATTTTCAGTGTGATTATCATTGGGGTTGCGGGCATCGCCGCACTGATTTTTCTCAGAAAGCGCAAAACAAAAAAACTGCGCACTCGATTTGGACCTGAATATGCGCGCGCAGTCGAGGAAAGCGGAGGGCGGCGGCAAGGGGAAGCAGGGCTCCAAGAGCGAGAAAAACGCGTCGAGGGTTTCGCAATCCGTCCGCTCGCGCCAAGCGACCGGGAACGCTGTGTCGCGTCCTGGCGCAGGGTTCAGGCACAGTTTGTTGATGACCCCAAAAGTTCCGTAACCGAGGCCGACCGAGTGCTCGGCGACGTGATGTCCACCCGCGGTTATTCCGTAAGTGATTTTGAACAGCGCTCGGCGGATATCTCCGTGAACCATCCTCGGGTTGTGGAAAATTACCGGGCCGCACATGAAATCGCGGTTCGCCATGCGCGTGGCGAAGCCAGCACGGAAGACTTACGCCAGGCAATGATTCATTATCGGACGCTTTTTGATGAGCTAGTCGGTGAGCCAGAAGTGGCTCGCGCGAAGGCAGCATCATAGACTCGGTTAAGAAGCCAAATGGCGTGCTGGGTCGTGGGAGTGCAAGAGACAAAGAGGAGGCTATCCAGTGAACGAAGCAAAGAAGATGAAAGAAGAAGAGACGGAGCTAGGGATGACGACTGCAAGAGTGGCCGGTGCCGGTGCGCGACCGGAGGTGCGAACCGTCGCTGCTTCAAGCTTCGGCGCTTTATCCGCCGGAGCCGCGACCGCTCCGGCTATTGACGATCAGACGGCACCGCTCTTTTCGTCAGAAGAAGCGAAGGATTTTCGTGCCCGGTGGGATGCGATCCAGGCGAGTTTTGTTGACGAGCCTCGACGAGTGGTGGAGCAGGCAGATAGTCTTGTCGCAGTGGCGATGAAGCGGCTGGCTGAAATGTTCGCGGCTGAAAGAACGAAACTCGAGGCCCAATGGGATCGCGGTGATAATGTCTCGACTGAGGATCTCCGTCTTGCACTGCGCCGCTATAGGTCTTTTTTCGGCCGCCTTCTGTCGGTGTAACGAAACCAGGAGCACTCGACACTGACAATGGAAGTTAGCGTGTTGAGCATTTTGCTGACCTTGCGTTGGCAGTCATCAAGCTGACGGGATGAGGCGAGTATGGCCTCGAAACGGCTTGAGCACCCGGAACAAGCCATTTCGGTCTCGCTGTACACGACTACACTCACTCCACAACTCCCAAGCGGCACTTCGCCGATCTGGTCATGCAGAGACTGCTCGAATCCGTGCTGGCGAGCCAACCTGCTCCATATTCGGACGACGAACTCGCCGCAATCGCGCACCAATGTGCGTTGAAAGAAGATGCAGCACGAGAAGTTGAGCGAGAGATGTCGAAGCGGATCTCTGCCGTGGCAATGAGCAGTAGAATCGGTGAGACGTTCGATGTCAATTTCACGGAGTGGCTTCGCACGGAACGTTTGTTCGTGTAATGAAGCCCGCTGTAGAAGGATTCCAGGGACAGTAGGCATCTGATGTTGGAGGCAAGCTGCGCGTAAAGCTGATCAGGACTGATATCGAGCGCGGATGTATCGATTTTGCGCGCGACTGAGCGCGGTTCGCGAGCGGTGCCAATCCACCGAGCTGCTGGCTTCGTCGAAGGAGAAACGCAGAGTGCCTGCTTGAAGGTCATGCAACCTAAGAGGACGAACCTCGGACCGCGCGCATTGCGTGATTCGAAGAGATAGAAACGGATTGTGAAGGGAAAGTCCAATGCGACGTAAACTCGGCGTCTGGTCTGTGTTCTTGATTACCGGGTTTCTTATTGGATTCATCCTGCAGTATGTCAAACTGCAGCGGGTACAGCAGGAATTGTCTGCCTCAACAAAACAACTAGGATCCTGCCAGTTCAGCGAACAATTGTCGCAGGTTCGCGAGACAGCCACGACAATGTTTCTGGAAGTACTCCAAAAGAACTACGGAAAGGCCGGGGAGTACTCGAAACAGTTTTTTGATCAAGCTCAGCGAATTGTGAGCAGCACCGAAGATCCCGCACTCCGCAGCTTGCTTCATGACATCCTGGGAAACCGCGATCAGATCACAGCGGATCTGGCAAAGGGAGACGCTTCCGCAATTTCAGAAATACAGCTAGTCTTGTCGAAGCTCGAGCAGGCTGCGAAGCATTGAGGAAAGCGGCCCTCGGCAATTCTGCAGGAGAAACCTTAGCGGCAAGGCGAAAAGAATGAGGGCGGGCTAAAAGAGAGGATCTTGGACCCTTACCAAAGGGTGCTCCTGCAGTGATATTTAGATTTTGGCTCAGATCAAAGGCGCGGCATGATGGGACACTCGGAGTGATCGACGGGAAGTGGAGGCCCACTAGGTGCGCGATGGTGTGGGTAGTAACCCGCTTGTTTTGGCAACCTCATGAGGAACTACGTTTCGAGATTCGTGGCCCGACCCGAGCTTCCGAAGCTTGATGTCCCACGCTAGACCCAGCGACTTCAGTGCGCAGATCCCATACCAATTTAAATCGAATTCATACCAGGCAGGGCCGTGACACGCCGACCGCGGCGGCGCGTGATGATTGTTGTGCCATTCTTCCCCAAACGTAAGCATGGCAACCCAGAAGCTATCGGTAGAGGCATCACCCGTAAAGAAACGCTGCGATCCCCACATGTGAAGACGATAGTCGAAGCCTTCGAGCAGGTCGCGGAGAACAGACCTATTTTCCAGCTCTTTCCGCTGCCGCGCAGTCCGCTCTTGCGGCGTTGCATGCTTCAATTTCTTGAAATCCTGATCGAGTTTTTTCTGTTCTTCTGCCGATGGAAGTTGTCCGTTGCGTTCCACAAGCTGCTCGAAGCGTCCGCCGGTGACCAGAATCATTCTGGTGACGTCGACTTTTTCCGATTCCAACTGTCCCACCGAGTCCAGGCGCCGATCCTGATCGCGCTCCACGTAGGTGTAGCGGTCAAGCGCTTCTAGACTCCGCTCGGTGGCCACGACCGATTGGCCGATGATGTGACGGGCGCCCGGGATGCTGGCATGATCCTGAAGTCCTGAAGTTTATCCGGTCCGCTATTTTGAGCGAAGAGCGCAGATGAAGCCGCAACCACAGCCAATACCGTTGCGATTCGAGATTTAGTCAGGAATTCCATTTTTAATTCAAAGAGTTGAAGACTCTGGAGAATCGCGGAGTAACGCGTGGAGAATTGAACGTATGTGCAAATTGGAACAAGTCTGGAGGGTCCATGTTGGGACAGACGGGCGAACAGCGACCGTAATAACCTAATTTCGATTTCGTTTAGAGCAATCCGGTTCCTTGCAAAGCGAAGTCCTGATCCCTAATGCACGACCCGAGCGAAAGGAATTTGGAAGGAGGATGGTGTCAGTCCTTTGCGAACTTGAGTTCGCCGCAAGTTACATTGGTGTTGGGAAGAAACCGGTAACTTCGAACCCTGTACAAAACTGAACAGACCCTCATTTCTCATCTTAAGTAGCATTGTTGTGAAAGGGTTCGCGTATCCGACTCCTCCCCCTTCGGGCGGACCCCATCGGTGATTCTGGATATGGCGTTCACGTCGCGTCTGACTCAGGGCGAAGCCCACTCCAATCATGCAAGCGTGCGCTCGGAAAGAGCGCATTGCCACAGGAGCCGCCCGCTTCGCGCTCTTTTCGTACATCGCGACGCGGACGCGATTGGTGCCTGCGTGCGGGAACTCGAGAAAGCGCAATTCACGGTCAGCTGCGATTGTGTTTTGAACCTGCCACAGTGTGCGGAACAGCTCCGCTCCAACTTATACGACGTCATTATCGTTGAGTACCTCGGTTCGCGCTGCAACGGATCGCAGGTGTTGCAACTTCTTCATCAGACTCTCCAGGAGGTCGCACTTATTTTTTTGACCCCCGGTCTTCGAAGCGAATCCATCGTGGAACTGACAGCGGAAGGTTCGTTCGAGTACGTTGAACGAGAAAATATGGCGCACCTGCCGATGGTGGTCCGTCGGGCGCTGAATCACAAGGAACTGCGGGAGGAACTGGCAGAGGCGAAAAAAGCGTTACAGCATTCGCAATCGCTCTATCGGGCGCTCGAGGAAAATCCCACGTACGGGATCTACCGGTGTGATGCCGAGGGAAAATTGCTCGACGTGAATCAGACGCTGGTCACGATGCTTGGCTATGCGTCGAAAGAGCAACTCCTTGCGGCGAATCAAGAGTCGGAAGTCATTCCAAATCTCTGCAATGGTTCTCTCCTCGTGGGTCGTAATCCTGAGACAAAGCTTCCTGAGACGAAGCGAATCGAGCCGGTCGAGAAGGAATGGAAGCGGAGAGACGGGACGACACTGAAGGTGAGGCTAAGCGGACAGGGTGTATACGACGATCATGGCAACTTTGCAGGCCATGAAATTATCGTCGTGGATGTCACTGAACAGCGGACGCTTGAGGATCAACTGCGTCATCAGGCATTGAGCGATTCGCTGACCGGCTTAGGCAATCATCGCCGGCTGTTCGAGGTGCTGCACGCGGAGATCTGCCGAACCAAGCGTACCGGGCGTGAGTTTTCTCTACTTCTCCTGGACCTCGATGGCTTGAAGTCAATCAACGATCAGTTTGGACATTCGGTGGGAAGCCGGGCGCTCTGCAGGCTGGCGGAGATTGTCGCCGACTGTTGCCGGTCCGTGGACACGGCGGCTCGCCACGGCGGGGATGAATTTGCTCTAGTCCTGCCAGAAACAGGCCCAACTGCCGCCGCATTGGTAGGACAGCGGATTTGCGAACTTCTTGCGAAGGACACCGAAAGTCCTAGGCTTTCCGTTAGCGTAGGAGTTGCCGGTTATCCGCAAGATGCCGAGACCATCGGAACTCTTCTCTATGCGGCGGACCGGGCTCTCTATGCGATGAAAGCGAAGCCAGGGTCCCCTCTCTCCGCTCACTCGCCTTACTCGTTCTCGGGGGATTCGAACGCTGAATTTCACGACAATCGAGAATGATGTAGACACACTCTGAAAAGGGGAAAGCTCACATGAGTGAGTCTGAATTCCGCTCGCTGGCGAAGTGGCAAGTTTCTGTGCCGCCCCGCTATTCCGAAAACAGAATTCAATACTTGCTGAGAGCGGAAGAGCAGATTCTCCAGTGGATTTCTGCTCGAGCGCCAATTTCGAAAATTCTGAACGATATCTGTCACGCTCTTGATCGTGAGATCGGGAATATGGTTTCTCTGATCTCCATGCCAGACGATAATGCAATCAGTGGCGCTGAAGTTTCGTATAGCGTCGGGCTCTTTGGTCTGTATAGTTTCTTTTCCGTAGTCATCGGGGCTGAGAGTGGAGAACTTTTCGGGTCTCCGGAGATGTAGTGTTGTGCTTCGCGCAAGCCCTCCCCACGTGAGTTTCAACTGATTGAGCGGGCAGTGTACTTAGCGGCAGCCGCGATCAAACGTCACCGGGAGACAATCGATGGCGGCAATGGTCGCATCCATGGAGTTCGGTCAGAGCGAGGTTATGTGCCGGAAAGGCCGACTTCGATGAACTGATGGTCACGTCGCCACTTCGGATTGGAAATTTATCATTCTCTGCGGCGACTTTGCCCACTCGTGCAAGGCGGCGCTTAAAAGTGAAGTGTCGAACCGGAGACTTCCGTTGCACTTGACGAAACCGATCTTCCTGAATTTGGTCTTGAAAACCTGAAGTGTTAGCCGTGGTCCCGATTGCCGATCATCTGCGCAAGCGTTTTTTTGCGAGACCTTGGGAAGTACTCTGCGTGGCTGGTCGTCCTTACCGTAGCAGGCGAGCAACAGAAGTTCCTAACCGCAGGAGTCTAACTCTGGGATAAATCCGAGCGTTTTCGAACTTGGATGATTATATCGCTGCTGGAAAGGTGCGAAATGTAGGTGCGATACGCAGTCAGCGAAATGCGAAGTTGTCTACAAGTGAACAGACACGCGTTTCTACAACGTCCAAGATAGATTTGCAGTAAGGAACGTTTTGATGGCAGTCCATCCCGGAACTTGTTTTTCGACGGCGATCACGAGTGCCGAAGATATGGATCGACGCCTTAACAAACCTTCTGGCTGAATAAACAGTCCGCTCGTTGGCAAAACGTACTGGCGTCCCTTGACCCGTTGGAATTGTTTACGCCCGCTCCGATTGTCGCTGTTGGCCGTGCGCACTGAACGTGAGGGCCACTGTTGATTCGAACCAAGCACTATTCAGGGTCTGTTTCTGAAGCAAATCGTAGGCAGTCGACGTTTTAAACCGTGGAGGTCAGTAATGAAGAAATACTTAGTTGCCGCAACGTGTCTCACGCTTGTGGCAGGAGCAATATCCGCAAAGAAACTGAACAATGAACAGAAGCGCCTTGAAGAATGTGGCGTTGTCATGCAGGAAGTACTCAACGTTCCGGACAACATTCCTCAAGAGCTCTTGGAAAAGGCCGAGTGCGTCATCGTGATTCCGTCCGTTAAGAAACTTGCATTTGGTGTAGGCGCAAGCTACGGGCGTGGTGCGATGGTTTGCCGACAGGGGGAGAAGTTCCGTGGACCCTGGGGAGCCCCGGCGATGTACGCTCTCGAGGGTGGCAGCATCGGTTTCCAAATCGGAGGAGAAGCCACCGACTTGATCCTTCTGGTCATGAATGACAGAGGCATGGACTCGATTCTGAGCAGCAAGGTTAAGCTCGGCGCGGACGCTTCCGTTGCCGGAGGACCCAAGGGTCGTGATGCTTCCGCAGATACCGACGCCTGGATGCGAGCCGAGATTTTGAGCTACTCGCGTTCGCGGGGTTTGTTTGCCGGCGTTTCGCTCGAGGGTTCTACACTTCGTCCCGACGATGACGCGAGCGCAGACGTTTATGGCCATCCAATCAAGGCAAAGGACATCGTGAGAGGTAAAAAGACCGGCGTACCCGAAACCGGCCGTCACCTCGTCAACGTTCTGCAGAAGAGCGCACCGCACAACGAATCCGAGCGGGCGTCTAAGTAGTAGTTCACCGTGGCCAGCTGGCCGGGAGCTTTTTGTATCGCGGCCAGCTGGCGGTTTTAGAAGAGCGGTTCAGCAAAATGGTTTGCTGAACGTTTCACAGGGGCCGGCTGCCAAGGTAGAGCCAGCCTTTGCAGCATGGCGTCCGTTTTTTTCAGGTCATCGGGTTCTGTACGGCAGAGGGTTCATTTGTGACGCCGGTCGCTACTGTGTTCCGAGTGGCCGCTGGCGTCGAGCCAGCTAGTTCTTGCCCGCGAAGACGTGGTGACGAAAAAACAGGATGGTCGGCGCAGGCCCCGCTCGAAGCCGGATGGCAAACGAATCTTTCGGCGCTGGAGAGGTCCCTCGTCGAGCGCGCCCTCCGGCAGGCGGAGGGGAACAGGAGTCGGGCGGCAGAGCTACTGGGGATTCATCGTCGCCTACTGTACGAAAAATTGCGCCAATACAAGATCGAATAGCGGTCACGCAAACCGTCATAAAATCCGGCGAGTGGCGGCAAAATGCGAGTGAAAGTGAATTCGTCTCGGGGAAACCGCTGTCATTTCGGTGATTTTAGGACCTGCAGCTTCTCAAAAGCCGAATTCGTTTCTGCGCCGACCAAGAGAATGAAGCTGGCGATGTAAATCCAGAGCATCATCACGAAGAAGGCTCCGAGGGCCCCGTAAGTCTGGTTGTAGTGAGCCACATAGCGAACGTACAAGTTCACTCCCCAGGTGCCGAGAATGAGCATCGCGGTTTCGAAAATGCTTCCGGCAGTGATCCATCGCCAGCGCCGCCGCCTGTTCGGAAGTACGTTGTCGATAATTGCAATGCCTGTTGCTAGGAGGATGAAAGCGGCGCACCATCGGGTAATTGCCCACACCGTATCAAAGGCCGTTCCGAGATGTAGTGTCGCACCAAGGAAGTGACTGAATTTGTGGCCCAACGTCAAGAATCCGAATGACCCGAGAAAAAACAGGGATGTGGAAATGACAACGCCGAGGGCCACCAATCTCTTTCGCCAGAACCCCCGAGTTTCTTTGACATCATAGGCGCGGCTGAGAGTTTCCATCAAGCTTACGACCCCGGTCGTAGCCGCCCAGAGCGTCCCCAGAAAACCCAAAGAGAGAAATGCCCGGCTGCCGTGGGAGAAGCTGGAAAGGGTATGTAGAACGAATGGGCGGGAATCCGAGGGAAAGGAACGAAGGATTAAACTCGATAGGTCACCCCAGATCTCGCTAACGCGAAGAAGCCCAGCTATTGCGCCAAGGACAATCAGAAAAGGGAACAAAGAGAGGACAAAAAAGAAAGCGATCTGCGCAGCCAAGCCGAGGCAATCATCCTGGCGAATCCGGGACCACGTTCTCCTGAGCCCCCACTCAAAGGCGCGCAGCCTCCCGGCGATCTGCACCTTTCGTCTCGAGCGATGCACATCCTCGGCATTCGCGGCTGGTGAATACAACTTCACTCCTAAACTCCTATTCATACTAGAGGAACATAAGCTGACCGCCAGATACGGTTCTTCCCGCAGTCTCGGCTGCAATGGCGCTGTAGGGAGTACGTTGGCGTGCTCGAAAATGGTGTTTCAATGTCATCTCCGTGGCGCGACTGTTTTGTTTTTGCCTTCTCAGCGCGCACTTCCTGATTTTGTTCCCTACAAACTACTCCTCGGCGCGGAAATCGATTCGGCGTAGACCCGATATTGCCGCTTCTGCATCGAGCGAATGGTCGCTACGTTCGCCATCGCGCGTATGAGGGCATTGCTACTATTGCGGAGTCTGATTTCCGCCGCCAATGTGTGTACCGATGATCTCGCCGGAGATGATCATCTCAACGCGACGATTTTGTTGCCGTCCCGCAGCGCTATCATTGCTTGCCACTGGATTTGATTTCCCATACCCGACTGCGGTCATCGAACTTGGATCGATGCCCTGATTGATCAGATAGGCCCGCACCGAATTCGCACGATTCTCGGAAAGAGTTTGGTTGAATACGTCGCCGCCGACGGTATCGGTATAGCCCTCCACCTGCAGCTTCAACCCAGGATGTGCCACCACGATGCCGGATAGCCTCGCCAATGCTTCCCGCGCAGGTGGCCGCAGATCGTATTTTCCCGTGTCGAACAGCACATCGGAGATATTCACTTTCAAGCCCCGGGGGGTGTCGGTCGTCGGCAAGATACGGTTGAACTGTTGAAGCAAACTCGCTCGCAGCTGCTCCTTCTCCTGCTCGGCCCGGGCCGCAGCTTGTTGTGCTTGTGCAGCGGCGTCCTGGGCTTGCGCTGCCGCCTGTCGGTCCTGCTGCGCTCTCGCGTCGGCCTGCGCGCGAGCTTGAGCCTCTTGGTCGGCTTGCAGTTCGGCCTGCTTCCTCTGTAGGTCCGCCTGTTGCCGCGCCGCCGCCTCTTGTTGTTGTTTCGCAGCCGCGTCAGCCGCTTCCGCCTGAGCTCGCGCGGTGCGTTGAGCCTCTGCGGTCCTCTGTTGTGCTGCCTCTTCCTCTGCCCTGCGCCGGATGGTAACTTGCCGCGCATCGGCGGCATTCTGCACGGCATCCCGCGCGCTCTGCACGATCTCCCTTTTGCTGCCTTTCCTCTTTAGGAGGTTTTCGGATTCAATCAGAGACAGCTGCGCCTTACCGAATGCGTCCGGAGCATAGCGTTCAGCCTGGGCGGCTTTTGCAATTTCAACGGCGTTTCTGGCCTCTTCGAGCTCCAGCGGAACCTTGGACTTAGGATAAGACTGATTGGCTGCCGCAACGTTGTAGCTGTATTGCCCGCGCCCGAGCAGTTGATATTTTGCGCTCATTTGCTGGACGGTACCGCTCGTGCCGGGGAGAGCAACATTCTCCAGCACTACGGCATCACTCGGCTCCGATACAGCGAAGTGCGGCTCTGCCGTCACGATTAGGCCGAATGTCTGCAGGGCCGTCGTCACGGTGATTTTGCTCCTATTTCCCTCCAGCAACACTTCCCCCAGATTGTTGGCTTTTCCTTCTGGGGTGATGGCCCAAAGCACGTAGGTAAGGTATTCGGGCCCGAATTTCTGCGCGGGCTCAAGATTCCTGAATTCGGCGTTGATCGCCATCCGGCCCCTCTCACTTGAGACCTTCGCCTGCCCCTTGGCAAGGGGCAGGAGTGGCGACCCCTGGAAACCGACTTCCGTGCTGCTCCGGTTTTGGTAGTTGATGGCCGTGATGCTGCCGGGGACCATCGTGATGTGGTATGTGGGTTGGTTCTTTTGCTGCGACGGGCGCGATTGCTGCGCCTGGATGCTGCCCGCAACGCCTAGCAATGCGAGAACAAAATACGAGGACAACCTATTCATAAATTCTCCCTTTCCGGGCGGCGCCGTGGCCGCTGGTAGATTTCGTGTGCGAACCTGCAACGCATATCGGCACAGGCCATGCCTCCACTGGTTTGCATCGAATACGAAGAACGCCAGAGCATCACGTTGTACAGAACCACTATTGAGGTGGCTTGATAGACGGACTGGCTTGTTCGATGCTCCCCTTGATAAGTTCGGTCTTCACTTCCGACTTCTGCCCCGCCAGCAGATTAACCTCCGTTTCAAAAGTCCGGTAACCCGGTAGTTCGACCTTGATTCGATGTTTTCCAGGACTGATCAACATGGAATGAACGGCACCACCGAACTCGCTCGCATGTCCGACGAATTTATCGTCGAGAAATACAGCGGCGCGTGCGGGTTGGACGGTTAGCTTCAAGGTAGCGGTGACATCCGGAGCCTGCGCTTTAGGACTCAAGTGCATGACCACGCGAATGGTCTGCGCCTGTCCCGGTTCAACGACGATCTTTTGTACGAAATCGTCATACCCAGACTGGCGCACTGCGATCTCGTGCTGGCCCGGCAAGAGCAGCACCTTTTTGTCGCCCTTTAATTCCTTGACGTATCCTACATATGCGCCATCGACCCAAACACCCGAATCTCTTTCCACTTTCGTGGTGCCTTGAAACAGCACTTCGCCCATGACCTTATTGTTCTGTGCCGACGCCCGTACAGTTAAAATGAGAAAACAAGAGTGTGCTACTAAGATTTTGACGAATCGGAACCTCAGCATTTCGGATATCCTCCTTATCGAAGAACGGGGCCGCTTCGGTCTTTTCCGACCGATTTACTGCGAGTCCAGAGAAGACTCTCTCTGCCCAACTTGTGCCTGATACCTATCCGTCTCTCGTCGATCCCTCGTGGACACTTTCTCCAGCGCCCGAAAGAGAATCGCTTCTCCGCAGCCGGTTGCAAATCCCAAAACGTAGAGTGCCATCGGGGCCACAGGGGTCGTAGGTGCGCCGTCTGGGTGCAGAAATGGAAAATCAATTACCCGCAGTTGGACAAACAGAGTTGCGATGATCGCCGCGATCGCCCCAAATGCTGCCCGAAAGAGCAGAACGGCTTGCCCGTTCTGCAGATCCTCGCGGTTCAATTGCAGTCTTCTTAGTCGGATCGTGGCACTCAGTAAGCCGCCGCTTGCTCCCAGGCAACCGATGAGCACAGAGTGCCATGGAGAGTCCGCCGCGACATATTTGATTTGAAAAATCAGGAGGAGAACGATGACGAGGACGGAAAAGAAGACGTTTAGGGAAAGAGCCATTCGCACAAGCTTCGACCTGAACTCTGTATCCCTCGTACTGCGGAAACCACTGTCATAAATCGCTCTCGCCAGAGATGCAATTTCTTCCCGGAGTGCTGGGCTGATGATTCCCTGTCTTACGTCCCCTTCCAATTTTTCGAGCTTCTCTCTGGACCAGATTTCCTGACTTGGCTGATCGAGAACGCGGGCGCAGGACCGCAGCGTGAGCATTACACCCAGCAGGTCATCGCCAGAGGCTGCTGCGATGTAGCCTTCGTAAGCAAGCTCGTAGTGGCTCCACCGCCCCATCAAATTTTGCTCTTGTGAGATCGCATTCAGGTGGGTTTCGATTTGATGAATGATCTCCTGCGGAGCCTTAGTGGCCGGCCGGAGCAATTTGATCTTGTCGCGCAACAGCTGCGATTTCGGGGTTAGATCGAGCTGACTATAATCCCGCTCTGACTTTGCAATCGTCAAAGCTGGAAATACTTCACTAAAACTCATTTTCGACTCCTCTCGGCGGAAAAGCTTCCGCCTCGGTCTTCGCCAGCGCGCACCGCTTCCTCGCCTATGCAGGCTACGGGGTAGGTAGGCTTACTTTCTTTGTGCGATGTTCCTCGGTGGAGCGAAGGACCGGAAGGTCTTCTCAAGGTGATTGAAGGATCGGTCTATCTCGGCCAAGAGTGTTCTAAGAGCAGAGCTGCGAGAGTATTTCGCGGCTCGAAGCATCCACTCCAAGACATCCACCTTTAGACCTAGCTCCTCCGCTGCTTGAGAAATCTGTCCGGTGCTCACCTGCCAATTCGGTTCTACGGGAGCACTGGTACAATCGTCGAGCGATCGTTGTTCGACAGACGTCTGAATCGGGCTCTTACAGATCACAGAAACACCCCCGCACTGACGACAAACGTATCGTCCTTGAGCTTCCTGATTGCGGACCGTCCAGTGTGAATCGTTACAGGTTGTTAAGCAATATGTATGCCAGCGCGAGATTTTTTGCTTAAGGCCTTCAAAGACATAAACTTGGCCTCTACCTGGATCATGGAACGTTCAGTTCTGCAGTAGGTACTAGGCCGAAGATTATTCGCCTCCTCGTTCCTTTGTTCCACCTCAATTTTCGGTTTAAAAAGCGCGCGATTTTCACGGGCCTTCAAGGCACACCTTTCGAGGGTCGAACCTTTGTTCGATTTCTACGACACACTGCATGTTTTGAAATAAACACAAACCCGATCAATTTATTTTAGGGCCGTAGCTTGGGTGCAGAGGCGTTTCGAAGCCGGCGGGAAAGTAACTCCCGGAATTCTGGCCATTGCCGGGCCGGGTCTCGTATATCTCTTCCCCGACCTCGGCGAAAACCTAGCTTCCACATTTTCGTGGGCTTGATGGATACTCTCGGCGTCGACGGCTCGATGCCGCTAACCCGGGAAAGCTGCCATTGCCTCGCCCAAAAAGACGCGCGGACCGCACGGATCGCTCCGCCGGCCACCGAGCGTTTTTCTAACGCTTAGTTCCGTGGATCGCCGTCACACGCCCAGAAAATCAGTGATGGCTACCGATACTCGGGTAGGTTCGTGAAGACCTGGATCGCATCACTGGCTTGTAGGGGCCGTTGACCCAAGAGGGCTCAGCTTACGTCATTAGTCGCCTGACTTGTTTTTCGGGCTGTGCTGGTTCAGCGTGGAAATGAGCAGCCTGGCCGATACGGGAGCACGGACCGCGCGCTTCAGCACGATATCCTTTGCGGGAATCTTCTTGCCGTAGATTCGCTCATTGGCGTCATCATCCGGACGCAGCGTCGAGCCTTCAGGCGATACGCCGGCGAACAGCCCTCGCGATCGCGAGTACGTGAGGACTTCAGCACGCAGGGTCACATCCGTTGCGGCTTGGGCGTCGCGCCCCTTCGGTCCGGCTGCCGCGGCCGCATCGGCGCCCAGCTTTACCTTGCTGCCAAGAATGGAACTTGCGCCGCGGTCATTCATGACCAACAGGACGAAGTCCGTTGCTTGCCCACCGAGCTGGAATCCAAAGCTGATGCCCTCGAGCGCCATCATCGTCGGCGCACCCCACGGACCTTTGAACTTTTCGCCGCTCCGGCACGTCATGGACCCGCGTCCGTAGCTGCCGCCGATTCCATGGCGCCTTTGATCACGGACGGCATAACAATAACGCATTCTGCTTTGTCCAAAAGATCTTGCGGAATGTCGTCGGGGATATTGAGAATTTCCTTCATGACCATACCAGAGTTCCGCGAACGTGATTCGTCTTTCACCTTATCGTCTGCTAGCGCACTCTGGGGATTGAAGGGCGCAGATATTCCGATGAGCGCCAGCGCACTTAGCCTTGGGGATGTCTTGCTCATTGTGTTTCTCCTGGTGGAAGAGCGCCTTTCCAGCCCACACGCACAACTATGTTTCGGCTTCCATTATGTAGCGGCTCTGAACTGCCGACGTACCAGCCGACCCAGCAGATCCCAAGACTCATGTTTGCTTACGACCACCACCGCGATCGGCGAGCGGACCAGCAAGAAGGCCGCGACCACATTTTTCACGGGTAGAGCTAGGGAAGTCCGTGAAAAGAATGGACCACCTCCCTGAGACAAAGCGGCGTCTCGGCAGAACCGTTTTGATTGTGGATGACAACGCCGCGATACGGAATATGCTTGCAAACGCTTTCCGGTCCGATGGTTTGAAAGGTGCAGTGAGGCCCGCAACGGTAAAGAAGGCATCTGGGTAGCAAAGCGGCTCAAGCCCGACATCATCATTTTAGATCTCTCGATGCCTGTTATGAATGGTTTGGAAACAGCGTTTGAGCTACGCAAACTATCCCCGAATACGCCGATAATACTTTTCACTATGAATGGACCTGTATTAGAACGAGATGCCTCCAGGCTGGCAGTTGACACAATTGTCCCCAAAACCGTTCCCCTTTCAACGGTGATCCAAAAGGCGCACCAGTTGATTGGCGAGTAGATTTTTCTGGCTGTGCCGGCCTGTTACTGCGTACCGAGTTGACTTCGAAGCGAGTATTACAAAGCATGTTTGATGAAGCAGAAGGTTCTGACAGCAGGTCCAGGCTGTTAGAATTGACGCGGGAGAACTATGGAAAATACGTATCTGCCTGGTCCAGCCAACATCCTGATCGTCGATGATCGTCCGGAAAACCTCCTGGTGCTGAAGGCGGTTCTGGAAGACTCTCCCGACTACAAGATCACAACGGCATCGTCGGGTCGGGAAGCCATCGAAGTCGTGAAGCAGGTGGACTTTGCCTTGATCCTGCTGGATATTCAAATGCCTGTGATGGATGGCTACGAAACCGCCGTGGAAATCAAGAAACTGGAGCGCGGCAAGAACGTTCCGATCGTCATGGTGACCGCGATTTTCCGGGAAGACCCGCACATCCTGAAGGGCTACGCCGTGGGCGCGATCGATTACATAGGCAAACCGTTTAACACAGATATTCTGAAGGCCAAGGTCAGTGTGTACACCAACCTGTACCTGAAGTCCCGGCAGAATGCTTATCTGCAAGAGGCTGAGCGGTTGCTGCGGGAAGAAGGGAACGCACGAACTATTCTCGAAGCGATGCCCATCGGCGTTGTTGTGGTCGACCGGTATGGGGCGATTCAGCAACTGAACCAGGAAGCCCGGCAGATTTGGGGTGTTGGAACGGCAGCTTTGGGAGACTACAAAGACTTTAGCGGCTGGTGGCCGAATACTGGTCGGGCGATCCAACCCGACGAGTGGGCCATCGCACGTGCCATCGACAAGGGCGAGACGACATTGTGCGAGATTATCCAGGTCGAATGTTTTGACAGGACCAAAAAGACCGTTTTGAATTCCGCGATACCCCTTGGCAACCAAGGCCAAACCACGGGTGCCGTGGATATCATGCAGGACATCAGCGGACGCCACCACGTCCAAGCGGAATTAGCCAAGTCCCGGTCGTCGTAATCGAAATAGTTCATCGCTGCCTGGTGGATTTTTGTTGCGAAGCATCGGAAAGACCGACGTGTTCACGACTTACTCCTGAGCGCGATTCGCATTGATTCGCAGTCATCTGCAATTGGGAATTGTTGTGTTAATTCTCTTTATTCTCCAATACGGATACTCCTCGAATATTAAACAAGGGCCGTTCCGAAGAAATCGGTCGGCTCGACGAGCAGTCTACAGATAAGTTCTTTGCCAACTCAGCCGATGGCGACAAATCCGATTTCCAAGCCTTCGACTTTTTGTTTCAGACACGGATCTATTCGTGCGCTGGTCACTTGAAGGACCGCGAACAACGTGGGCGGGGTAGGGTAATTTTCAGAATCATGCCAGATCCTGTTGACCCCGTCCTCGGGAGATCGAGGATGGTTCGCGACCTCGTTCCGGCGACAGTTCTCGGAAGTGACTGCTGCTATGAGGTGCCCCTTGTGTCCGCTTGGCGGACGACGGTTCAGTTTTTTGTCGGCAACTTGGGATGCAGCATCCTGGCGCGGCGTCATCGAGACGACAACGTACTCACGCTCTTTACCGTCAGTTTCGGGCACCTGCAGGATAAACTTGCCCTTGTGCAGACGGAAGTGCGCTGTTTCTCCGATGGGAAGGAGAACGGGATGCTTGTCGTCTTTGGGCCGGATAAGATAGATCACACGGTCGGACTGCACAGTGTAATTCCTGGCATAGCAGCTCTTGGGTCTTCTTGTGCTGCCCGTCAATCCCGAAGATTTCACCGGCAACACTCTTGCTGCCCTTTTCCTGCAATCCGCACGACGTCGATTCCATCTGCAGGATCTTGCCGTTCTGATCGATGCCCCTTCATGATCGACCTCCACCTTGGACTTACATGGTGCGATGAATGCGTCCAATCAGGAAGGCGTCCAGCGGAGGCTGGTTGGAACGGGAAACCTACGGCAAAGACCCGCACACGACATCAAGACAGACGGAGGTTTTTAAGCGAGGCGCGAGCGGCTCCGCCACCGATATTCGGATTGATGACCAACTCAAGGACAGTAACGCTTGAAAGCGTTACTTGATATTCTTCGACCCCGCGTATCGACTCAGGGGGACTGAAATTCCACTGCTGTCGCACGATTTCTTTAACTGAGCTTCCGCCATTCGGAGATCACCGCAAAACAAACTCCTGCGTGCGCGCAGTTTCATTTTCCTCAAATACAAGCGACATGCACCTTAGCTTTTGCGGGCGATCGAAGACCAACCGAATCGTTTGACTCCCCGGCTCTGCCGCGCGCCAACCCCGCGCATTTCCCGAGGCGAAGGCGGACTCGACCGGACAATCTTTGTCTTCGGACGTGACTTCGACCATGGCTGCCCGCTCTACATCTAACCAACCTTCGCCGCGAGTCCGAATACTCTCGGAAGTTGGAGTGATAAGGCGCTTTCGCATACACCCAGTTTACTACTGTTCAGGAGACTCAGTCTGCGCACGAATTTCCCGAGGGGTAGCGAAGATTTGCCGGTCTGTGGCAAGCTGTGGGTCATGGTTCAGAACGAAATCAACTTCCGACAAACCACAATCGCACACGCCAAAGCCGCCGTTAAGAGACACCGGGCTGCCAAGAAGAAAAAGCTGGCTCGCAACCTGAGTCCGAGGTGAGTGGAACTGGCTGCTGCATGGCACCTAGACTCGTGGCAACAGCGTTCGAATGTGAGCCTTATTAAGTGCTCCCAGTCCGGGCAGCAGAGTTACGAAGCTTCGTCTAACGCGTCTTCTCTCTTTGCTGATCCAGCAACGTCGGTTGGCTGGCCCGTGCTGCTGATATCCAGCCTGGACGAGGGACCAGAAGTGAAGAAGGTTTCGCCTCGAAGCAAAGATTCGATCCCAGCGATGAGCAAGTCGTACGAGCCTTTATTCACACCCCCACTAAACCCCGAGTTGCGGGCTTCCTGTTCGATCTGTGGCCCGAACTCGTGCTGGGTAAATAGGAGCAATGGTAGTGTCGGAGTGGCTACGTGGATAGCGTGGCCAGCTTGAAAGCCGTTTAGGTTTGGCATCGTCAAGTCCAGGACTACAACATCTGGATTCAGCTCACCTGTTTGGCTCACCGCTTCAAGCCCGTTTGAGGCCTCTCCGCAGATTTCCCAGCCGGGATGTTTTTCGAGCGCCTCGCGCAATGCTCGCAAAATTTGCGGACTGTCGTCTGCGATGAGTATTCGGATCATTGTGCCGCCTCCGTAGTTCGCCGCGCGCGTTGGAAGCGGCGTTCTCTCTAGCCGCGCTTTGTTCGCTACCCTACATAGAGGCAGGAAGGCGAGGGAATACGGACAATTGCGTATAAAACACACTCTCAGAATGTAGGCGCACCGAGAAATATACGGACGCCCTTGTTCGTCTTCGGGGTACCGCTTGTCGCCCGCCAATGTCCGGAGGGATTCGGAATGCCACGAGAAGCCTAAGAATCTAAGAATCGATGGCCAGGCCGGACCGAAGCCAGCACTGGTCAATTGCAGGCCAAAGGACTGCAAATGAGGGACAATCCAGCGCTGACGTCACTCGGTCACAACCGTTCCTATGGGGATTATTTTCCCCCGGCGCGTTGATTCGCGGGCGAGTCTCCGCAGAATGCGTTGCAGAAACCATAACTCGCGGTTGAGAACCGATGCATTAGAAGCGCGGTTTTAGATCTCAATTGCTTTCTTGTTCGTGCCGACGCTGCCTTCCTGAATCACCTTGCTTGGTTCATCCAAAACGCAGTAGTAGCTCGAATGATCTCCTAGATCCAAACCAACCGTGAGCTTGTGCTCTTTGAAAAGCTTGCTTTCGCTTTCTCGCACAGTGCTAAGCTTTTTCACAGCCGGTCTCCTTTTCCTTGCGCCTTGAGCGCGTTGATGATTGGGAGCGTATCGCATCCCGCGGAGACCGGCCTTCTCTTCTGTGACTTTACCTACTCCGGGCAGTCGCGCCACTGACAGTGGCAATAAGAAGGAATCCCTTTCCGTGTGAATAACGAAGAGGCCATCCCGAAGCATTCTTTCCAACTGGAATTGAAATGACACGGTCTCCCGTTCAATTGCTGAATATTCTGAGCGCAGCTCCAACGGGCCTTCGGGCATTTTTTTTCGCAGCATGAATCGAAGGAAAGGCATTGGGATCCGGAATAAGGTGCATCAAGACAAAAACGCGGGATCGCCGGAACTCCAAGAACGGCAAGGGGCAAAAGTCAAGTGCTCAGCAGATTCTTATGTCGTATCATCACGTGCGCTGAACGGGGGGAGGTCATATCTAATGTATCCCTCAAGGAGGCTTGAAAGATCTGCCGTAATGCCCCTTCGAATCTTCGAATGCGTTCGAATTCCGAATGCCGAATTGCGGACGGATTTGGCATCGACGCAAGCCGAACGGCTTGACGATTAGGATAAGAAATAGGAGTCATCGGGAACCTCGACTAGAGTTGGGCCGGAGAGGAAGGATATAACTTCGCAGAGTTTGAGCGTTGTCCGCTTTTGGACAGCTTTCAGGGAATCTTGTTGGTAAGGTTCAGTAACCTCACACTAAGGCTCGTCGGTTTTGAGAAGGAGCGGACTAGCCTCCTACCTTGCCTGTTAGCGCCTGTCCGCTAACTTCTTCGAACTTGTCGTTCTCGAATATTTTTCGCAGTTGTTAAGCGGTTTTCGTCGAAGCTAACTCCAAAATCGCGGGAACCAACTCTGCTACCAAGTCGCCTTTATCAATCAACTTGTCTACTCCGATGCTCTCCGCCAACGCACTGGCGACATCATCTATCCCCAATGTAATCGCCACAATTTTCGCTCCAGCAAGACGCTTATTAAATCCGATGGCCGGGTTATGAAAATCCACCATATTTAGGTCCAAGACAATCACGTCGGGAAGGAGTTGATTGACTTGCGCAATCGTTTCCGGGCAGTTCGCCGCTTCACCGATAATCAGAACTTCCGGGCGACCTTCCAGAAATCTTCTGATAGCTTTTCGGATAACGTCCGAATCGTCGGCGACAAATACGTTTACAGGCACAAATGTTGTTATAGCACGATTGAGTGTACGCCAGCGTACTTATATTAGCTGGCTCAGGCCGTCTGGCGTGTTCCCGTCATTTGCTTCAGTATGCCTGTTCAATAGTGGACAGACCTTGCGTAGCAGCTTGTGTTTATTTGTAGCCACGATAAATCCATCAGTCCCAACTTTGTGACCGTGCAACCTCGCGGAGAAAGGTTAATGTATGCAATCCGACTGGGAAAGGCTCTACAAAAATGCAGTCTTCCAAACCGATTCGCAGCAGTTATGGAAGGCCATAACTGAAGCAGAGAGAGCGATTGAAGAGCGCCTAAACGAGTGTCCGCCGCCAATCATGGAAGAAACCGAAGTGCAGGCGATAAGCAAAACTCTGATGGCGCTATCAATGCTCAAGTCTCAAGCCCGCGCCAGTGAGGCCACACAGCCCAGCAATGGACACTACCCAGCCAAGCATGAGGAGCAGCAGCAGAGCGCGAGCGCTGAGTAACTAATGCGGTTTCTGCGCGTCACCGCGCCGGGCGCTAGAACAGGGCTTCGCCTTCAGGAAAGTCTCTGATAATTGTTGCAGACGTGCGATTCAAATCCTGCGTTGCGCTCCCGCTCGTATTCTTTTTTCATTTCATCTATGGTTTTGCCACTGGGCGGGCCTGAAGGTTTGAACATCCATCTGCAATGGGAACAGCCCCAACCTCTAAATTGTGCTTTATCAATCCAGATCAGCTCGCGTCGCACAACTGCACCGCCTACTGCGAACGCGTGGAGTATATGCCACGCTGCCGATCTGGCCGTCTTTATATTTTGCGTTTGAATAGACAAGAACAGCCCCACGTGATTCAATCTGTTATGGTGTCGGAACTATTATGCCAAGATGGGCCATCACTTGTCCGGGGTGCAATCAGAAGTTCACCCACACCGAGATTCCAAAAGAAGCCATAAACCAGGCATGGCGCGACCCTTTCGGAATCCTGCCAAAACCTACGATTCCTGCCGCTGGTGAGAAGCGAAGCTGTCCAAACTGCGAGAACGAATCTGTATATCATCCCTTCAATCTCGTTTACGAAAAGTAGTCTCGGAGCAACGGACTGTCTTCCGCTTTCTAAATTCCGATTGAGGGTCACAAAAGGGTGGTTGGGCTGGGCGTTCCCGGAGGGATTGTGGCGCAGTGGTCGGCGCCGGCAATGAGACCGAGCGTGGCAGATAAGGTTTCGGAGTTGGAAATTCAGGTGTTGCTTGATCGGGCGGGATTTTCGCCCGGAGAGATTGATGGGGGCGGAGGAGCGAATAGCCGGAGGGCTTTGGCGACATTTGAGGCGGCGCATCGGATTGCTGCGGGGCCGCGAGGACGCAAGCTGCTGCTGAAGGCGCTGCATGCAGGGAGTGTCGAGGCGATCGCGTCCTATACAATTACGGCGGAAGATGCGGGTGGACCATTCGCGGCAACGATTCCTGAGGACATGGACGAGAAGGCGAAGCTGGCGGGGCTTTACTACACGTCGGTGGAGGAAGAGTTGGGCGAGAAATTTCACTGTGCGCCGGAGCTGCTTAGGCGCCTGAATCCCGGCGCGCACTTTGCGGCGGGAGAAGAAATTAAAGTGCCGAACGTGTTGAATGCGGAGCATGAGGCTGCGGCCGATGACCCGTCGGCGGGTGTGGCAGGAAAACGAGTGCCGACGACCGGCGCGAGAGGCCAGCGAGAGTCATTGCATGCTGGGCTGGTGAGAGTGGTGGTATCGAAGAGGACCGCGAGTTTGACGGTGTATAGCGCGCGAGGACGAATTATTTTTTGGGTGCCGGTGACAACCGGCAGCACACACGAATCCCTGCCCCTGGGAACATGGCGGGTAACTTCGGTAACGCGCAATCCGACGTTTCTTTATGATCCGGAGCTTTTTTGGAATATCGATCCGGAAAAGGCGAAAGTGGAGATTGCGGCGGGACCGAATAATCCGGTGGGCGATGTGTGGATCGACATCAATAAGCCGCATTACGGAATACATGGGACGCCAGAGCCTGGGCGGATTGGGCATAGGGAGTCGCATGGGTGTGTGAGGATGACGAACTGGGATGCGGTGAAGTTGGCAGGGTTAGTTGCGAAGCGGACGCCGGTGATTTTTCGGAAGTAACGAGGACGCTGCATTCATCATTCCTAACCTAATCCGCGGGACGTACTCGGTGCTTCTTCATTTTCTTTGAATCCGATTCCCATTGCTTGACATTCGCAAAACCGAGACTTACACACGAATCGTCAGTTTGCTGCGAAAACAGTACTGAGAGTATTCGGTTCCATGTGAAAGCCGCGGAATTTGTGTATACGAAAATATCTTCAATACCGCAACGAGGTCGTACGGACAGTTCAGTACGTGGGACCGACCCTTGCTTCCCGGTGGACGTCCGTTCGCACTATCTGGCAAACATGTCCAAATCGAGACATCCGGCGAGAGCTTCTTGTCGTTATTATGGGGATTACCTATTTAGAACGTCTGGTCTTGATATGCGGGGAAGCATTTGACAGTTTTGATGCAGGTGCTTTGATCCGTACGGAGTCTAAAACTCTTATGCCAAGATGGATGGTTACTTGTCCCCAGTGCAACCAAAAGTTCGCCCATACCGAGATTTCAGCGGAAGTCATGAAGCAAGCATCGCGCGACCCTTTCCGAATCGTGTCAAAACCTGTAATTCCTCACGCTGGTGACAAGCGAACCTGTCCAAATTGTAAGAACGAATCCGTAGTCCATCCCTTCAATCTCTTGTACGAAAGTACCTGAAGCCTGACCGGGCATTTCTACGCGTGTTGGCCTGTGTTAGGGACAATCACTGCCGGACGCCCACGTGACCTGCATGCGCCAACCCACTCTGACATCCGCTAGTTGTTCAGTCTCTCCAGCAACCGATGTTGCCTGTAAAGGGCGGACTGGGGCGAGGAATCCGGTGAAGTCCCACGAATACCTCAGTTTGCTCGCTGCATTGAAGTGGACTCAACGTTTCTACATTCATCCGCGCGTCACGAATGTCCACAACCGAATAGTTTGGAAAATGGAATGGTTGTAACTTAAATTAGAACCGCCACCGAGGATGGAAAAACAATGCCAAATGACTCGCACCAAAGAGAGAGCTGCCGAATTCCACGAAAACGCCGCACACGCGCATCGCGCCGCCGCCGCGCACCACGGGAAAGAAGATCACCTGACCGGACACGAGCACTCCAAGCAAGCACTGGAACATGCCAATAAAGCTTTCCAGTGGTCGCAAGAAGCTCATCGGAAGTCCGAGAAGTCAATCGGGAAGCCGTAAGGACGCGAGTAGCCGTCGCGCGTAGGCGAAACCGCTGGTGGAAGCAACTGCAACGGTACGTGATGTTAGTGCTCAGCTACGTGCGAATGGCACGCCGGTTCCGGCAACTGGGTTAGGCAAGACGACAACCGGTCGGCTGTACGACGGAAGTTTACGATCCGCAGACCGCACACAAACCTCCGGGCGGCGTCGATGCGATGGAACGCGTCGCGGGACTGTATGCTATCGAAAGCGAAATCAGAGGGCGATCTCCAGCCGAACGCCACGAGATTCGAAGTCTGCGCCGGCCTTGGCTGGAATCGCATGCCGCGGAATTTGTCGACGAAGCCGGAGGTCTGTCCTTCAAATTCACATAAGCGCGAAAGTGTCCATTACTCGTGCAAAACAACACTCAGGAGAGAAGTATTGATCTGAAGTCCGCTGTTGTACTTGATGAATCCGAGCTTTCTGAATTTGTTCATGAAGAAGTTGACCCTCGGGCGTGTTGTGCCGATCATCTCCGCCAGCGTCTCCTGCGATACTTTGTGGAGCACTCCGTGGGGCTGGTCTTCCTGGCCGTAGCGGGCCAGCAATAGAAGAGTGCGGGCGAGCCGCTTCTCGCTGGAGTTGAAAAGCTGATCGACCAGGTCCTCTTCGATTCGAATGTTCCGTGCCAGCATGAAGGTGATGAACCGGTCAGAGAGGGCATGCTGCTCGTGAAGCACCTTGAACATTTCACCCTTCTCAATGACGAGCACAGTGCAGGGCGTAATCGCGGTAGCCGTCCCGATGCGAACGGACTGACCCGCCAAGCAGCCTTCACCAAAGAAGTCGCCCGCTGCCAGAATGGCGACGACCGCCTCTTTGCCCAGTTCATTGACGACGGTTAGTTTCACACCGCCTTCTTGTATGTACATTACGCTCTGAGCGGCATCCCCTTGAGAGTAAACGACCTCCGCCTGTTTAAACGCGTTAACTTTTCTCGCGACCCCAGCCGAATCGAGAAACGCTTGGACATCGAAAGCGAGCTTCTTCTTAAGTTTTGTCTTGGATTTGATATTGCTCGACCTCGCGATTGTTCTCATACAAGCGACCGCTTGACCACAATGCTAGCAGAATAATTCGGGACGTAAAGGGAGTTTCGCGGTTGTTCAGTACTAGGCTGGTACTAGTGCAGTTCTGTCCGGGAGCCGCGCCTAGCAAGCACCTCTTGCCGACCCTAACGTGGTCCTACCGACAAGAATCGGGCCGCATATTTCGCAAACTGTCCGAAATGGGACTGCATCGCTTCCATCTCGATGTCATGATCGGTGCATGCTTCATAAGAAAAGTACGAAAGAACCCGGCAGCGCGACACACGCCAGCGTTATGAAGGAAATGAGAAAGCCGCGCATGGCCAGGTCCGCAAGAATAGCGGAACTGAATCTGGATACTGCGCGTATTCCAGAACAGCCAAGTGCCGTCATGCCCGGAACCGTCGACAAAATCATCCCGTCTCCACGTCCGAGCCAACCGGAAAAGGCACAGATTGCGGTTAAGGGGGCTGACCACCGGGATCAAGATCTCCGTATTGAAAATGCGTTAACTGACGAACATGGTGACGATGTGAAGCTCAAAAAGGGTGCTCACGTTGCAGTTACCGTCACTGCCGAACCAAAAACGTCAATCGCCGCAGATAACGAAGGCAGCCAACCGATTCGGCGCAAGACAGCCGGCCTGGGCTTTGGCCGCCACACTTCATAGGGTCCTCATCGGCGCGTCGGTAAGCTGCAGTTTCGTCCAATCCATCAGCGAAGGTCCACGATGTATTGGGCAGAACCCTGTTCTGATGGCTGCACGCCACAGTTTATAACTCTCCATAACTGGACAGACACCCGTCCTGAGTATCGTCATTATCGTGCTTGGATTCGATGGAACCCGTGGCGGCCATGTCCCTTGGGCAAGTAAGGAATTGCCCGTTCCAAAGCCGTTTCGCCGTATCGCACCCAACGTGGAGTCGGACGAGGCGCGAGTGACAGCATGTCGGAGAAGTGACATAAGGATGGATGCAAATCCGCGATAAGCTTGACGAATGCCGTGAGCGGCACAGCCAGCAGCAAGCCCATCACACCCCACAACCAGCCCCAGAAGAGAATCCCAACCGTCGCCGCCACCGGCCCGATACTTACGCGAGTGGCAATAAATTTGGGAGTAAGAAGGTTCGCAGACACGACACGCAGCAGGAGAATTGTTAGCGTGATGACCATAAACGGTCCCAGTGTGTTGAACTGCAGGATGGCCGCCGCAAGAGAAAGCGCAAGTGAAAAGATCAGTCCGAGGAACGGAAGCAGATTTTAAGAGCCCGCTGGCGATTCCCAAAGGGATCGCACCTTGCATGGAGCCAACGATAAGGTTGCCGGCTACGAAGCCGCGAATCATCTCATTCAGGTTCGTGATGAATCGAGCCGCGTCTGTCTTTGAATTGAAGAGGGCATCTACCGGGTGGCGGTTTGGTTTTTGCTGCAGAGCAGGAAAAAAGTTAGGAATGGAACCACTCCGGCGATGATCAATACTCCCCACACAGACCTCGCTCCGCGCACCAGATAAGCAGGCCAGGTTGGCGATTCCCGCAACCGGACCTCGGGAACTTTTTTGCTGGGCTGCACGTCGTTCGTAAGATTCCCGGCGCTTTGCTCAACTCTTTGGATCTTCCGGCTAATCGGCTCAAGCGTTTGCTGAATCCTTGAGGTTTACACTGGAAGTTCTTCCGCAAAGGTCATGGCTCTTCCGTAAAGCTCGTGACCCAACAGACCGATTATGCCCATACCTGCGAGCACAACGATGGCGGCGGCCACACCGCGCGGCAGGCGCAGTTTCTCCAATTTGACTACTACAGGATCAAAAAGAATCGCGAGAAATGCCGCCAGGACAACTGTGATGCAAATCGAGCTCGCATAGTAGCCGAACACCGTCAGCATGCCCGCCACCAATAAGAAGAGCAGAGTCGCGATTCTGCGAAGAAGGCGATCGGATATTGAAATCGAAGACGGCAGCGCTATTTCCATCACGCGCAGCTGATTTTGTGCGGCAACGGTGCTCTTATTCGTAACCTGATCAGACATAGATTTTCCGCTTGTAGATGCGGCGTTGGCTGAGACAGGATTAGGTGCGAGTGCGTTAGGTGTCAGTGTGACGAAGTCGCTTTTTGGTCCTTAACCTGCAGCTCATTCACCACCTGCTGCACATTTGGAACTGCAGATGCGGCCTTTTCAACCTGTCCGCGCCTGGCTTGAGAATTAACCTCGCCGGTCAATGTCACCACGCCATTCTTTACGTCGTATTTAACGCCCTTGTTGAGCCTGTGCTGGATGAGGGCAGCGTCCAGATTTTTCTCGATACCCTTATCCAGATCCGAATTGACTGTCTTAGCTTCATGTTCGGTTGCTGTCGGAATCACGCCAATCTGGTTTGACACAACTTGTCCGCCCCCAATAGACCTGGCAATGGATTCAGCTTGTGACTTGTCGCCCTCAGATGGAACGTGTCCGCCAAGGGTAACGACACCTTTATCGCGATCCTGGCTTACGGAGACATCTTTGAGGCCGGCTTGGTCTAGCGACTTGCGGATGCTGTCAGAAACATCGGGCGACTTCGTTGTGCTTGAGCAGCCCAAAAGTGTTCCGACGATTAAGAGCGTGAGCAAGGTTACCAACAATCTGGCCGTTTTCATGTTTCCTCCTGTCATCTCATCCTTAAGTACTTGGCTTCAGCTTGGCGTTTCCATTGAAAACACTTAAACCTGGGTGCCCTGCTAAGGCTCTTCGGCTTCACTACGCGCCACAAGCTGCGTGCTTCGAAAATCTCGCGCTGAGCGAGCAAGGTTTACGAGTCACTCACTCGCGATCGCGTCTGCCCTCTTGACTCCAGGAAATTCTAGTTCCTGCGCCAACGGGAGTATCCCCAGCCCCCACCACCGAGCAAAAACAACACCACCAGAACGATCAATACGGTTTCCATGTTTCTACCTCACTCGTCAGAGAAAGCGGGATGACTCCCTTTACTTCCTCCGCGAGCAGCATCTTAAAAGAGACGAAAATGGATATCTGTACACATCGAGACACATTCGCGTTTTGTTTGCTTATTTCTTGGCGCAAAAGTTAGAGGTTTTACGGCTTCGACAACGAAATGTCTACTATCGGCAAGACGGATGGGGCGTTTGTATCAGACGACTTCAGGAGCAGATTGAGAGAACGGCGGAGTTCCAGTCTGCGAAAGACTCCGTCGTTCCCCTGTTGACGCTAAATCAATTTCTCCCGTTAGGAGAAACCATAAGCAGTGCTCCGGACAAGCGGAGTGAGCCCGGAGGCTTCGAGCCCTATGGGCAGGTTTCCGAGATCATTTTGATCGCAGTCACCTTCATATAATGTTCTGCCTTCGGTACGTTCTTCTCCTTCTCCGCCTTCATAGCAGAGACGGCCGTGCCTGTGATCGCGATCTTGTGACCGACATGAGGCGCCAAGTCGGTAGTTGATGACACGATCCCGATCGTCTTTGGCCCCTTTCCCTCGATATTGGTGATCATGTACGTGTTGGGTTCAGTGCCACTCTTCAAACATCCGGTCATGCTGTGCTCTTTGGCGGTCATTCTGTGCTTTTCGGGGGCCTCTTGCGCCTGCGCGCGCTGCGCGAGCGCGAGCCCGCATGAGACGACCAGAGCCGCCATGATTGGACCTTTCATACAAACCTCCTGTTAGACGATTGAAAGCTAATTAGTCGGAATTTCCGGGACTTCTCGGTCGACCGTCAACCTGCGTCTGCCGCCTCAGCAGGCAATGCTCCGGCCAGGTTCTTGAGTGCAGGGCCCTTTCGGCGGTCGCAGGAAAGTCAAAACGCTCATGAGTGGAACTTTCCGATCGGCTCCCTCGTGCGGCCCGTTCCTCTTACCTACAAACGGTCTTTCGCCGTGCCTGTTGTGCCGGGCCCTTCTTCCCAGTAAGGGGTGTAGCCATAGTGTTTGTAAATGCTGTTTCCCCAGGTCGAATCTGCAAAGTTCGGCCAGTTGGCCTTGTCGAAACCCGGAGCATTCTCCAGCAGTTTCTTGTCAACATTCAGGACGGCGCGATTTTCCTTCAAATTGAAGTGGAACGCGTTCCAGGGAATGGCAAAATATTTGTCCCCCATCCCAAGAAAGCCGCCAAAGGATAAGACCGCGTAAGCGATCCGGCCGGCTCCAGCGTCGAGCACGAGGTCTTCGATTTTTCCGAGATCCTCATTTTGTGCATTGACGACTTTACTGCCTATCACCGTCTTTTTCGCAGGAACGATATCTGTATATTTCGCTGCTCTTGGCTCTGCCATGTCATTCTCCTTGTGCGCCGGCTAAACCGGCGAGGTGTAGTGAATGAAAAAGTCATACGGTAGTGGATTAGCGACCCACATCGGCTCCGAGTCATGCGGAGCTGCTCGCAAGGGCAGCGTCGAAGCGTTGACAGGGGATCGTGCGGGCCGGGTATTCAGCCGCGTAAGAAACTTACTCCGGGACGCCGACGCTGTAAGGAGAAGCGGAAGGCCCCATCTGGAACGCCGATATCGCGAGGCGTTGCAGAGTCCCGCGCGGTCAGAGACCCCGTGCACGTACGCAGACACCTCGCTCGGGAACCGGGAGATCCCAAGTCCGCCCAGGGCCGCAGTTGCCTTGGGACGCGTCGGGAAGTCTAAGGACGTACGCCGATGACGAACGGACCTGGGAAGTCGGAC
>Ga0073928_10002027_pt1 | contig 36713 bp, 26 predicted proteins | sample PaiPotPPA55metaG_FD_76969 | JGI IMG/M metagenome (GOLD analysis project Ga0073928, IMG submission 76969) | Iron sulfur acid spring bacterial and archeal communities from Banff, Canada, to study Microbial Dark Matter (Phase II) - Paint Pots PPA... ... | reverse complement strand
AGGGCCGCATTACTTGACGTATTCCCCGGCCTTCCGGAATTCAGGAACGGACACGTCTATGCCAACGACAAGCCAGGCCTCGGCGTCGACATCGACGAGGTCGAGGCAGCGAAATATCCGTGTGAGAACACCGTGACGACGTGGACGCAGACCCGGCTGAAGGATGGAACCCTGCAGACTCCGTGAGAGAGCAAAGCGAGTTTAGGCCAGCCTCCTTCAGGGACGACTAGGCTTCAATTTGCACGCCTGACTCAAAGTCGGACATTCGCACGTCGCTCCCGAAGGGCAGAAACTGTTTGGTCGACTTGAGGCATTCGGTGTCCGCAATAGCGGCGGCTCGGTGGATACCAGTCACAGACCTGCTTATGCAGACCTTGGATCGATAGTCATCTCGCTACCAGTCGAGTCTCAGTCCGGACTCCGTCGCACGATGGCGATCGTCGTCGTCCGCGTGTAGATATTGGCTGGTCGTCGAGATCGATTCGTGCCCCAGGTTGTCGCGGACGTATCGGAGGTCAACTTGCCGATCCATCATGTGGGAGCCTGACGTGTGGCGTAGCCAGTGGGCGGACGTCGTTCGAGGTAATTCTGTCAATCGAGAAACCTCACCCAGCCGAGTGATGGCAGTTTGGATCGGTACTGTTAATCGCACTCGGAACGAGATTAACAGTGTCACCCATTGAAAGGCCAAGGTAAAGGGATAAAGTGTTCCCCTCAAGGCCAAGCCCTGCACGGTTGGGAACAGCCATCCCGCTGTTACGAAGCTTGATGACGCGTCCGGTTTCTCATCGTCTGGCTACGGAACTGATCCGCACCAGTCACCTCAGTGCGCTTTAAATTCGTCAATTCGCGTTCAAACTGCAAGACGCGACGATAAGGCTTTTTATGTGGAAGTTCATGCGACGTCTATCGCTAACTCGGGACAAATACGACCCGCACCAACAGCACGGTTCGAGATATTCGGCATCAAGTCGAACGGACGACTGACGGGCCGACAATGCTGTGCCCAGGGTGCAATCAATTTGATATTTAAGGCGGCGGACTTCATTGTTGGTCAGCCGATCGCACAAAGCGCTATTTCTCTGTTTGACCTGACGGATCTAGGTGGGTGTCTCGCGCTCGGCATTTACCGCGTGCAGTGCGGCCAGATTGGAACCGCTTTTGTCGATAGTCACTGTTTCGGGCGAGCCGTTCTGACCGAGTGCTTTGTCAAAGAAGCGCCGCGCTGCCGCCTTGTCCCGCTTGGCTCTGAACAGGAAATCAATGTTTTACCAGCCTTGTTCGCCGCCCGGTAAAGATACTTCCATTGACCTTCGACTCGGATACCAGCGCACGCATAGCACGATGACTTCGCGGTCGAAGTGGGGGCCGTTGAACAATCCGTCGATGTCTTTCAACTTATTCGTTGCAGGCTCGTGCTCGTCAAACCCGAGCGTAACCTACCAGGTCACCCGAATTGCACCGAAGCCCGTTCACGGACGGTCGTATCGAACCATAAATGAATATTCATGAACGGTTCAGGTTGCTTTCAGCACGGCGTCGTATCGTCAGTATGAGAGGGCCGTGTGCGCAGACATTGAGCAGAGCCGTCCGACCAGTCGGGTTCGAGTTCGCTACGATCCATCAATGGACATACTCAATAGTTTTTATTGCTGCTGGAATCGCCACGAGGCTCGGCATTTCAACATGCCGCCAATAAGAGGAGACGAACTATGAAAGACACCGCATTACATCCCGCAATCAGGGCCGCCGCCGGCGCGGCGCACAACCGTGCCTGCCTGCTGCGCCTGCCGTTGGCGATGGGCCTGGCGATTGCGACGCTGGTAGCGTCGGGCGGTGCGGCGGCGGCCCCGGCCCCGGTCAGCGACGCCCAGGCGCCGATGGTCGAGTGGATCGTACCTGCTCTCCCGACGGTAGTGCCGCAGACGAAGGAGCAGGCAGACGAGGGCATGAAGGTGGGCCGCGCCCTGGCGCAACCGGAGGTTCTGCAACCCACGCTCGACGCCGCGCTGCCCAGCTATCACCCGCGCACCGATATCAACTTGTCCGGAACCTACAAGGGGGCGGTGTCCGACGTCCTGCCGGCGCTCGTCAAACGCTGGGTCGACGGCTTCAAGAAGTACTATCCGAACGTCAACATCGACGTGGAGCCGCCCTATGCCGGTAGCCTGGGCGCGAAGGAGCTGGTCAAGCAAAACCTGGATTTTGTCTTCGTGTCGCGTGAACTGAAGCCGGACGACGTAACGGACTTCCAGACAAAGTTCGGCTACGGGCCGTTGAGTGTGCCGATATCCGGAGGTTCCTACCGCCATTTTGGTTTCCTCGATACGATCGGCTTTTTCGTCAATAAAGACAATCCGCTGCAGACGTTGAGCTACGAGCAGATCGATGCGCTCTTTTCCAGGACTCATCTTCGCGGCGACAAGCCGCTCAAGACCTGGGGCGACCTTGGGCTGACCGGCGAATGGGCAGACAAGCCGATCCACGTCTACGCGATCAAGCCGTGGAATGGCTTCGAGGAATTCGTGCGCCAGAAGATCCTGAGTGCCGACGGCAAGCGCGGCGAGTGGAGCGACGAAATTCATTACGACAAGCTGGTCTTCCCCCTGGCCAAGCGTGTTGCCGATGATCGCTACGGGATCGGATTCTCGGGCATTGCCTATATCGATTCGCCGGTGAAGATGCTGCCGCTCGGCGAGACGGCCAACGGGCCATTCATTGCGCCGACCTACGAGAATGTCGCGCTGGCGACCTATCCCCTCAGCCGGTTGATTTACTTCAACACCAATAAGGCGCCCGGCAAGCCGCTCAATCCCGCGCTCGCCGAATTCCTGCGTTACGTCCTGAGTAAGGAAGGCCAGCAGTCGGTCATCGACCACGCCATGTATGTGCCGCTGCGGGCGCGGCAGGTGGAAAGCTCGCGCGCGATGATCGCCAACTGACTTTCAGGTTCTACCGCCATTCGATGCGCCTGCTGCCTGCGCCCGGACTTTCCGGGACGCGCGGGCGTGGCGCGGTAACGAGGAACATTCCATGAAAAACACGCTCCGGGCTGCAGCCGCGTTGTTGCTGGCGAGCTCTGCATGGGCCCAGCCGCCGGCCCCCAACTACGCGCAAACCCTGGTCGACAGGATGCTGGCCGCCCATCCCGAACTGACGATCCTGGCCTTGCACGTTACGCCGCCGGCTTCAGCTGACAACGTCATCATCGCCTCGAATATCGGCCGTATTGGAAAAAAGGCCGACGCCGACGACTTGTCGGTCCTGGCCTCAGGGAAACCACGTATGGAAGTGACCAAGACCGGCGACCTGTCGGTGGAGTTGGTCATGCGCGATACCAACGGGAAGTCGATCGGCGTGATCGGGTCGACCTTCCGGTTCTCAGCGGGGGGCGACAAGGCCGTGGTTTTACGCCAGGCCGAACGCGTGCGCGACGAATTGGGTGCGCAGACGCCGTCATTGGAGGCGCTGTTTGAACCGGCCCGTTAGCCGTGTCCAATACTCCGGACGCACAGGGTCGCAGGGGCGCGATGACAGGCGCGTGCTCCTTAAAGCGCTTTCATTAAGCGTTCAGGTTTCATTTAACGTTGTCGGCCACTATTAAAGCCAGATAAAAGTAATAAGTCCCCCGCGTGATGACCGGCGGCACAGGATTCGCGGTTGTCGTAACGGTCGCGACGCTCTCCTCAATGAGGCAGCGCGGCACGGATTAGAAAAAAGCCCCGTCGAGGGCGAGAGCTTCGGTAGAAGAAGCATTCATTGATCCCATCAGGAGACGTTCATGAAACAAGGCAAGCAGGCGGGCGGATTGCGCAAGACGGCAGTGGCATCGGTTGCCGCAATGGTCGGTTTGACGGCGTTGACCGCCCTCACTTCATCACCGGCGTTCGCGCTGAAATACGCGGCGGTGGAACATCATCTCAAAGTGGACCCGTCCATTCCGGGCTGGCAGCCAGACAAGGTGGAGTCGGTGCCCGAGGAAGAACTGCGCGTGGTAGGCGCGGACGTGATGGACCAAATCACGTTGGGCTGGATCGAGTTATATCGCCAGGCCTATCCGCGGCTGAGCGTGACCATGGAGGCGAAGTCGTCTGGATCGGGCGGGCCGGCCCTGACGAACGGGAGCGCCGACCTGGCGCCGGTCGGGCGCGAGTTGCTGCCGGCCGAAGAGAAGGGCTTTGTGGACAAGTTCGGTTACAAGCCGATGGCGATTCGCGTGGCCACGGGCAGCGTGGGTTCGCTGGGCAAGACGGCGACGTCCGTGGTGCTGGTCGACAAGGACAACCCGATCAAGGGTCTCACCATGGCTCAACTCGACGCCATCTATTCGACGACACGCAACCGGGGCCATGCCGACATCATCAAATGGGGTGACCTGGGCCTGGGCGGCGAGTGGGCCGACCGGCCGATCCATTTGTATGGCCTTAAGCCGGTCAACGGCATCGAATACTTTCTTAGACTGAACTTGCTGGAAGGTGGCGAGTACAAGGACAACATCCAGTTCGTCAAAGGCAAGGGCTTCACGCATGCGTTTACGGTGGCGGCGGAAGACATGGCCACGCATCCCGGCGGGCTGACCTACGCCTTGCTCGCGAACGTGACGCCGAACGTGAAAGTGGTGCCGCTGGCGGCGGAGGAGGGCCAGCCGTTCCTGGTGCCGACCCTGCAGAACGTCTACTCGCACAAGTATCCGCTGTCCCGGTACGTGTACATCTTCGTCAACAAGAAGCCGGGCCAGCCGCTCGAGTCGAAGGTGAAGGAATTCCTGAAGCTGGTGCTCAGCCGCCAGGGACAGGATGTCGTGGCGAAGGAGGGGGTTTATATCCCGCTGACGCCTGGGGTCGTACGCGAAGAACTGGCGAAGCTCGACAAGGCAGATTGATGGCCTGACGCGTAGGGGATACGCCGGATGGTTCACCGTCGATCCCCAAAGGCATTGTCACGCTTGCAGGCTATGCGGCGCCACCGCGCCGCATAGCGGATGCTCACCCGAGTCTTGGCCCGCCGGATTGTCCGTGCTCAGTTCGCGCTCAGGGGAAACAAGGCAGGCTCCGCAGGAAGGATCCCTCTCAACAAAATAGACGAGGGGCGCATAAAAATGGAGGAGACATGTTCAGCAAATCTGTGCTTGCCATGGCGGTCGCGGCTGCGTTGCCCACTGCGTTGTTTGCGCAGACGCAGCAAACCACACCGGCCCCGAGTACGCAGGGCACGAGCACGCAGGCGCAGGCAAAGAGCTATGCGCAGGAGCTGGTGGACACCACAGTCGCCAGGCATCCGGAATTGCTCGAACTGGATCTGCATGCGACGCCGCCGGGTGCGGCTCGCAGCGTCATCATTGCCGCGAAGTCGGACCAGCGGATCGGCAAGCCGACAGATCCGGACGACCTGGCGGTGTTCAAGTCGGGCGAGCCATTCGTGGAAATCAACCAGCTCGGCAACCAGAACGTCGAAGCCCATTTGCCGTTGTTCGATGCGCATGGAACGATCATCGGAATGGTCGAAATGACCTTTCCGTATCCGGCCGGTTCGGGCTTCGACAACATCGCGCTGATCAGGACGGCGGCGCAAATCCGCGACGAAATCAGCCGCCGGATCGCCCACGCGCCGAATCTGTTCGAGCCGGCTCGCTTTGATCCGCGCATCCCGCTCAACACTTACGCGCAGACACTGGTCGACGAGACGCTGGCCAAGTATGCCGACGTGGTGGTGCTTGCCATGCACGTCAAGCCGCCCCAGGGCGGTACCGACTACCCGATCATCGCCTCGAACATCGGTCGTATCGGCAAGCCGGCGGATGACGACGATATGCGGGTCATCACCACCGGCAAGACCAGTGTGGAAGTCAACCGCGAGCAGGACCGCTTCGAAGTCAAATTGCCATTGCAGGATGTGACTGGCGCGACCGTCGGTGCGCTAGGCGTCATCTTCCCGTATACGAGGAGCATCAGGCAGCCCTCACTGGAACGACAGGCCGAAGCGATCAGGGACGGGTTGCGCGCGCGCATCCCGAGCAGCGCAAAACTGTTTGAGCCCGGCGTCGTGATGCCCGCGCCGTCCGCGCCGGCCATCGTGGCGGCTGAGCTGGACAAGTCAGCGCTAGGGAATAAAGAGTCGCTGCCGATGACCCGGCAGGTGGTCTCAAGTGCCGCCCTCCAGGATGCACAGGATGGCTTGTCTGACGCGGTGAAGAACCAGGCCGGAGTCGCGCCGACGAATTCGAAAGGCAGCCCGGCGGACGCACAGAGCATTCGTGGCATCAAGCTCAACCTGTTTTCGAACTATCGTCTCAACGGTGGTTTGCCGATCGCCGGCGTGGTGACGACACCGACCGACGACAAGGCGCGCATCGAGACGCTCAAAGGCGCCAATGCGCTGATGTTCGGCGTCGCGAGTCCGGCCGGCATTATCAATCTCGTGACCAAGCGGGCCACCGATCGCGATGTGAATTCGTTGACGCTTTCCGGCAACTCGTTCGGGCAATACGGGGCCGGTATCGACATCGGCCGGCGCTTCGGCGCCGAGAAGCAGTTGGGGCTGCGCGCCAACTTGTCGGGCGCCCATCTCGAGAACGGTGTCATTGGCGCCAACGGGCACGGCTGGTTTGCGAGTCTGGGCGCGGACTGGCGCGCCACTGACCGGCTCAGCTTCCAGTTCGATTTCGAGGAGTACCAGAAGGAGGTCGTGGAACAGGCCGCCATCAGTCTGCCGACGGCAGTCCACGGCCATGTTGCAGTGCCCGCCGTGCCGGACCCGAGAAACCTGCTTTCCGGCCCGTGGGCAATATATTCGCCGCGCACGACCAACGTTCAGGGCCGCGCCGACTATATTCTTGATGACAATTGGAAGGTGCTAGTCGAAGCCGGCCGTTCCTTCGCGGAACGCTCGCGGCTCACGGGGCGCATTGCCGGCTACAACGTCGTAACCGGGGCCGGCGGCGTGGAAACGGTCAACACTGTCACGCAGAACTACATCAACAGCTTCGCGCGGACCGAGCTGCTCGGCAAGTTCGCGACCGGCCCGTTCAATCATGACCTGACGCTGGGCATTTCCCGCAGCGAACGCAACGCCGAGACGCCCGCGCAAAACAGCATCGTTCTGCCGCAGCGGATCAATATCTACGATCCAATCCCCCTGCCGGCGCCGGTGCCGACCAAGCCGCCGACCTCTTTGCCGCTGCAAACCAGCAGCGACAGCGGACTATATGCGTACGACACCATCGGCATCGGCCGGAAATGGAAAGTGCTGGCGGGCTTTCGCGAGACCCGCTCGGTGTCGCGCGACGGGTCGGTCTCGCAGGGGACCTACTTGCCATTGCCGGCGGCCGGCATTCTCTACGACCTCCTGCCCACGACCACGTTGTTCGCCAGCTATATGAAGGGACTGGAAGACGGTGGTGTCGCGCCAGTCAATGCGGTCAATGCATACCAGATCCTGGCGCCGGGCGTCTCGACCCAGAAGGAAATCGGTATCCGCGATTCGTATTTCGAAGGGCTGTCGATCAGCGCCTCGTACTTCGACATCGATCGCGTCAATGCCGTGACCGACGCGGTGACCAAGGTCTTCTCCAACGACGGAACGATCAAGTACCGAGGCGCCGAGGCGGTCGTCACCAAGCAGTTTGGCCGTCAGTGGAGCGTGACCGCGGCCGTGCAGTGGCTCAGCGCGGTGCAGAACCCGGTGTCCGACATGTCGATCAAGGGCTTGACGCCCGAGAACACGCCGAAATGGATCGGCAATGTTTCCGTGACCCACCGGCCGTTGTACGTGCCCGGGCTTGCGCTTACGCTCGGCGCGTCGTTCGTGTCACAGCGGCCGGTTAATCCGCAGGACCAGGGCTATATCTCCGGTTACGTCGTTTATACGGCGGGGGCGGCGTATGCCACTGTGATCGGCGGGCATCGCACGTCGTTCGTGGTGAGCGTCGACAACCTGACCAATCGGCGGTACTGGAATTCCGTCCAGACCGGTACTTTGGGGACGGGCATGGACCGTAGCGTAAGGCTCAACGCCAAGATCGATTTCTAAGGACGGAACGGCCGGCGTGAAGCACGTCTGATACGTGTCGACAGTACAGGCACAAGTGCGGTCAAGCTCTTGAGGTAACACGATGAACCTCACATTTCGTAAGATCGTCCTCCAGTGCCATCGCTGGGCAGGCCTGAGCGTAGGCTTGGTGATGGTCCTGATAGGAGTCACCGGTGCGGCGATTGTGTTCCGCCCGCAGTTGGAACCTGTTCTCAATCAGACGTTACTTACGGTGCCGGCATGCACTGGGCGCGTGGCGCTCGACACGCTGGCCGCCAATGTCAGTGCCGCGCGTCCGGGCGCGACACTGGACTATGTTCGACTGCTTGCCGGCGACGACGGCGCTGCGCGAATCCCTGCCGCGCAGGTTCGCTTCACCGACCAGACCTTCGCTTACCTCAACCCATGCACCGGTGCAGTACTGGGCGTGCGGGCGCGCTACGGCGGCGTGCTGGGCGTCATCGAGCAAGTGCATCGCTTCCGGTTCATGCGCCATGGCAGCCTGATCACCGGCACCAGCACAATCGTCTTCGCGATCGTCCTCGTTCTGGGTGGGCTCTTCATGTGGTGGCCCGCCAAGCTGCGGGCCTGGCAGCACGCCGTCAAATTCGATGCGCGGATAGCGGGCGCGGCGCGCACGCTAAGCCTGCACAAGACCGTTGGCCTGTATGCGAGTCTGATTGTGCTGGTCAGCGCGCTAACCGGCCTGCCGCAGGCGTTCGATTGGTATACGCACGGCATTTATGCGCTGACCGGTTCGCCGCAGCCCGCCAAAGCGCCAAAGTCGGCGCCGCCGTCCGGTGCGCCGCGTTTGCCCATGGAGACATTCTGGCAGACCGCCCAGTCGCTCGTGCCCCAGCCGTCCGAGGCGTTGCTGCACTATCCCGGGAAGGCGCGCGACGCCGTGGAAATCTACCTGATCGCACGCGCCGCGCCGCACCCAAACGCACGCACCATGCTGTTCCTGGATGCCTATACGGGCAAGACGCTGGAGTTCACGCCCTATGCCGACAGCAGTCTCGGGAATAAGCTGTATTTCTGGGCGCTTTCCTGGCATACCGGTCGAGTCGGCGGTGTATTCGGACAACTGCTGTTGCTGCTCGGCGCGCTATGTTTGCCCATCCTCGCCTACACCGGAATCAAACGCTACTTCAGCCGGACGCGCAAAGTCCTCCCGGGAGGTGGCCGCCTGACCGTGCGCGTTGCCGGGAAAGCGCCCGAGGCCGCTGACATCTGCACCGTGACATTGGTGGATCCGTCAGGCAAGCCGCTGCCACCATTCGACGCCGGCGCACACATCGACGTCTATCTGCGCAACGCGCTGGTGCGGCAATACTCGTTATGCAATGACCCGCGCGAGAAACACCGGTATGTGATCGCCGTGCTGCGCGTCCCCATGTCTCGCGGCGGGTCGGCGGCGATGCATGAGGACATCGAGGTGGGCGATTTGATTGAGATCAGCGCGCCGAAGAATCATTTTCCTCTGGTGCCTTCGGCGCCACGCTCGCTGCTGCTCGCGGGCGGCATCGGGGTAACGCCGATTATCGGCATGGCGGAGCGCCTTGGCAGCATCGATGCCGACTTCGAGATGCATTACTGTACCAGCTCACTGGATCGCACCGCCTTCGTTGAGCGAATCGCGCAATCCGCATACGCCGGCCGCGTGTCGCACCACTTCAGCGACGGACCTGCCGAGCAACGGCTCGACCTTCCGGCGGTCCTCGATCGCCAGCCACCTGGGACGCACCTCTATGTCTGCGGTCCCGAGGGCTTCGTGGACTTTGTCATCAGCACCGCAACGCAGAAAGGATGGCCGGGTCCCCTGGTGCATCGCGAATATTTTTGCGCCAGCACACGCTCGCCGGAGACTGCGGTCGCATTCGACGTCAGGATCGCCAGCACTGGAAAAGTCTATCGGGTCGCCGAGGATCAATCCGTCGTCGAAGCGTTGGCCGAATACGGCATTGCCATCCCGACGTCATGCGAGCAAGGCGTCTGCGGGACTTGCGTGACCCGCGTCATTGAAGGCGAGGTCGAGCACCGCGACCTGTGCCTGACGCGCGAGGAGCACGCGAAACACGATTGCTTCACTCCATGCTGTTCCCGCGCGAAAAGCTCATTGTTGGTTGTTGATCTTTGAACGTTTACCGAGAGGCATTATGAAAACAAGACTGACCCGGAGCATCCAGTGGCTGCTCATCGTTCCCATGGTGTTGTTCAGCGCAATGAGCGCGCGCGCGAACGGCACGGCCGACGAGCCGTCGGGCGGTTCCCTGTCGCTAGTCATCACCTATCACACGGCTCCGGTGAATCGCCCCGCGTTGCGCCAGGAACTCGCGCGATTCACCGTGCCGCAGTTCCAGCATTGGCAAGATGAAGGTCATATCAAGAGTTACCGCCTGCTGTTCAACCGATTCGCCGACACGGACAACTGGGATGCGATGACCTTGCTGACCTTCCCCAGCTCAGCGGAACTGGCGCACTGGAACCAGATGGAACAGGCCCACCCGGCGGGCCTGTCGGCCAGGGCACTAGCGCTGACGACCGCGGTTCACACCGCCCCGGTCGACCTGGTGCGTGCCGGCAGCACGGGGGATGCGGCGAGTCACGCCGTATTCGTGGTGATCCCGTACAAGACGTTGGTCTCGGCCAACGAATACCTGAAGTACGCCGACGGCTATGTGATTCCGCAATTCAAGGGCTGGATGGGCGAGGGCGTCCTGTCGCGATACGCCCTGTATGTCAGCAGCTTCCCGGCAGGCCGCCCCTGGTCGACCCTGGTAATCCTTGAATACAAGAACGAAGCGGCACTCAGTGCTCGCAATGCCGTTGTTGCGAAAGTTCGGAAGAATTTGCAAAGTAATGCCGAGTGGAAGGCCATCAGCGACAACAAGAAGAGCATCCGCGACGAGGAGCAGGTGGTCATTGCCGATCCGCTCACGACGCCTTGACGCGGCCGAGTTTGACGATGTCGACCCGCAGATCGCAAGGGAGATTCCAATGTCCGGCATGAATCTTTCAATCGGTACCCCTTACTCCCGTTGGCTCAGGGGCGGCTTGTGCCTAGCCGGCGTGCTGTCGGCTGTCGTGGCCGCCGCCGAGGTGAAGGGGGGCAGTTATCACCTGGAAAAGCAGGTGACGATAAAAAGCAGCGACACGGGATGGGACTACATCTCGCTGGACCAGGTGCGCGGTCGCATTTTCATCGCGCACCGTAAAGACGGCTTGCATGTCTACGATACCGGCCAGGGGCGCATCATCAAAACCCTGGCGCAATCGGCCGGCGCAAACACGTCTGCCCTCGCGACCGAATTCGACGTGGGCCTCGTCGGGACGACCGACGGTCATGTCGTTGTATTCCAGATTTCCAGCCTCAAGACGTTATCTCGCTACAAGAGCGACACCGACGGGTTCGACGGCGCGACTTTCGACAAGGTGAGCCAACGTTTCGCCATGGTCGGCGAAACAGACAATGTCAACAAGATGACGCCGGTGCTCTTTTTCGATGGCGCGACCGGCAACCCGGCGGGTTCGGTCATGATTGACAGCACCAAGGTCGATGCGCCTCGTCCTGACGGTATCGGCAATATCGTGATGCCGTTGCGCGACAAGGCCCAGGTCGTCAAGGTCGACGCCAGAACGATCAAAGTGGTCGCAACGTTCCCGCTCGACGACTGTCTGCAGCCCGCTGCGTTGGAAATGGACCAGGCCGGGCATCGCATCTTCGTCGGTTGCCGGGGCAAGGAGGCTTCTCTGCCGGTGTTGGTAGTGCTCGATGCGACGTCTGGAAAACAGCTCGCCACACTGCCGATTGGCCGTGGCGTCGACGAAGTCATGTACGACGCAAAGGCTCGGCTGATCATTACGGCCAATGGCGAGGACGCGAACATGACGGTCATTCAACAAGCGTCCCCCGATGAATATCGGGTGGCCGAAACCGTCGGCACGCAGCCGATGGCGCGAACCGGAGTGATGGATGCCGAAACAGGCAAGGTCTACCTGGTTAACGCCCAATACGTCATCAGGTACGACGATGGGCGCGCGCCGACTACGCGCTTTCTACCGAACACATTCAGTGTATTGACATACACCAAGTAGCGTCAGGTTGCGTTCAGTTGCGGTAAAGGTAAGGACGGTATTTTCCCGTCTGTTTATTGGTCAATTTCTTGGGTGCAACATGAAAAATCTCGCGATCATCCTGTCATCGGTACTTCTGCTCTCGAGCCACGCGCTGCATGCCGAGCCCACGTCGCAGAAGGCCGAGGCGACGCCGCACCGCATCGTCCTGCTGGTTGACGAAATCAAGGCGATCCGCAATTTTCCGGTGGTCCTCGCCGAGCGTCTAGGTTATCTGAGCGACGACGATATGACCGTAACCGTGATGAATACCCGCGACGACATTCCGCATGCGGAGATGCTCATCGATGGGCGCGTCGATGCGGTCATGGCGTACTACCATCACAACATCGTGAACCAGTCGGAGGGCAAAGCAACCGAAGCGATCGTCACGTTGGGCGTAACGCCCGGTGCGAAAGTCCTGGTGGCCAATGCGTCGAAAGACAAATACAAGACGCTCGCTGACTTGAAGGGCAGCCGTTTCATCGCGGGCGGCGCCGGTTCGTCCAAGAGTACGGTGGCGAACTATCTCATGCTGTCGGGCGGTAACCGGATCACCGACTATACGCGCCTGGGAACCGACGGCAAGGCAAAGAATACCGAGGCGCTGCGCGCTGGATCGGCGGACTTCGTGGTCGCACCGACACCGGACGGCAGTTTTTATGAAGCCGAGGGTGTGGCGACCACCTTTGCGGATCTCACCACGGTCGAAGGAACCAAAAAATACTTTGGCGCACTGTTTCCGTCGAGCACTGTGTACATGGCGAGCGAGCGCGTGAAGATGCACCCCGAAATCGCACAACATCTCGCCAACGCATTCGTTCGCACTCTCAAATACATTAACACGCATTCGCCGGAGGAGATTGCCGCGGTCATTCCTGTCGAGATCAGCGGACGGGACCGGGCCACCTATCTGAAAGTGTTGAAGGAAGCGGTTCCGATGTTCGCCACTGACGGCAGGATGCCGGTGGACGGTGCGGAAAAAGAGTGGCGCGTGCTCGGGGAGTTCAAGCCCTCCTACCGTTCGGTGAGGCCCGAGCAGACGTATACCAATACCTTTGTCGACGCGGCACTCAGGAACTTACGTTAAGGCCCGTAGCCCAGGAAGCGAACGATGCGCCGGCCGGCCGAGAACAATGGCCGATTGAGGGACCCGACTGAGCGCGACGGTGGCGATAGAGGCCCTCGCCCCCTTTCTTAACGAGCCTTCGGAATCATGCCGCTCGCGGCGGCAACGCAAGGCCAGCCATGCCTCGCACCGACGCTGCCGTACGTGTATTCGCACCGACATTCCGTCCCGAAGACCGCCACCTCCGCCGCTTCGTCATCCTGTCGATGTGTCGGCCGCCCGTGTCTGCGCAATGGTGGCCCAGCCCAGCGTTCAGGCCAACCTTGGTTAAATTTGGATTCAGGACGCGTTCATCTCCGTTCAAGGTACCGAACCTACACTCGTTCATACACCTGATTCCATACCGCCCACCGGGCAAGAGAGGAGACACATGAAAACTTTGACAAAGATCGCATTCGCCACGACGCTCAGCGTGCTGTCGTCGGTATCGGTACTTTGCGCCGCGCAGGCGGCGACAACCGCCGCGCCGGAAAAGCCGAAAAACTGGACGCCGCCGAGCGAAAAAATCTTCGCGCAGGTGCTGTCTGAACAGATCATGGCGAGCCATCCTGAACTGCTTAGCATCACCTTCCATGGGATTCCGCCCGGTGCTGCCGGCGAAACGTACACCATGTTCGCCGGCTCATATCTGGACCGTATCGGCAATCCGGATGATCCGGACGATATCGACATCATGACAAAAGGCATCACTATCGTGGACCCGCGCTGGCACCGGACCAATGACACGGTCAAGAAGTTCGTCATGATGATGCCGCTGCGCGACGCGGCCGGTGAAAACATCGGCCTGCTCGTCGCCGCGTACAAGAACGACGGCAAATACGCCAAAGGGGAGAAAGACTTCTTCCTGGCCGGAACCGCCTTGCGCGACAGCGTGCAGAAGCAGATTCCGAATTTCAAGGCGTTGTTCAATCCGGCCCATTAGACACGTTGAGCGGTGGTTTGGGTTAAGTCCATGAGCTTTCCCCGACGTGCCGAGGAAAGCTCAATTGTCATTGGACGGTGCGTTGTATTTGATCGCACGCCGGCCGCCCCTGCGGCTCGATCCACGCTCCCACCCGTACCTGTCTTGACGGCCCGCCATACGGACCCGAGCCCCAGGCGGCTCTCGCCGCGCACCGTCTCACGATCGATTGTTCTTCAGGATACCTAAAATGCGTGTGCGAATTTCCATGCTGTCCCTTACGGCGCTTGCCTGCGCCGCACTTTGCGCGGGCCTGCCTGGCGCAACGGTGGCGGCCGAACCGGCCGCCACCGCCAACACCGCGGCGGTGCTTCATCTGGGCGGCCGTACCGAACTGCCGAGCTATAGCGGCGACTTTGATCATTTCGCCGCCGACGTCAAAGGGAACCGGCTGTTTCTCGCCGGCGAAGACCAGGGCACGCTCGAAGTCTTCGATCTCCAGACCGGCGCGCATCTGAGAACGGTCAAGGGCTTCGAGCAGCCACACGGCATTCTCTACCTGCCCGACGTGAATCGCCTGATCGTGACCGATAGCGGCGCCGGCATGACCAAGGTGGTCGATGCCACCAGCTATCGCGTCATCGGTTCGATCCCGCTTACCGTCGGCGCGGACTCCATGCAGTACGATCCGTCGCGCCAGCATCTGTATGTCGTCACCGGCGGCAAGAATGCGGAGCCGAAGATGTCCAGAACCATCGTTGCGGAGGTTGACCCGCGGACCGGCCGCCACATCGGCGATATGACCTTCGACACCGATTTCACGGAATCGATAGCGGCGGAGCAGAAGGGCCACCGCCTGTTCATCAATCTGACTGGCAAGAGCACGATGGCGGTGATCGACAAGGCCAGCCGCCGGGTTATTGGCACGTGGCCGGTCAAGGGAGCGGAAATGAACGCGGCGATGGCGTTCGACGAAACCCATCAACGGCTGTTCGTCGGCACGCGCAAGCCGTTCAAGCTGCTGGTGCTCGATGCGCGCAACGGGACGACGCTGGCAAGTTTCGACGCCCCTGAACGGACCAACCAGGTGATTTTCGATAAGGCCAACCAGCGCATTTACTTGGCCGGCGACGACTATCTCGGCGTGATCCAGCAGAAAGACGCGAATCATTACGAGGAACTCGCCCGTGTGCCAACGGCCAAGGGCGCGAAGACGGCGATTCTGGTGCCCGAACTGCACCGGCTGTACGTGGCAGTATCGCCGGGAGACAGTAAGTCGGGCGGCGTGCTGCTGCGTTTCGACGTGCTGGCGGACGGGACGATTCATTCGCTTGCTGGAAACTGAAACCGGAGGGCCGCGTGGCCCTTTCAGGACGTGGAATCGCCCATTCTATAAGGATACCTATATTTAAAACCCGCTCACGTTGCTCACCTATGCGCAGAAATAGCTGACGAAGTGGCGCTCAATCGATGTCACAGGAGGCGATATGCAGGTTACAGGTATGTTGTACGGCGCGCGGCTGCTGCAGTTCGGCGGTTTTCCGACTGCGGAAGTACTGGGACCGGACGCGAGCGAAGAGCAAATCAAGGCGTTGCTCGACCGCTGCGGTTCGGTGTTCGTGAAACCGGTGTTCAAAGGCGGCGTCGGGAAGAAGGGCAAGGCTGGACTGGTTGGACGTGCAAGCGACCTCAAGAGTGCGCTTCGGGAAAAGGAGCGTCTCTACTTCGTCGAGCATCGGCACGGTAATGAGGTCGCGAAGTCCAACGGCGTCACGTTCGAGGGCGCCGTCGCGGCCGAGCACGAGGTCTACTTCTCGATCACGGATTCGACCCATTTCCGTGCGCCGACGATGACGCTCACGCACCATGGCGGCGTGGACATCGAGAAACTCGACCGGAGTCTCGTCGCGCAGGTTCCGTTCGATCCGCTCACCGGACTGAAGGCATTCGTCGTCGCCAATGCGCTGTCTGCGCTGAACGCGCCGAAGGAAATCATCTCGCCGCTGGTCCAGCACTTGCCAAAGTTATGGGAGCTTTATCACAACTTCGGTATGACCACGCTCGAATTGAACCCGATCCGCATGCGTGCCGGGCACGACGGCCGGCTTGTACCGGTGGCGTGCGACTTCAAGGGTGGGTTCGACCGCGACGACACCCGCTGGCAGCGCCTGAACCTGCCGCCCCATCTTTTCTCGATGGACCACTCGGACTTCGAGCAGGAGATCAATCAGCTTCGTACCTACCAGGGGCAGAGCGATGTGTACGTGATCAACGATCGCGGAACGATCCTAGCGCCGACGTTCGGCGGCGGCGCCAATTCGCTCGTGTCCGAGATGCTGGGCGACGACGCGATTATTTCCTCGGACTTCGGCGGCAACCTTCCTTACCAGAAGATGAAAGAAGTTGCCCGTATCTGTTTCAAGCACTGGCTCAGGCAGACTAACGTCCTCTTCATCATTGGCGGCAAGTCGAACAACACGGACATCTTCGAAACCTTCCGCGCGATGGCCGATGCGCTTCGCGAACATTTCAGCGAGCACGGGCCAACGCCACTGCACGTGGTAGTCGGGCGAGGTGGTCCGAATCTCGTACGCGGCATGGGTGCAATGCGGGATACGTGTGATGCACTCGGCTTGCCATACAGTATGTTCGGCTTCGACTCGGATATCAGCGAGGTTATCGACTACGCGAAGGCATGTGACGAGTGGATGAAGTCCGGCGGCCGCGAGCGAGTGGCAACCATGATGACGTCCACTCAGTCCGCAGTGTCCGCTGCATGACGAGCAAGAACGGAGACCATCGTGTACAAGCAAGGCGTAGGTGATTTCAAGTATTACGTCGGAATCGGTTCGCTCGCACGAGCCGCGATTCGCGACGACCGCGTGTGTGTGTTGAACATTCTCGGCAGCGAGTCGCGGCAGGTGACACCGGCCGGCCATATTTATTCCGGCGGCAATGTCGTGTTCGGGACGTCGCCAGGACGACGGGGACAGTTTCTCGAGACTGCGATCGGCAACGTCCCCGTCTACAACAGCGTAGTGGAAGGTCTGGAGGATGGGCACGCTTTCAATTGCGGCGTCATTTACCTGCCGCCGTCCGCGGCGCGTGACGGCGTCGCGGAATTGATTCGCGTGAACCGCAACCTGGAGAAGATCTTCATCGTCACTGAGAAAATGTCAGTGCACGATTCGCGCGAGATTCGCGCGATGGGCCAGCAAAATGGCGTCGATATATTCGGCGGCAACAGTCTCGGCATTGCCGACGCGTGGAACCGGGTGCGCATCGGCGGCGCCTTGGGCGGCGATAGCCCCGATGAATCGCTGAGAAAAGGGTCGATTGCCATCTTCTCGAACTCCGGTGGCTTCACGACAACGATCGCGAGTTATCTGCGGATGGCCGGCTGGGGTACGACCACCCTGATCTCAAGCGGCAAGGATGTGTACATTCATTTCGCCGCGCCCGAATTCGCGTTTGCCCTTGCCAACGATGCGCGCAGCAGGGCTGCCGTGCTGTACGCCGAACCGGGAGGCTATTACGAACTCGATGCACATTTCACCAAGCCGGTGGTGGCATGCGTGGTCGGCAGGTGGAAACGCAAGCTAACGCGCGCTGTAGGCCACGCGGGCGCGCTGGCGGGCGGGGACGATGACGCGCAGGCCAAGGAGCACTGGTTCATGGAGAAGTTCGGCGTCGACGGTGCGTTTGCACCCGAGCGCCCTGTCTTCTCGGCGAGGGGCGCACTGGTCACCAACATTGCGCACATTCCGGCGGCACTCACCGCCGTCATGCGGGAGAACGGCGCGCGTCCGGATTTCGAGGCGGAAGGCAGTCTCGCTCTAAAGCCGTGGTTCCGGTCGTGCAACGGGCTACCGCTGCCGCCTGAAATCGATATTCCAGTGGCTGACGCAATGCCGCCGTACGACGAGCAGATTGCTGCGCTGAATCGGATGGTTGGCGCAGTACTGCCTCGTCAAAACATGAAGGACGCGTCGGGTGCCTCGCGGATGGACCCGACGACGCAGGTGACCAGTCTGCACGGCGTGTCGATGCTCAGGGCCGCGCAATGCTCGCTCGAGGCCAACATGTGTCTCGCACTGCTGCATGATCCAGCCGATGAGAACGACGCGAAATTGGTCAACGTCGCGATCGGCGCCGAAATCAACCTGCATGGCAATCCGGCACTCGCGGCGGCGCAGGCCGCGCGCGAAGCAGGCAATGCGCCGAACAGTGTGCTCGCTGCAGCCGTGAGCATCGTTGGTCCCCGCCGCGCGGAGGGTGCGCGGCGGGCAGCACGCGCGCTCATCGATCTAGGGACGACTGTCGGTCTGCACGACGTGCTCGACGACACTTTCGACGTGACCGCGATACCGACCGACGCGGCGACGCGCGACATACTCGTTAGCGGCGAGCCCGATGCAAAGGCGCAACTTGTCCTGGCCGGTCTGAAGGAGCGTGGCGTGCAGTCGGTGTTCGTCCGCTATATCGAGTCACTCGGCGGCCACCCGCGCGCTGACGGCGTGCTCGCCGCGATAACGACGACACTCGCGTGGGGCCCGTTGATGCGCAAGCAGGTGTCCCGGCTTACGGCCGAAAACCTGTCGTGGTGGATGCGTCTGTTCGGCACGCTGATCGGCGCATCAGTTGATGCTGCACAGCATGGACCGGAGTCCGTATGCGGTGTTCCGACCGCCGAGATTATTGGTCGTCGCTCCCTGACGGAGATGGCCTGCATCGCCCTGATCGGCGTAGAGCCGACCCCGGCGGATCTGTTTGCGTTCGAGACCCTGGTCGGGCTCCTCCTGACCAACGGTCCCGGCGCCATTTCCGCGCAGGGCGCGAAAGGGGCGGCATCCGCTGACGGTCCGGAAAGCCCGGATCGTGTACAACTGAATAAGGCGATGGTCGGCTTTCTCACTCACTCGGGTTTCGCGCATGGCGGCAATGGCTTCGAAGGAGTCGCCTTCCTGCTCGCCCGTTTCAGGGGCGTCGGACTGGCCGATCCGGGGAACAAGGCGCATGGGCTCGACCTGAAGGCGATGGCGACGGACTTCGCCCGCGAATATGGCAATGAGCGCGCGCGCCGCAAGGAGGTCGGCGCGCAGGCGGCAGAGGCACTGCCTTGCATCAATCATCCGGTATTCAAGGGCAAACTGGTCAACGTCGATCCGCGCGAGGAGTTCGTGCGCGGGCTTTATGACGCCCGGGGCGAGTACAACGTCTTTCACGACTATTACCGCGCGCTCGTGCACGCGCTGTACGACGAAAACGTGACGCGCAACGTGTTCGCGGTGAACATCGACGCGGTCATAGCGGCGTTGCTGCTGAAGATGTTGTGGAGCCGTCACCGGGAGGGCCACGTCTCTGATCAGGAACTCGAGACGGCAGCCTTCACCGTCTTCCTGTACGGCCGGATGATAGGCTGCGCCGCTGAAGTCCACGATCACCTCAATCGCGGCCGTAACCTTGACATGCGAACACCGCAAACCGTGGTGCGGTATGTCGCGTAGTCAACACCGAAACGGGTGCGCGTGCGGGAGCACGAAAGCGGCCGCGTCGAAATAGCCATGGCGCGTCGGCGACACGGCACCGAGGGTTGTCCCCAACTCGAAAATTCAGGTTGCGTTCAGGTTGCGCTACTAGGCTTTGTTCATGTCCGACCGTGGCCTTTCGATGTCGCGAGTGCCGAGTTCGGCAGATCTCGCCGTGGAGCTGGTCATGAAATTCGCATACGGAATCCGCGCCCTGGAAACCAAGGCCACGTTGTCGCGATAACCCTTTACGAATCGTGCGAAGGAGGCGCACTCAGTGGGCACGGCCGGGTAGTGGGAACGGCAACAGGGGCCGGCCGCATCAGCAGATATGGGATTGAAGGAGAGGGCGATGAAAAAGACTGAAAGGTCCTTGCGTTTCATGGTGGAGAAGTGGCTTGTGATGGCTCCTGCAATGTCGGTTCGGGTAAAACGAGGAAGCCGTGCAGGCTCAAATGAGAGGCGCTATGTATGCGTCGAGGCGTCGAGATCGACAGGCCCCTTCGCAATCTATTTCTTTCGCCAGGGCGATGGCAACTGGTGTGTGTTCCCGCACGGTTCCGAACGGCTGGCGATGAGTGTTGCCCGACGGGCGGCGTAGTCGGGACATCTGCGGGCGGACCGGATACAGGTCGCGTCCGGGATCCAGGAGCGATTTGCCATGTTCGACGAATCGAACCGGGCGCCCGCGATATTCAGTCAGCTAGGAGGAGGGAGCACGGCCAGGTCGGCGCGTTGCTTGTGATGGCAGCGTCTTTGCGCTAGCCTGAGACAACTGTCGATGCTTCCTCGATATATGAAAATCCTGATCGTCGAAGACCAGCGCAAGCTTGGTCTGTTTCTTAAGCAAGCGTTTATCGAGCGTGCGTACACCGCCACCTGGGTAGGAAGTTGCTCTGAGGCGCGTGAGGCGCTTTGTGAGACCAGTTATGACGTCATCGTGCTGGATCTCGGGTTGCCTGACGGCGATGGCCTCACCCTGCTTCGCGAATGGCGTAGCGCAGGCTTCACCGAGCCCGTGCTAATCCTCAGTGCGCGCGACGCGGTGGAGGACCGCATCGGCGGGCTCGACGTGGGTGCCGACGACTACCTGCCCAAGCCGTTCAGTCTGGAGGAACTTCTGGCACGCCTGCGGTCCCTGTTGCGACGCCAGTCTGCCGTGAAGGAGACGGTGCTGCAACATCAGGGCATCAAGCTCGATCTCTTGAGCCGCATCGTCCAACTGAACGGACAGCCGGTCGACCTGACCAGCCGCGAATTCGCTTTACTCGAGATATTCCTGCAGAACCCGGGGCGAATTCTGACCCGTACTCTGATCTCCGAGAAGATCTGGGAATCCCACTATGACGTCGACACGAATCTCCTCGATGTCTATATGAGTCGATTGCGCGCCAAGATCGAGGCTCCGCTCGGCAAGTCGCTCTTCAAGACGGTGCGTGGCGTAGGCTATCAGCTCGTATGAAATCGATCGGAGCCCGGCTGGCGATCTGCTATGTGCTTGCCTCAACGCTCACGTTCGCCTCACTGTTTCTGGCCGGGCGCTACTTTATCGAGCGGCATGCAATCCATGCGCTTGACCTGCTCAACCGATCGGAGTTCGAGCAACTGAAGGCAGGAGTCGGCCCCATAGGCGAGACATTGTCGCAGGATGTGCTGCGAAAGCGCGTGCACGCCATGACTGATGACCTCGAGATCTTCTATGTCGAGGTTGACTCATCGAGCGGCGACATCGTTTTTCGCTCCCAGGGCCTAGACGATCATCGGATTCCCGCGCGCCCGGCCGCCGCCGCCTTCAACGTCGTCGTCGATGGCTTGGGAGAATTGCGGGCGGGCTCGTTTCCGTTGGGACCTTTCAAGGTCATCATCGCCACGTCGAAGCGCCAAGTCCGGGTGGTGATGGAAGGCTACGAGCGAACCTTCTATGAGTTGTTGCTGGTCATGATCGTGGTCAGCAGCGTTATTGGCTATGGGTTCGGCCGTATGGCGCTGCGCCCGCTCAGGACGATCCAGGACACTGCCGACCGCATTCGCTCTGACAATCTCAGTCAACGGATTCCCGTCTCGGCGGCGAAGGACGAGATTTCCGACCTGGCGCGCCTGCTCAACCAGATGTTCGACCGCCTCGAGATCTCGTTCGATCAAATTCGTCGGTTCACTGCCGAGGCCTCGCATGAGCTCAAGACTCCGTTGACGCTGGTGCGACTGCAGGCGGAGAAGCTGGTGATGGATGGGCAGTTGCTGCCGGCGCAGGAGCAGGCCGTGCAGATGCAGATCAGGGAGCTTACTCAGCTCAATCGTATCATCGAGGATTTGCTGTTTCTTTCACGCGCCGACGCACGCGCCATTAAACTCGATCTCAAGCTGCAAGATCCCGAACCCTTCCTGCAGAGTTTCGCGGAGGACGCCCATGTGTTGGCGGAGCATCAGAAGCTGCGGTTCTTCCTGACTCACCACGGTCGCGGCCAGGTGGCGATCGAACCGAAATGGTTGCGGCAGGTGCTGCTCAATTTGCTGAGCAATGCGCTCTACGCATCGCCGCCGGGCGGCCGGGTGACGTTGCGCTCCACGCTCATGGATGGCACCTGGCAAGTGAGTATCGAGGATGAGGGCGCGGGCGTGCCCGTGGAGCAGCGCGAACGCATTTTCGAGCGCTTCATGCGTATCAGCCGTCCTGGCGAGGACAAGGGCACCGGACTTGGTCTGGCCATCTGCCGCAGCCTCGTGGAGCTGCACGGCGGGCGCATCTTCGCCGAGTCTGCGCCCGGCGGCTGCGGCTTGCGCATGGTGTTCGAGATACCTGCTGCGAAGTCAACCGACGGTGCTGCCGTCGCATCCCACGATCTCCCATTGCGCGAAGCAGACGCGACCTGACTCGCGTGGGTCGCTGCGGACGTCGGCCCGATGCCCCTTATACCGGAGCGCGCGAGCGGCGCTCCTGCCCACTTCCGCGCACTCAAAGATCGCGCTGATAGCCGAGGTAATACGAGAACTGATTGGTTTGATTGACGTGGGTGATACCGCGGCCCACCGAGAATAGCAGCCGATCGTGGTCCGTGAGGCTGTACTTTCCACCGAGATTGAAGGACAGCGACGACGGATCGGCGCTGTTCGCGGCGCCTGAATAGAACACCTCCCCGCCGAGTTCAAGCTGCTCGTTGATCTTGCGCACGGCCGCCCAACCCGCAATCCAATATCCCTTCTCGTTCCGGTGACGATTGATGACATAGCCGCCGCCACCGAAGGTCGTCCAGTCACCAATCGTTTTTTGCACCCACAGCGGCAGCAACACATGGCTGTGACCGTCGCCGAGGCCCAGGCGATCGTTGCCGGTGGCAAGCGTCACACCAGGGCTGAACGCCACCTGCGGGCGGATACCCTTGTCGTCTTCTGTAATGAAGCGATATTTGACAGCGAGTTCCGCGTCGCCGAACCCGTAGTGAAACTTCTCGCCGCTCGGGTGCATGAACGACATGCCGAGATGCACGCTGGCTTCGAGGTTATCGGTCACGCCGTAGTTGACCTCTACGGCAGGCAGCGAGCCACTATGTTCATCTCGCCTGATCGTGCCGGTGGCACCCGCGTCGATCTCGAAATGTCCCTTTTCGACGGGCTCGGCATCGTCCGTCACGAATGGCGGGTTGGCGAACGCGCTGTGGCAGGTGAGCAAGGTACTCGCGGCGAGTATCGTCATAACGATTTGCGGGCACTTTCGCGGGCGGCGCCCGAGTGGCGGCGTCAGAACAAGACGAGGCATGCTGGGCATGGATGTTAGAGGGCAGGGTTCGTTATTGGCTGACGCCTGATGTGGGCGCCTTGAATGCACGCGGGCAGGGGAGCACGCTGGCGTCCCCTCGATGCAGCGGCCGCGCGCAACGGCCGCCGTTCGGGTCAATGGCCGATTTCGGTGAACTGCGGCGGGCGCCATTTGAGCAGCTTGTTCTCGAGCTGCGTGAGCAGGAACTCTGCCCCCAGGGCCACGACGGCCAGCACGATCATCGCGGCGAAAACCCCGGCCGCATTGAAGGCGCCCTGCGCCGTCGAGATCAGGAGGCCGATGCCTTGCCGGGAGCCGAGGAATTCGCCGACCACAGCACCGACGAGCGCGAAACCGAAGCTGACGTGCAGGCTTGCCAGAATCCAGCTCATGGCGGCGGGCAGCACCACCGTCGTGGTGACCTGGTGCTTCGATGCGCCGAGGATGTGGGCGTTGGCGATGAGATTCCGGTCCGCTTCGCGCACTCCCTGGAAGGCGTTGGCGAACACCACGAAGAACACCATCACGACTGCCAGCGCGACCTTCGACGCCATGCCCAGTCCCAGCGCGATGATGAACACCGATCCGAGCACTACTCGCGGAATCGAATTGGCGATCTTGATGTAGAGACTGAATACATCGGCAAGCAGCTTGTTGCGGCCAAGCGCAATGCCCGCGATGACGCCGCCCACGCCGCCGATCAGGAAGCCGAGTACGGTTTCCTCCAGCGTCACTAGCACCTGCACCCAAAGCGGACCCTGCGAGGTGCCCTCTGTCAGCCACGTCCAGATTTGGCTGACGATCATTGACGGCATGGAGAAAAAGAACGGATCGATCCATCCCGTTCGTCCGGCCAGTTCCCAGCCGCCGAGGGTCACCACCAGCACCGCGATGCGAAGCGTGTGAACCAGGGTTTGGCGACGGCGCATCTTCTCCTGTGCATCGCGTTCCACTTGACGCAGTTCAATTTCCTGCGCCGGCAATCCAGTCGTTTGAGTATTCATGGTGTTCCTCGCAATGCCAATGGGCAGTCAGATATGGACTTCGTCGCGCAGATCGTTCCAGATCTGACGGGAGAGTTCGATAAAACGTGGCGAATAGCGCGCCTCCGCGACCTCGCGGGGCCGCGGCAAGTCGATCTCGTAGGAGGTTTTGATCGTGGCCGGCCCGGACGTGAGCACGAACACTTTGTCGGCCAGAGCAATTGCTTCCTCGATATCGTGCGTGACGAAAACCACCGAAGCGCCGTTCACGCTCCACAGATGCAGCAGTTCGTCCTGCATCAGTGCGCGCGTCTGCACGTCGAGTGCCGAGAACGGCTCATCCATCAAGAGGATTTCCGGCTCGTTGATGAAGGTTTGCGCAAGGGCGACGCGCTTCCGCATGCCGCCCGACAACTGGTGCGGATAATGGCGTTCGAAGCGCGACAGGCCGACCCTGCGAATCCAGTCCATGGCCTTGTCATTGGCTTCATCCTTGCGCATGCCACGATAGATAGGCCCGGCAGCGACGTTATCGAGCACGCTCTTCCAGGGGAAGACCGCATCGCTCTGAAACACGAAACCGATGCGGCGGTCGATGCCCGCCACCGGTTGGCCCCAGATCCGGACCGCGCCGGCGCTCGGCCGGGCGAGGCCGGTGATCAAGCTGAGCGTGGTGGACTTGCCACAGCCGGTGGGGCCCACCACGGCGCAGAACTGACCCTTCTCCACGCTCATGCTGAAGTTCTGCAGCGCCATGATGGCCTTGCCCTCCGGGCTGATGAACCTGCGGCTGACGCGCTCAAGTTCGATCGCGGGCGTGTTGTCGTGGATAGCAGGGGCCGGTGACCTGTCGGTTGCCAGTTGGACTGTCATGACTGTCATATGTAACTCACCTTGAGTGCCAGATTTTCGTGGCGGAGTTGGCGCGCCGCGCCGTGGCAGCGTTCGCACGTTGGGGCAGGGCGATGAGCCCGGCCCCGCATGGAAATGGGGTTTGACATCGCGGCAGCGGCGCGCCGCTGCCGCGATGCGAACAGATATCCCAGGGCCGTGGACCCGGCATCAATTCGTTGGCACTGCCGAGACGAACTCCGTGGTGTACGTTTTCGATAGGTCGATGTTGCGGCCCTTGAGGCCCTTGTCGTACGCCGCCAGCACCTTGAGCACGGTCGGCGGACCCGACTCCGGCATGCGGCCGTTGGGAATGAACGAGACCTTGCCGACAGCCAGCGCCTTGACGTAACTGTCCCTGTCGCCGGCGTAGTAGTCTGCCGGCATATTTGCGGTGAGTTCCTCGGCGGTGTGGGTCGAGATATACCGGAGCGTCTTGACGAAGGCGTTGGCGAGCTTCTGCGTCGTGGCCTTGTGGGCGTTGACCCAGGTCGTCTGCATATAGAGGGAGGCGGCCGGGTACAAGCCGCCCAGCCACTTCTGGGTGCTTTCGGGCGAGCGCAGGTCGACCAGCACCTTGGCGTCGCCGGTCTTGAGCAGGCGCGAGATGGTCGGCTCGGTGGTCATGCCGCCGTCGATCTTGCCCTGCTTGAGGGCCGCGATGAAGGTATTGCCAGCGCCGACCGGCAGCGACGTAATTTCGCTGACCGGCACGCCATGCGATACCGCGAGGTATTGCGTCAGGAAATTGGTCGAGGAACCGAGCCCGGTCACGCCCAGCGTCTTGCCACGGAGATCGGCCGGCGACTTGATTGTGTCGGCCAGCTTCGACGAGATCAGTTCGACCTCACCGGGCGTATGGCTGAATTGCACGACCGATTCGATGACCTTGCCTTTCGATTGCAGATCGATGGTGTGATCGTAAAAGCCCACCACGCCTTGTACCTGTCCGGCAATCAGTTCGTTCTCGGCGTCGACGCCGGCCGGTTCGTTGAGCAGTTCGACGTCGAGCCCTTGCTCCTTGAAGTAGCCGAGTTGTTCCGCCAGCTTGGCCGGCAGGTAGATTTGCTTTTCCATGCCGCCGACCATCAGCGTGATCTTTTCGTTGGCCGCAACGGCCGAATGGGAAAGGGTGCCCATCACCAGGGCGCCGAGCGCAATGCGCAAAGCTGTGTGTTTCATAGTGTGATCTCCTGAATGTCTGTGTTTTGGCGTCACGCAAGTCGCGCTCATAGCTTCCTGGACGAATACGCGCCCCGGGTCTTTGCGGGCAGCGTATTGAACAAGCTCATTTATAGAGACCCAGCCTAAAATCAGGCTGAATCGAAAATGAAAGTCTGTTCAGGGACGCTCGCCATGCACGGCGCAACGGGGGCGGAAGAGGCGCGGCAACGCAGGCCGGCTCGACACCCGCAACATAGCTGTCGCGGGTGTCGAGCCGGTCGGATCATGATTCGGGTAACGAAGCAATGCAGAACCGCGCGAGACGGCAATAGCGTGGCGCTTACCTGAGTTTGGTCAGTTCCTGCCGCACTTCGGTTGCGTTCAGCGGGAGGTAGGCGGAATAGCGCACCGGCTCCTGGCCCGCGCGACTCAGGATGTAGCGCAGGAAGGCCTTTACCGGTTCGGACAGGGGCCGGTTCATGCGGATGTACATGTAGCGTGTGAGCGGATACCGGCCGCTGGCGGCGTTCTCAGCGTCGAGCGCGTAGAACGGTCCACCAGCCTTGGCGGACACCGCCAGTGCCTTGAGTCCGGCGCCGCCTTCCTCCAGGCCGCCGAAGCCGATCGCGCCCGGGTCGTGGGCAATCGCCTCGGCGGTCTGGGCGATCGAACCTTCGTGCACGGCGCGATTCCATTGGCCGCCCTTGAGCACCATGACTTGCATCGACATCGCGTTGGGTGCGGCATGCGGCGGCATGTAGATCGTAATGGGCAGGTTTGCCCACTCGCCGGTCAGGCCAAGTTGCCCCCAGCGCGTAATGGTGGGGTGGTCCCCCAAAATGTCGGCTAGTTGCTCCACCGTGATCTGCGCGAGAGGGTTGTTGCCGGGCACGAATATCGCCTGTGCGGTCGTGCGTTGCGGGGTGTTGAAGCCGCCGCGCGCGACGCGGATCTCGACGGGGGCTTTCTGGTGTTGCGTGGCGTCGTAGGCGCGACTTTCTTCCGGCCAGAGCTCACGGCCCATCGGCGCCATGTCGGTGTCGTTGACAAGCAAGGCATGGAAGCCGTTCAGCGTGCCCAGATGTTCCCAGCGGTCGCCTTTTCGTACACCGGGCTGGATCCGGCGAAAGTCCTGAATCCATGTATCCATCAGCGATTTCATGCCGTCGCTGCCGATACTGTCGATCTTGCCGTGCAGGTCTGCGACCGGTTTGTAGGACGGCAAGGCGGAATCGAGCGATGGGAGAAAGGCCTGAAGCCTGGCGCTTTCCTGCGCCGCCTCGCCGGCGCTGAGCGATTGGAAGGACGCGTGTCTTGCCACGACTTCCTGCCCGTCGCGGCTCAGCATGAAGGCAAGGAATTCCTTCACCTTCTGCGGTAGTGGGGCGCCGGGGCGCTGGTTGACGGCAATGTACGCAGGACGTCCCGCCACGCTTGCGACTCGCACCAGCAACGGCGATTTCATCATGTCGCCGGCGAACTGGTGGGCGTAGGGCTGCAACTCGGTCGGCCATGGCTCGCGCGTGAGTGGCGCGATGTCGGCGTTGCCGAACATCAAGGCGCCGAATGCGGTTACGTCGCTCACATGCTGCCAGTTCGCACCACGGCGAATGCCGGGCTGGTGTTGTTCAAACGCGGCGAGCCAGTCATTCATCAGCGTTTTCATCGCGTCGTCGCCGACGCTGCAGATAGACCCGGCGACCCGTTGTTCCGGCTGATAAACTCGCAATCCCGCATCGACGGCCGGCGCGGCATGAATGTTGCCGACAGACAGGACCAGGCCGGCCACGCAAGCGGCCAGCTTGAGACTGCATCGCCTCAGCTTCGTGCCGGCTGCCTCACGGCGGCCGGCGCGCGTTCCGAGGATGGCACTGATCGCGTTCAGGGACAGGCAGGGCCCCGCGTTGAAACACTGGTTTCGCAATTTGCTAGTCTCGGTAGTTTTTTCGCTATTGATCGGCATCGCTGCCCAACCGTTCCCCGGGCATGACATGGTCGAGCGGGCGAGCCCCGGGATTCGATCTGGACAATACGGCGTGGCGCTGAACGCAACCTGAACCGATCATGAAAATCCGTTCATGATGGGCGGCGCGTCTGGCGAGTCGCCGTGCAAAGACATCGAAAACGTGTAGCGCGGCCCTGTCGCGGCGATGGCGTCATCGAGCGGGTATAGACGCGCCAGAGTTTTCGTATCCCGTCTATGTCGGATGTATCGCCCTCGTGATTTGTAGCGGCGAAACTGCATCCAGTGTCGTTAACGAACCAAGTTGGTGAATTTAGTACGATGCCCGACGACGACAAGTTTTCGACTGGTTCGGTCGCAAGAAGGGGCGCTGGTATGCTGCGGGCCTTTCAAGAATGAATCGAACGACGATGAAAGTGCACGACCGCTCCCAATCATTGTTGCCGCCCAGACTATGCGTATGTGTCGACCCAGTGGCTACTGCTGTGGTTTATTTCCGCGCTAGCTGCACCTCTGGTGCTTAGTGATATCGGTCTCGGGGTATCCGCAGGTCGGGTCACAGTATTTGAGATCGAGGGGGAACGGATCACTTGCCGCAAGGCGCGCAATCGCTCGTGATTGATGCGGATTTCGCAACCGATCGGTTACTGGGTATGAGTACGGGCTATGCTTGCTTGGGAGACGGCGAGTTCCCATCTGTGTTCAATAGAAAGACGCTCGCAAGCAACCGCACTGGATCAAAGGCGGCGGTGCGCTCCAAAGGGATTTTTAACAGAACGGTGCAGAGTGTCGATCTGTTCCGAAATCAAGACGTGACGGGGCGGGGCAATCGGCGACGATGGCATCATCGATCAATCTGCCGGGCCTTCGTCGAAAAGCGGCATTGTTTTAAGACGGTTTCACTCATATATGCGCGTTCAGCACCCAGGCTGTTAGCGGAGCCGCTTTCCAGGTCGGACGAATATCTGCTGCCTGTACTTGACATGAATACAATTGCCACATTTTGAATGTAGTCCTTATTGACTGCTGTCATCAATTCACTGGCGTGAGCTACCCCAAAAAGATGCGATTCAGTCGCTCATTTCGCGGTCGGCTCTAGGTTCGGTTGGCTGATGATTGACCCCACGAGTACTCGATATGTTGTGCACGCTGCCCTGGGCGTGTAGTCTCAAGTGTCTTCTCAGACGCGACAAAATTGGCACATCGCAGACGAAGCCGATCTTTTGTGCTGTAGCACGCGCGGACGACTTCCTTGAAAGGTGCAAGCCGGGGGCGGCGGTATCATGCCCGGCGTCGCGCGGGCGTGAAAAGCTCGACGAAACGCCTGCCGATATCGTTCAGGGCTCACGCTGTCGTCGAGCGAAACGCGGACAACCGACTAATTGGTAGAACGCAACAATTTCTGTTACAATTAACGCTCGCGCGCTTGGTGCGCCGTTTCAAACCGGCCCGCCTTGTTAGCGGGCCGCGTCCTTTGCTCGTTGCGATCCTTGCAAGTCATCTGCGCCTGAAGCCGTGATCCTGTTCATGTCGCGCAGGTCGCCATGTTTGTGGCCATCGTCTCGCCGTCACCGAGCAAACCTGTCGAGGAGAATGGATGGCAAATTTTGATCGGGAAGACCTAGGACCAGACACGGGAGCAACGGCGCGGAAAACCCCGGCCCGTCGCTCATCGAAGGGCAAGCTCGCGGCCACCTTTGCGCCGGTGGACGCCGCGTCAACAGCGCTTCAGGAGGAAGAGCGGCAGCGCCAGTTGCGGGCACTCATCCAGTTGGGCAAGGAGCGCGGCTACCTCACCCACGCGGAAATCAACGATCACCTGCCTGACAACTTCGCGCAGACCGCTGCGATCGAGAACATTGTCAGTACGTTCAATGACATGGGCGTGGCTGTCTACGAGCAGGCGCCCGACGCGGAGACGCTGCTTCTGAACGACGCCGCGCCAGCCGCCGTGTCGGACGACCAGGCCGACGAGGAAGCGGAGGTCGCGCTGTCGACGGTCGACTCCGAGTTCGGCCGCACGACCGATCCGGTGCGCATGTACATGCGTGAAATGGGTGCGAACCAATTGCTGACTCGCGCCGGCGAGGTCGAGATTGCGAAACGCATCGAAGACAGTCTTCACGAAATGATTCAGGCGATTGCGGCCTGCCCGGCGACGATCTCGACGATCCTTGCGAGTGCGGAGCAGGTTGCGGCCGGTAAACTTCGCATCGACGAACTGGTCGACGGCCTCAACGAAGACACCGCAGAGGACGAGGTGTCGGCGTCGGGCTCGGCCGCATCACAGGGCATCGATACGGACGCAGCCGACACCGACGACGCGGACGCCGATGACGACAGCGATATCGAAGCGGCGGATTCGAACAAGGCGAACGAAGCGCGCTTGAAACAGTTGACGAGCGACAGCCTCGCTATTTTTTCGCGAGTGGGTGAGTTGTTCGACCAAATGCCGCGTGCCGACGTCACGGAAGGCAAGGGCGCGGCCGCCTTCACACGCGTGTGTGAAGAGATCCAGCGCGAACTCGCGCCCATTCGCTTCACGGCGCGAACCATCGACCGGTTGTGCGCCGATGTGCAGCAGCAGGTTGCGCAGGTTCGCACGGTCGAGCGGCGCATTTTGCAAATCGCCGTGGACCGGTGCGGGATGCCGCGCGAAAAGTTCGTCGAGTCGTTTCCGGGCCACGAGACCGATCTTGGTTGGACCGCAAACACGGCGGCGGCGTCGCACGAGTTCGGTGCGGCTCTCGAGCGGAGTCTTCCGGCAATTCAGGTCGAGCAGCAAAAGCTGATCGATATCGAAGTGAACGCGGTACTGCCGCTGCAACAGTTGAAGAAAATCAACCGGCAGATGATGGCGGCCGAGTTGAAAATGCGGCAGGCGAAGCGCGAGATGATCGAGGCCAACTTGCGCCTCGTGATCTCCATCGCGAAGAAGTACGTGAACCGCGGCATGCACTTCCTGGATCTTATTCAGGAAGGCAATATCGGCTTGATGAAGGCGGTCGACAAATTCGAATACCGGCGTGGCTGGAAGTTTTCGACCTACGCGACGTGGTGGGTTCGGCAGGCCGTGACGCGCTCGCTCGCGGATCAGGGACGCACGATCCGCGTGCCGGTGCATATGATCGAGACGATCAACAAGCTCAACCGGATTTCGCGCGAGATTCTGCAGCAGACCGGGCAGCAAGCTCATCCTGCCGTCCTGGCGGAGCGCATGGAGATACCGGAAGAAAAGATCCGCGGCATCCTGAAGACCGCCAAGCAACCGGTTTCGTTGGAGACGCCTGTCGGCGAAGACGCCGATGGGACCTTCGGCGACATGATCGAGGATCCGAACGCGGCATCTCCCTCGGACGCGGCTGTTCGCGCGAACATGCGGGCCGCGATCGACGAGGCGCTCGACGCGCTGTCGCCGCGCGAAGCGAAGGTCTTGCGGATGCGCTTCGGAATCGACACGGCGTCGGACTATACGCTCGAGGAACTGAGCAAGCAGTTCGACCTGAGCCGCGAGCGGATTCGCCAGATTGAAAGCAAGGCAATGCGAAAACTGAAGCATCCGAGCCGTGCCGACAAGCTAAGGGAATATCTCGACCGTTGAGCCAAGTATTCAGGCATCGGCGCGTCGGATTGTATCGGATGACGAGCAGCACCTGCGGTCGGTTAGACCGGCGCCCTTGCTCGCGTCGGCCCATTTCGCACTGGCTAATTTGCAGCGGCTTGAGATCGGCCACTTGTTTTGCCGCGGGGCGTTCATCACTCAGTTAGGCGAAGGGCCGGGGCGCCGGAAGAGGGCATCTATGCATGCAATAGCCGAAATTGTTGGGCGAGTCGGAGGCACGAAGGTGAGCTTTTGCGGGAGCGGCGCGAGCAGAAAAGGTTAATGTATCTCCGCGAGCGCCCCAACTGGTTAAGTGTCAGCGCACTTTCTCGTTGTGCGCAATAGCGTAACTGAAAGTGATTCAAAAGACTCAGCCCGCCAGGACGTTTCGTCGGTGAACGGAGCCGCACTCGCGCCGGCCACCTGCTCGGCGGAAGCAATCGTCGAAGTCGCAAGAATTACCCACGGCGACGGAATAAATGGTAAGCCGTCGGAGCATCAGTGCAGATCCGGGTTGCCGGGAACGATTTTCGCGTGCTACAAAGTCGATGCCGCTTTCCAATGCGATGGGCGGCGTGAGCACCCGAAATGCACGACTTCCAGGAAAATCAGCAGATGGCAAACGGTACCGTAAAGTGGTTCAACGACGCAAAGGGCTTTGGCTTCATCACGCCGGATGACGGCGGTGAGGATTTGTTTGCGCATTTTTCTGAAGTGAAGGCTGACGGCTTTAAGTCGCTGCAGGAGAATCAGAAGGTCAGTTTTGAAGTGAAGCAAGGCCCGAAAGGCAAGCAAGCGTCCAACATCCAGCCGCTTTAAGCCCGTACCACCGTCGGATCTGCTCGCTGATGGATCCGACGTACGGTGGCGGCTGCTCACTTGCCGCCCCCCCAACAGGCACTCCTGTCCGCCTTTACATGAACGTGGTCTCGCGAGTCGAGCCGACGGGCTTCTCACTGAAGTTTGGTGACATCGTCTCGACTGCGCTCCGCCGCAGCGGGCGCGGACAAGAAAAGAGCCTATATCGGTTCCGTAGAGCTACCCAAGACGCCTCCGTTTGCCCTATTGGCGCTCCGGCAAGTTACGTCGGCCCGACGACGTGTTCAAATTGCCCGTCGCCCTCGTTGGTTGCTGCCCTCCGCGCCAAATCCTGAATCAACATCAAAGAGTAAATCTCACTGAATGGAAATTGAGAAACCTAGCCTCAAAGAACTGCTCACGCAGCGTCAAACGCTTGAGCAGCAGGTGAGTGCGGCACGCCAGCGTGAAGCAGAAGTGGTCCTCGCCGACATCGTGCGCAAGATGCATGAATATCAGATTAGCCTCGCGGATCTAATGGGTCGAAAACGGGAATGCCAGAAGGACACCTCGACACGCGCACCGAAGTATCGCGACCTACGAAGCGGTGCGACGTGGAGCGGTCGAGGTCGGGCGCCGCACTGGATCGTCGACAAGAATCGAGACGATTTTCTCGTGCGCGCCTAAGGCCGAGGCTCTGGAGGCGCGACGCGCTTCGCGCGCTTGTAGCGGGCTGCTATGCTCCTACACCCCACCATCTACTGTCCAACATCCAGCCGCTTTAAGCCCGTACGATCGTCGGATCAGCTCGCTGATGGATCCGACGTAAGGTGGCGGCTGTTCATCTTGCCGCCCCTTCAAGAGACACTACTCTCCGCCTTCACGGGCATGCGGTCTCGGAGTCGAGCCGACGGGCCTGTCGTTGAAGTGTCGTGACATCATCTCGACCGCGCTCCGCCGCAGCGGGCGCGCAAGAAAAGAGCATATCGGTTCCGTAGAGCAACGCCAGCGAGTAGAGCAGCGATGACGTTGTGCTGGCGATGTCGTCGGTGATCGGCTGAAGCACGGAGTCGGCGCGCGACGAAGCCTGCGGATCAACAGCCATCGAGCCCTTTTCCCCGACCGGACGATTGCGCGTGCGAGCATCGCCGACGTCCAGAATAGACCCCGCCTCATCGCTCGAGAGCACCTGCTTTTCGGCCGGCTAGCTCCGGGCACCAGCCCCGAGTTCAAAGTTAAACAACAAGGTTCAAAGTTAAGTGAATCACGATAAATCCCAAATGGGAGGCACTTGTTTCCCGTTTGAGAATCGGATACACTAAATCTCAGTTGGGCATCAATCGTTGCCCATTTGGGAGAACACCGTGACGGCAGAAACAGTCGCAGGACGGCCGCATTCGCGGCGGGCAAAGCCTAGCGTCTCAGCGGGAAAGTCCGCGACGGCCGCAAGGCTCGCGCACATCGACACTGACGGGCTGGGCGCTCAGGACGACGATTTCACGTTCTTTCTCGGGCTCGACCCGATCGAACAGTCACGCCTGATTCGTGACGGCATGGAGGCGGTAATCGTCAGTCGAATCGCAACGGAGTTGCTGGATATCCCGGTGCAAACCCTGCTCGCGAGTCTGCGCCTTCCCAGCAGCACCATCAACCGCAAGATCTCGCAAGGCGAGCGGCTCAGTGCGAGCGAATCGGACCGTGCAGCACGCACGATGCTGATTTACGCGCAGGCCAAGGACGTTCTAGAAGACGGCAAGCTGGCCGCCGAATGGCTGCTGCGGCCCAACGTTCAACTGAGCGGTGAACGACCGTTGGACATGCTGGATACGCAAACCGGGTTTGACCGTGTACGTGACATTCTCGTGCGTCTCGAGCACGGCGTGACCGTATGAAGGTGTTTCGTCTTGCAAAAGAGAAGCCCGGCAGGTACCGGGCCGATGATCTGAGCGGCAGTGGTGCTGCTCTGGCTGGCGGACGCTGGAATCCGCGGGGCGTGCCGGTGCTGTACACGTGCTGCCATGCGTCGACAGCGGTCCTCGAGGCGCGCGTTCATGCTTCAGGCCTGCTGCCGGTAGCCAACTTTTATCTTGTCACGCTGGAAGTGCCGGACAGGGCTGCGTCGAGCGCTTACGTGCCGGATCTGCCCGACGACTGGAACGCGCTGGATCACGACCCGGCCTCGACTGTTGACCTTGCGAGGCAGTGGCTGGAAGCCGGCAAGCGGCTTGCGATGCGGGTTCCGTCCGTTGTCTGCCCGAGTGACGACAACCTGATCCTGAACCCAGCGCATCCAGGCATGAAGCACGTGGTGGTACTGCATAAACAGCGCTTCGAGCTGGACCGGCGGCTATTCAAATAAACCCAGCGGGGACCGCGGTTGTGCGGTCGCCAGACGAACAGGACCATCTTGACCGGGCTGGCGGTTGCGGCGCCGGTCCCAAATCAAATTTTACATAATGTTAATTATCAACTTTAAGAAATGTTGGAGCTTTTTAGAAATGTCCGGTTTTAGCCAAGTTCAAATGTCCGCTTTTCCAGTCCGAGAACGTAAAGTTCTAACCTTTTTAAAGTTTTCGCGTCATTTTCACCAGAACTGTGCAATTTCGGGTTAGGTTAGTGAATTACTTCCGCAAGAGGCCTCCGCACCTGCAACCGGCCATTTCGATCGGCGATTGCGAACATTGCTTCATCGGCGTTGCCTCACCTATATCCGGCGGCCAATTACCACTTTCTTGTAAAGCCAACTCCCAGACCCGAAGCGGATCCATGTGAACCTATCACCCCCAGACCATTGTTGCCCGAGATCGTCTCCGGCAGGAATTCGAACTAGAGCGCAAGCGAGTGAATGCGTGAATTGAACCTGATTTAGGCCCCTTCTCAGCGGATCGTACTGTTGCAGCCCGCAATAAGATGCTCTCCACGGCTACCGACCCTATACCTTCCTCTCACTTGTCGGGGTCAAGTTTCCCGGCCACTTGCCGATACCAATCCTGAGGAGTGAACTCTTCCTCTTTGGTAGCCAAACGGCAAAGCGGCCATAACGGCCACACTTTCAGGAGTCTTTCATGCTGCGTTTCATTCGATCCCTGTCGCGCGACGAGCGCGGCGTCAGTGCGTTGGAATATGCGGTTCTCGCGGGCATCATCGTGGCTGCGCTGGTCACAGTCGGCACCTTGCTGTCCGGCAGCAGCGGTCTCCAAAGCCTGTTTAGTACTCTGATCACCAAGGCCACCTCCGCGATTTAATGCCCGCGGCCGTCCGGCGCAAAACGCGTACGCGCGAGTCGGGCGGCTGCGTCTTTTCTGCGCATTCGGAAACCGGTGACCCACATGGACGTAATCAAAGCAGCGGCTTGCGCGATTCTGGCAATGCTTGCCCTGATTGATCTGCGCACCCGGCGTTTGCCGAATGCCGCTGTCGCCGCTTTTGCCGCACTTTACTTCGTCGACGCGGCCCTGACCCAATGCACCGTTGCCTCGCTGGCAGCGCATGCGGTCGCGGGTGCTTTGTCGCTGGCACTGGCTGGGTTGATTTTTCGGTTCGGCTGGCTCGGCGGCGGCGACGTCAAGCTTGCTGCAGCAGTCTTTCTTTGGGCGGGTCCTGAATACTGGACAGTTTTCGTCATTGTGTCCATCTGCGGATTGTTTGTGGCTCTTGCGGTACTCACCGCGGCTGCCATGACGCGCATCCCTGCGTTGGCAGCATTGGTAAGGCGGCTCGACTGGATTGCGCTGTCGCGCGGCGTGCCGTATGGGGTCGCACTCGCCCTGGGGGGCATTATTGCGGTCCTGCTGCAGCCGGCCGTCGGCAATCTCACTACTCTCGGCCTGCTCGAGCCCACTGTTAGTCATCACGCT
>Ga0073928_10002023_pt1 | contig 36749 bp, 29 predicted proteins | sample PaiPotPPA55metaG_FD_76969 | JGI IMG/M metagenome (GOLD analysis project Ga0073928, IMG submission 76969) | Iron sulfur acid spring bacterial and archeal communities from Banff, Canada, to study Microbial Dark Matter (Phase II) - Paint Pots PPA... ... | reverse complement strand
GATCACGCGCGACGTCTCGGGCGAGGGCGTACAGCAAGCACTTCTGAAAATTCTCGAAGGCACGACTGCAAACGTCCCACCCCAAGGCGGGCGCAAGCATCCGCACCAAGAGTTCATTCAAATCGATACGACCAACGTGCTCTTCATCTGCGGCGGCGCTTTCGATGGTCTCGAGCGGATAATCGAATCTCGCGTTGCCAGCAACAACATGGGCTTCCGCGCGCAGCCTGAAGGCAAGAAGGAGCAGCGGGTCGGAAAACTTCTCCAGCAGCTCATGCCCGAAGATCTGCTCAAGTTCGGGCTCATTCCTGAATTTATCGGCCGTCTGCCGATCGTCGTTACGCTCGACGCGCTCGACGAACTCGCGCTGCGCCGCATCCTGGTCGAGCCGCGCAATGCGCTGGTCCGGCAGTTCCAAAAGATCATGGGCTTGGACGGCGTGGAGTTGACGTTTACCAAGGAAGCATTGGTTGCAATCGCCGCCCGCGCACAGACGCGCAAGACGGGTGCACGGGGCCTGCGCTCCATCCTGGAAGAGACGATGCTGGACGTCATGTACGACCTGCCGTCCCTCACGGGTGTAAAAAAGTGCATCGTCAACAAAGAGGTCATCGAGAAGAAAGAAGCTCCGACGCTCATCTACAACGAGCGGCAGAAGGACATGCCTGCATAACGCTTGTCATGCACAGGTGTTAAAGCGTACATTCGACCTTGCTCAAGCCGTCGAAGAGCTCCTTAAACCTCAAGGAGTTCTTTTTCTTTAGTGCACTCGCCCTAATGCGAACAGGGCCATGTTTCTAAGAGTTTGCCCGTGCAGGTTCACGCGCGGGGAGCGCCCGTACCGCTACGATGAATCCGGACTTTACTTGCCCGCATGAGGATTTTTCGCACATGAAAGCTTTCCGAATCTCGACCGCGGTTGTGGCATTTGCCGCGATTAGCTTGCTCGCCGCATGCGGCGGCGGTGGTGGCGGCGGCGGCACAACGCCACCTGCCCCTACGCCTACTCCTGCCGGAAGCACGACGCCCTCTCCGACGCCCGCTCCAACGCCGACCCCGACGCCCACCGCTACCGGCGTCCCGGTCTCGTCATCTGTAGTAACGGCCGAAGAGAACTGGGGTCCGAACGGCAACACCTGGTACAACAGCGGCAACGCGCCATGGGCCAATACTGCCGGCTACGATTCGGCGAGTACGGCGACCGGCCCGGCCGGCGCCACCTTCGACACCATGACCTGCGCCAACACGGCCGAAGGGACGTCGTACCCCTCAACGGCTTACTCCCAGCACATGTTCCTCGGTATCATTAACAATGGCACGGAAGAAGCTTTGCCGCAGGCACTGGGCATGGTCGGGCCGGTAGCGCCAACCGCCGGCAGTCCTTCGCACCCGAACGACTTCTATGAAGTTGAGAACTACACGTGCGAGTATCAGGTGCATACACACGATTATTCGGGCCTGGTTCACATCGAAGACATCAACCAGCCGCAGAACACCAGCTACACGTTCGCGCAACCCTATGCCACCCTGCAGACATTGCTCGACGAGTGGCAGGCCACGCTCAATTCCTCGACTGGATTGACGGCGGGCAGCAATTCGCTCAGTGGCGCCGTCTCGATCTACGTTGGAAAACCCAGCACCACTGTCAGTGGCGCGGACTTGGTTAACTCGTACACGCAAGCGGCGGTCACGCCCAGCAGCATCCTACTTGCGCGGCACAATGCCGTCTGGATCGTGATCGGCTCGCTGCCAACGCAGGGTCTACCGCAAGTCAAGTTCGTTATAGTAAACTAGATCAACGATAATCGTAGAAAAAGTGGCTGGGCGCGAAAAACGCCCGGCCTTTTTTTTGTTGGGTCGCTTGCCCTAACCGCGAACGGGCGTTGTTCCTGGGCAGGTGGCCAGGCTGCTTCACGGCAGGCAGGGCGCTTAGTTGATAGCATAATTGTGTACACGTGCTCGCCCGCACAAGGATTTAAGTCATGAAAATATTCCGTGCCTTCTCCGCCCTTTTGGTCATCGCTTCGTTCGCCGCGATCACTGCGTGCAGCGGCGGCGGCGGCGGCTCGTCGCCAAGCATTGCGCCGCCCACGAACAATCCCGGTCCTCCGGGCCCGAGCAACACCATCACTAGTCCGGCAATCGGCGTGAGCAGTCAAATCGTTCACGCGTCTGAGAACGTCGCCAACGGCTCCGAAAGCTGGTATACCGGGGGCGTTACCGCCTGGACCTCGAATGCCGGCGCGACCAGTTTGGGCGCGAACGGCAGCAACACGGTCGATAACGTAGCCTGCACGCAAATGGGTGAGCCGGCCGGCACGACTGCGCTGCATGTTCACGCGTTCGTCGGTCTCTACGCCAATGGTACGGAAGAAGCAATCCCCTCGGCCTTGGGGATGAAGGCGCCAACCGAACCGACGGCCTCAGGGGAACAGAATGACAGCTATGCCGTGCTTACCGCGCAATGCTTTTACCATATGCACACGCACGACTACTCCGGCCTCATTCACATCGAAGACAGCGCTTTGCCGCAAAGCTACGCGCAGAGCGGCATGCCATCGTACGCGACCCTCAAGACGCTTTTCGATCTTTGGGGTGAACCGATCAACCCGAGCGCCGTTGCTACGTTTACCGGAACGGTAGCGATGTACATCGGTACGCCAAGCGCGAAAAGCAGCGCGGGCGCTGATATCGTAACATCGTACACGCCGTTTAACGGTGATTTGACGACCGTTCAGTTCGGCCATCACGTTGCGATATGGATCGTTGTGGGAACGCCGCCTTCAGCCGGATTGCCGCAGGTGGAATTCAATATCCAAAATTAAGGTAAAAGACTGTCACGCGAAAAGAACGGGAGACCGGGGAAACATCCCGGTCTCTGTTTGTGGATGCGCAGGGAACATCAGCCGGCGAATATGAAAGGCGTCATGTGGCCGACCTAACGATGACGAGGGGCAGCGCCGGAACGCGCACCAAATCGTGGCTGCTCGCTGGCTTCTTGATAGTTGGTTTACTGGGAATAGCGCTGCGGTTCATTGGTTTCTCCACGAGACTATTCTGGACCGATGAAGGCATCACCGCCATGCGTGTCGCGGGTCACACCGGAGCGCAGCTCACCGCGACAATGCTAGATGGGCGCGCTCATCCGGTTTCGGAGCTACTGCGCTTCGCCGGGCGCGGATCGCAAGGTTCGCTGCGGGACGTCGTCCGATCCTTGGCGGTAGAAGATGCGCAGCATCCCCCTTTGTACTATGTACTGAGCGCGCAATGGACGCGCTTGTTTGGCGCGTCCATTAGTTCGTTGCGGATGATCTCTGTATTGTTCGGGTGCATTGTTCCGCTCGCCGTTGGATGGCTTTGTTTTGAACTGTACCGATCGCGCACCGCAGCTGCTTTAGGATTTGCATTCGCAGCGGTTTCCCCCGTGCTCGTTATTTATTCACAGCAGGCGCGCGAGTACGCCCTATGGGCAGCTTTCATTGCTTTGTCCAGTGCAATACTTCTGCGTGCTGTTCGTCTGCACGACGTAAGATGGTGGGTCGCGTATGTCGTATGTGCAATCGCCGGACTGTATACGGATCCGCTCTTCACCGTAACGCTGGTCTCACACGCGGTATATGCCGCTTTCTATTTGCGCAAAAAGGATCTTGCCGCATTCACTGCCGCGGTAGTCATTTCGTTTGCGGCGTTTGCACCATGGATCGGCGAGATTCTGAACCATTTAAGAACAATCCGGGCAACGAATGGTTGGACGGCGGGCCCATGGCCGGTGCGAATGCTCGTCGAGAAGTGGATCTTTAACGCCGGCACATCATTCTTCGATCTCGAGTACGAACGCGGGACCCTAGCCATCGTCCTATTCGTGTTTCTTGCGCTGGCGGTTTGGGCTGTATACTGGAATGTCATTCGAACGAGGCCTATGCAGAGAATTATGACGGCTGCGCTACTGATCGCGCCGGTCGTTATCGTGTTCTTGCCAGACTTGGTGCTTCACCAGCACCGCTCGAGCGTGACTCGTTATGGCATGCCTCTTTACATTGCGTTGATCGTCTGCGTGGCGGGATTCCTTGCAATGCGAATTCGCACCTCGAACGTCGGGTGGGGCGCTACCGCGTACGCGCTTCTTATTGCGGGACTTATATCTAGTGCCGTGGCCGTCAGTTCGAAGGTGTGGTGGGACAACCGGGGCGACGCGCAAAACCTGCCCATTTCGCGCATCCTCAACAGCGGGCAGTCCAGCCTCGTAGTAATCCCGGAAAACAACTGGGCCCGCGCCTTGGCGCTTGCATATTATCTGAGGCCCGGGATATCCGTTCAAATGCCGCCTTCGCAGGCCGCGGCGCGGTTGATACCCGGCTTTAAACGCGGATTCTTGCTCGCTTCACCGAAGGACGCGGCAACTTTCGCCCGACTGGACGGTCCGTTGCAATTGCAATATGCTGCGCGCGAGGAGAATGTACAAGTTCGCGCGTTCCGGGGAACGGCCGGCGGGAGAGAGTTTCTCTCACTTTGGCGCTTTGAAAACTACACCGGGACGCCGCCTTGAGCGGCATTGTTATAGCGAATCACACGCGCTGGTACCCCCGCAACCAGCGCGTACGGCGGGACGTCACTCACAACCGCCGCCCCGGCGGCAACCATTGCGTGGTGCCCGATGGTCACGCCGGGAACCACTACCGAATTGGAACAGATGAGAACGTGGTTACCTATGACCACCGGCTTACGCCCAATCTCCAGCGGCTTCATCGGATCCGTGCTGTCGGCCGGTACCTGTAGGCCCTCCATCGATGTGACATGGACGTGGGCCCCCAGGTGGACGTCGCTTCCGATCGTAATGCCGCCGCCGCCCCATAACATGCTGTAGGGCCCGATTTCCACGTTGTCGCCCATCGTAATAAACCCGTCCGGGAAATTACAATTGATATAGGCGCGGTGATCGAAGAAGCACCCCCTGCCCGCCTTTATCTTCGTTGCGCCGCGCACGATGACACCGGTCGCGTACAGGACATGCGGAAGGCGGCGTCTTTCGACCTCGTCACCAATGGCGTCATGCCACGCGCGGCGTAGGGCTGTGGGAAACGCGAGCAGTCTCTCCAGCAAAAGCATTATAAAGAGGCAACCTCCTGGGCCCTGCGGCCCGAGCCAAGCATCCGTTTTCTCGTACCCGCAATCAGGCCGCGGCCTCCAGCTGGGTAACTAGGTCTTTCGTAGGGCCCAAGCGGTGCTATTTCGCCCGGAAATGCGGTACGTAGGAAGCCTGCGAGAAGGAGCCCTATCGCGGTACAATGCCGCTGAAGACAATGAAATTTGCACCACGTTTCGATTCAACGGTTCGCGACATCCGACCCGAGCTTCGCTTTGGGCTACTGATCGCGGATTTCATTATCCTCGTGACGGCCGTCGAGCTGGCACGCGTCGTTGGCAATATTTATAGCTCGACGCAAGCAGACCTCGGCATGCTGGTCGGATTGCTCTTTGTGACGGGAGCTTATTTTCAGTGGCGCTTCGAGAGCGCTCGCACGTTCGATTTCCACGACGTGCTGCGCTTGTTGGAAGGAGCCGTCGGCGGGACGCTCCTAGCCCTAGCATGCGTATGGTTGGTTCCTAGCCCTATATGGCATACGAGCGGGCGCATCGTCGTCATCGCGGCGATGCTCGGCTTTATTCTACGGATGTTCCTTCGCATTGCGCTGGTTTTGTTCCGAAACTCAATTCTAACCCGCAGGCCCAACGCCCAAAAAGTGCTGATCGTGGGAGTTGGTATTCCGGCAGTTTCACTCGTACGGGCAATCCAAGAGGATAGGGACCTGCCTATGCGCGTCATCGGCTGCGTGGACGACGGACTGGCGGTTAAGCGAGTCGATGGTGTAAAGATCCTCGGGGGTATCGAGGATTTGCCGACCATCTTGGCGCGGGAGAAGCCTGATTCCGTCATTGTTGCAATTCCGGCACCGCCGCTGGCCTTGATCAACCGTATCAAGGCGCTCTGTAGCCGGGGCGAACATGCGCCGATGGTCAAGGTATTACCGGACGCGGTGGACATCTTGAACGATAAAGTCACCGTCTCGCGCATGCGCGACATCCGGCTTGAAGATGTGCTCTCTCGCGAGCCGGTTGTCGTCGATACCGCTGCGCTTCGCCCGCATCTGGAAGATCAGGTCGTGCTCGTCACCGGAGCCGGCGGATCGATCGGCAGCGAACTTTGCCGCCAGATCGCCACCTTCGAACCCAAACTCCTCTTGCTGCTTGGACACGGCGAGAACAGCCTGTTCGCCATCGAGCAGGAGCTGCGCACGACCTACAAGTTTATGCGCACGAAGATGATCCTCGCAGATGTCGCCGACGCGCCGTCGATTCGTAACGTGTTCTCGACGTACCGCCCGAGAATCGTATTCCACGCGGCCGCTCATAAACATGTGCCCATCGTCGAGGACAACATCTGTGAATCTGTGCGGAACAATGTCTTCGGCACGCGTACCGTTGCGCTAGCTGCTGCGGCCTCCGGCGTGGCTAAATTCGTGCTGCTGTCCACGGACAAGGCCGTAAATCCATCCAGCGTGATGGGTCTGACTAAACGCATGTCCGAACTCATCTGTCAGTCGTTTGCCGGCGGAAGTAGTACGGAGTTCGTCGTCGTGCGCTTCGGAAACGTATTGGGCAGCCGCGGAAGTGTGGTGCCCGTTTTCAAACAGCAAGTAGCTAATGGCGGCCCCGTCACGATTACGCATCGCGATATGCAGCGCTATTTCATGACGATTCCAGAAGCCGTATCTTTGGTTCTGCAAGCCATGTCGATGGGCAACGACGGCGAGGTTTTCGTGCTGGACATGGGGGATCCGATCAAGATCCTGCATTTGGCCGAACAGGTCATCCGGCTCTCGGGCTTTGAGCCCTACCGAGACATCGACATCGTCGAGACCTCAATCCGGCCGGGCGAGAAGCTTTTTGAAGAGATCCTCACGCATAAAGAGGATTTCTCGCGCACCAGCCATCAGCGGCTCTTTATCGCGAAACAAGATCGCGTCGACTACTCGCGCATCGGCGTTGCCATGGAACGCGCACAACGCGCCGTTCGAATGGCCGATTGGCGCGTTGCACTAGACGTCTTGCGTGACTTCGTGCCCGAATTTACTCCGGGCCCGCATCTTTTGCCGCCCGTCGCCGCCGTGGAGCGTCACGAGATCGGCTCTGCACAAGGCCCTGAGACCACCGAGGTCATTACCAAGTCCATAATTACACCTGCGCCCGCACAATAGGAACGACATGGAACTGCTTGAAGCACCGGGGAGCTTAAGAGAGAGGCTCAAGAAGAAGTTTGTCGATCGCAGCGCTCTGATCGGCGTTGCCGGCATCGGGTACGTCGGTTTACCGCTTGCCGTCGAAAAAGCAAAGGTCGGCTTCGAAGTCATTGGCTACGACCGCAGCAACGTTCGTGTAGATGAGGTCAACCAGGGCCTCAATTATATCCGCGACGTTGACGATAGCGAACTGGCTCGGGTGGTCGAGACCGGCAAACTAAGCGCGAGCACGGACTTCAGCTCGCTCGGCCGCTGCGATGCCATTGTTATTTGCGTACCGACGCCGCTCACCCCGAATCTCGATCCGGATATCTCCTTCATCAAAGCGGTCGGCGAGCAGGTCGCCGCGCACCTACGCCCCGGTCAGCTCGTCTGTTTGGAGAGCACGACATACCCCGGCACGACGGAAGAAGTGCTGCTTCCGATGTTCTCGCAGACCGGCTTGAAGGTCGGCGAGGATTACTTCCTGTGCTTCTCACCCGAGCGCGTCGATCCGGGCAACGCGCGTTATACGACCAGAAACACCAGCAAAGTCGTCGGCGGCATTACCGAAGCGTGCGCCGATGTAGCCGGCTGCTTCTACCAGCAGACGATCGTCGACGTGCTCACGGTCAGCTCACCCAAAGTTGCCGAGATGTGCAAAGTGTTCGAAAACACGTTCAGATCCGTGAACATCGCGCTGGTCAACGAGATGGCACTCCTTTGCGATCGGCTGGGCGTGAGCATCTGGGAAGTCCTCGATGCGGCGGCGACTAAGCCCTTCGGTATCATGCGTTTTGATCCCGGACCGGGCGTGGGCGGTCATTGCATTCCACTCGATCCTTTCTACCTTGCTTGGAAGGCGCGTGAATACGACTTCCACGTGCGCTTTATCGAACTGGCAGGCGAGATAAACCATAGCATGCCGTACTTCGTGCGCGAAAAGGTCGTGCGCGGGCTCAACTCGGCGGGCCGGGCCGTTAAAGATGCAGACATCTTGATTCTGGGCGTTTCGTATAAGAGCGACATTGAAGACTGGCGAGAGTCGCCGGCCATTAAAGTGATGAATTTGCTACACAAAGACGGCGCCAAGATCGACTATCACGATCCATATGTGCCTAAATTCAGCGAGAACGGATTGCAATGGCATTCCATTCCGCTCTCCAAAGAGCGCATCGAACGTGCGGACTGCGTGCTCATTCTTACCAATCATTCGAACGTCGATTACGCGCGCGTCGTCGAGCAGGCCAAGCTCGTCATCGATACGCGCAATGCGACCAAGAACGTGACCAAGGGGCGCGAGAAGCTGGTGCTCCTGTGAAACGCCCTCCACGCATTGGCGTGATAGGCGCGGGATATTGGGGAGCGAATCTGGTTCGCAACTGTTCTCAGATGGGTGTTCTGGCAGCAGTCTGCGATAGTGATCTTCATCCGCTCAATGATGTCCGCAGCAAATACCCGGGTGTACCGCTGTATTGCGACATGGATCAAATGCTGGAGAATACGAAGCTGGACGCTGTAGTCGTCGCTGCGCCAGCATCTGCCCACGCCTCGCTCGCTCTGCGTGCCGTAGCCGCCGGCAAACATGTCTTCGTGGAGAAGCCTCTTGCACTCAGCGTTGCCGACGCGCAACAGGTCGTTGACGCCGCGGAAGCGGCGGGCTTGACGCTCATGGTCGGTCACGTGCTGCTGTATCATCCCGCGGTCCGCGCCCTTCAGGAATGCGTCAATGCCGGACGCATCGGCCGCGTTCGCCACTTGCGGTCCCGTCGTCTGAGTTGGGGTAGGCTGCGCAGCCAGGAAAACGTCTGGTGGAGCTTTGCGCCCCATGACTGTGCGCTCATGATCGAGATTATGAAAGACACGCCGGTCAACGCGACGGGTTGGCTGAGCGCATATGTTCGTCCGGGCTTGGGCGATTTCGCGTACGCGGATTTCGCATTCTCCGATGGCCGGAGCGCGCATATTGAAGTGAGCTGGCTGGATCCCGACAAAAGCTCGCGTATCGATGTCTTCGGTTCAGAGGGTACGCTGACGTTTACCGATACGCGGCAGGGCGGGACGCTCACGCTAACGCGTTGCGGGGATCGCCTAAACTCTCGCGGCGTGCCCGAGCTCTGGCGCGGGGAGGCCGTGGAAATTACTTTGCCAGGCGGAGAACCGCTTCGCCTTGAGCTTGAAGCATTCTGCAGCTCAATGCGCGGTGGAGCCGCCATTCCAACGGACGGGCGAGAAGGTCTTGAAGTCGTGCGGGCATTGCAGATGGTGGATTCGCGCGCGACAGTACATTCGTTCACAGTGGAGGCACTCGCTTGAGCGTTACGAGCCATTCAGCGGCGTCCCTTGGAGAAGGATCAGGAAAAACTCCGGGCACCTTCGTCCACGAATCCTCGTACGTCGATGAGCCGAACAGCATCGGTGAAGGAACCAAGATCTGGCATTTTTCCCACATATTGCCGGGGTGTGAAATCGGCAGGAACTGTAACATTGGTCAGAACGTGGTCATCGGCCCGCGCGTACATATCGGCAACGGTGTGAAGATTCAAAATAACGTCTCGGTGTACGAAGGGGTAGAGCTCGAAGACCAGGTCTTTTGCGGCCCCAGCATGGTTTTTACGAACGTGAACACGCCTCGCAGTGGAACGCCGCGCAATACATCCGACGATTATTTGCGGACCTTGGTGAAGAAGGGCGCTTCGATAGGCGCTAACGCAACGATCGTGTGCGGGAACACGATAGGTGAATACGCCTTTGTTGGGGCGGGATCAGTTGTAACCAAGGACGTTCCCGCGTACGCCGTCGTCTATGGAAACCCGGCTCGTATCCGCGGTTATGCATGCGAATGCGGCGCCAAGCTCGAGTTCAAAGGCGATGATGCAGCTTGCGATGAATGCGGCCGCCGGTTCACACGCAAGGACAATATTGTTCGAAAGGCAGTCCCGTGATTCCGATTTGCGATCTGAAGAAGCAGTACGATCAGTTGCGCGAACAGATGCTTCGCGCGATCGACGAAGTGTGCGAGAGCGGCGCCTTCATCAACGGGCCCAATGTGAAGGCGCTCGAAGCTGAGGTCGCTGCGTATGTCGGCGGGAAGCACGGCTTGGCTCTGAACTCGGGTACCGATGCGCTTCACTTAGCGCTGCGTGCGCTCGACATCGGCCCGGGCGACGAAGTGATCACGATTCCGTTTACGTTCGTCGCTACCACCGAGGCCATCGGAATAGTCGGCGCCAGACCTGTATTCGTCGATATCGATCCGCAGACGTACAACATCGACGCGGCGCTCATTGAGGCGGCAATTACGCCGCGAACGCGCGCCATTCTGCCCGTGCATCTGTACGGTCGCCCGGCGCCCATGCACGAGATCATGGCGATCGCGCAGCGGCATAACCTAGCCGTCATCGAGGACTGCGCGCAAGCGATCGGCGCGAAGATCGGAGAGAAATTCGTTGGAACGTTCGGAACGTTTGGCGCCTTCAGTTTCTTTCCGTCGAAGAACCTTGGCGCGTATGGCGATGGCGGTATGCTCGTAACAGGCGACGCAGCGCTGGCCGATCGCGTCCGGAGTTTGCGCGGCCACGGCGGACGGGTCAAGTATTACCACGAAGAACTAGGCGTAAACAGCCGCTTAGACGAGATGCAGGCTGCGATACTACGCGTGAAGCTGCCGCACTTGAACGAATGGATCGCGCGCCGCCGTGCCGTTGCCGAGCGCTACACTGCGGCTTTTGCGGAGATGGGAATTCAGCTGCCGGCCGATCCGCCCGGAGGGCTCCACGTGTACCATCAATACACGATTCGAGTCGACGATCGCGATCGCGTGCAGACCACGCTGCAGAGCGCAGGGGTGCAAACGATGGTCTATTATCCCGTTCCGCTTCATTTGCAGAAAGTTCATGCGTCCTTAGGGCAGGGCGAAGGGACGTTCCCGCAATCGGAACGTGCGGCAAGGGAAGTTATTTCGATTCCCATGTTTCCTGAGCTGGAACCACAGGCACAGCAAACCGTTATCGATGCCGTGAAAAGCATTTGTGACGACCAGGTATCGAGGCGTCAGGAAATAGTCGCCTAACATGCGCGTCCTGAGCGTCCTGGGTGCGCGGCCGCAGTTTATCAAAGCCGCACCGCTCAGCGCGGAGTTTGCCCGGCGCGGAATCGAAGAGACGCTGGTTCATACCGGTCAACATTATGACCCGGGCATGTCGGATGTTTTCTTCGAACAGCTATCCATTCCAGAGCCACGCTATCATCTCGGCGTGGGAAGCGCGGGCCACGGCGCGCAAACCGGCGAGATGCTCAAGCGGCTCGAACCCATTGTTGAAGCGGAGATGCCCGACTGGCTGCTCGTGTATGGCGACACGAACAGCACGCTTGCTGGAGCCTTAGTCGGCGCCAAACTGCATGTGCAGGTTGCGCACGTCGAGGCCGGGCTGCGCTCATTCAATAAGGGAATGCCTGAGGAGATCAACCGTATCGTCGCGGATCACATAGGCGATCTTTTACTCGTTCCCAACCAGCAAGCTGCCCAGCAGCTCGCTAACGAAGGCCTAAGGACCGGTGTACGCGTCGTCGGCGATCTCATGGTCGATCTGGCCAAAAATGTCGCTGCGCAGCTGCCCAGGGAGCCCGCGGTTCTCGAGCGCTTCCAGGTGCGGCCCGGCGCCTATTGCGTAGCGACTATACATCGCGCGTCAAATACCGACGACGAGCGCACGTTCGCGCGGCTGATCGAGGGTCTGCGCGGCGTCGACCTACCCATCGTCTTTCCGGTTCATCCGCGCACGCGCGCGATCGCACAAGCATGTGGTGCGGGTGACGGCGACAATATCATTCCTTGCGAGCCGCTCTCGTACGTTGAAATGCTCGGCTTGGTCTCGCGCTCAGCTACGCTATTTACAGACTCCGGTGGTTTGCAGAAGGAGGCATTTGTACTTAAAGTGCCTTGTGTGACGCTGCGCGAGGAAACGGAATGGATCGAGACGCTGGAAGACGGCTGGAACGTTTTGGCCGGCAGCGATCCGAAGAAGATTGTCGAGGCTTCTAGACGCCTCACACCCGCCCGGCAAGGTGCTCCTTACGGCGACGGGAACGCCGCACGCCTTATTGCCGATGCGTTGCTGGGCATCGAACAGCCTAGGGCCGTCGCGTAGTTATCGCTTTCGCGCGACTACGATCTCTGTGGACGGACCTTCTTTTAGAATCGACGTGAGCAGCGCTTCGATCGGATACAGCGTCATTCCGATAAGCCTGCCGGCGTGGCGATTTTGGACCGCAAAACTGACGACTTTCCAATAAAATTTGAAGAACTCGCTTCGCGAATCCACCGGATAGTTCATGAGAACGAACATCGGGCGCCGGCTAACGATTTCAAATCCGGCGTCGCGAAGCACCTGTTCGATGTGAATCAAGGAACGGCTGGCGCTATGCGGCGCGCGAAACTCAGGGCCATGCAAGAAGTTATCGGTAAAGATCAAATGGCCGCCGGGTGAGAGAATCCGCGCGCAATTCTCAAACGCACGCGCGTATGCTCCATCATCAATGATATGGTGAACGACGTCCATGCACGACACCGCCTCGAACGAAGCGGGCTCAAAAGGTACTTGATCCGAGCCGACGTCAAACGGCAACGCTTCGATGTTCGGAAATCGGCGCCTGATTGCACGAATGGAGGCTTGCGTAAGATCGGTGGCAGTAATGTTCTTTGCGCCTAGACCGGCCCACAAGTCGACGTAAAAGCCGCCTCCCGACCCGATATCGAGGACACGCATTTGCGGACGAATCAGTCGCCGCGCTGCCGCGCAAAAGCGGCGCGCGCGCAGGCGATATAGCCACGAAACGAACGCATCGCTCAGCCCGTGGTATCCGACGGAATTTAGCGGAACGTCATCGCCCAGTCGTTGTTCCCAATACCCAAGTTCATTGTCGTACACGGCTTGCTCCATCATGCAATGCTCCTGAGGGAAAGTTGCGAGGCTGCTGTATCCAAAATGACGGCAAACCTTCGCGCCAAATCGCGCGCGCTTGGAATGAAAGTGGGATCGAGGCGCAGTTCGCAAGACCCTGAAATGAAGCGGCCGTAGGCCTCCCGAACCGCGCTCTTAGCTTGTTCGACGTCGGATGCAAACCAGCCCAATCCCGTACGTTCAATGAAACCCCGCATCGCGCTGTCGCTGGGTCCGATTGCAATGATCGGCCGCCCCGCGCCGATGTACTCTAAATATTTGCTGCCCATTTCGGAGGCGGTTGCAGGATCGATGTTCAGGAAAATAAGGAGAGCGGCCGCAGAGCGCTGCGCACGCATCGCGCTGCTCCGCGGCACCTTGCCGTGCTGGCGGACGATCAGATTCACGCCGTGTTGCAAAGCGCTGGAAGTGACATTATCGCTGTTTGGACCGTAAAAATGGACGCGTGCCGCGTTCCCGGCGGTTTCGCCTGCGGCCCGCAACTGCGCAAGAGCAGCGAACAGGATATCCGGACTACGCTTTCCGTTGTACATCGATCCGGTAAAACACAACTCGAAACGCTCCGGAACGATGTCGGGAACCGCATCCCAATCTGCGGGGTCAAAGGCATTTGGAATGACGTGGATATCGCTGCGCCGATGGAATTTTGCCAACTGCTGTGCGATCGGCTGTGAAATCGTCGTTATGGCATTCGCCTGGCGCAGCATGCCTCGCTCGAGAAGCTCTTCCAACGTTCGTCGCACGAGTCCGCGACGCAGATACGCATTGCCGGCCCACGGATCGCGATAATCGGCGATCCATGGGATGCGAAACCGCCGCGCCAAGATCCACGCAACAACATGCACGGACGGTGGATGAGCCGTGCTGAGAATTGCGTCGTAGGGTTGCCCACTCAGAATTGCGGAGCCGGCTTTTATCGCGCGGGGCATCCAGGGTGCCGTGGCGTCCGGAAAGTAGATCGTTTCCTTTGCCGCGCGCAAAGCGACGCGCAGCGGTGAGTACGGGTCTTGCACGTGGGCGTTGATCCGGCTGCGAATGCGCTTCTGAAGACCGGAGTCCTCGGTGCAGACAACGCGCGCGGGGAACGGCGGCGGCTCAACCGTGGCCGTGAGTGTCGTCACGTCCCAGCCGAATTGCGAAAGATAGCGCGCGATGTAACCCGGCCGCAATGCGCCCGGCGAGGGCGCCGGCGGGAAAACATGCGATATGAGCAGCAGCCGCTTCATTCGAGATTAATGTACACGCAGCGTGCCGTGGCTGCCTCGGGCCGATTCGGCCGCCGCCATTAGGTCTTTCCCCCGTCGCGCCCAGGGGCGCTTTCTGCCAGGATGCTCCTGGGGGAAGAATGCTGCCTACTCTCAAGCAAAAAGTCGCTCATCTGACGTCTGTCCATAACCCGGCCGATACCAGGATAGCGTATCGCGAGTGTTTTACGCTGGCGCAAGCGGGCTACGAGGTGGTCCTGATAGGCACGGGCGATGCACCGGCGCTCCCGCAAGGCATCCGGTACGTTGGGATTGCCACTCCACGAAACCGCTTCGAACGAATGACCCGTACGATTTGGTGTGTGTACCGTGCGGCGCTGCGTGAAAAAGCGGATGTCTACCATTTTCACGACCCGGAGCTAATGGGCGTCGGACTTGCTTTGCGAGCACGTGGGTCGAAAGTCGTCTTTGACGTGCACGAAGATATTCCCCAAGACATCATGGAGAACAAGCCGTGGATTCCGGCTCCCCTTCGCCGCCCTGTCTCATGCGCTGCTGAAATAGCTTTGCGCTTTTTGCAACGGGGATATAGCGCCATTGTTGCGGCCACGCCAACGGTTGCGCGGCGTTTTCCACACAGACACATTGTGGTGGTTTGCAACTATCCGCGAATCGAAGAGCTGCCTCAGAGCGGCGCGCCGGCATTCGCAGACCGGCCGCGCGCTGTGGTATATCTGGGAAGCATTACGCAAGAACGAGGCATAGACGAACTGGTCAGCGCAATGGATTCACCGCTTCTGGGTGCGGACACGCATCTCTTATTGGCCGGGACATTCGACGGCGACGAAGAATATGCGCGCGTCGGCGCCATGCCCGGTTTTCGCAAAGTTGAGTACCTAGGTTATTGTCCGCGTTCCCAAGTAGCGTCGGTGCTAGGGCGAGCGCGCGCGGGACTGGCCGTGTTTCGGCCGGCGGCAAATCACGATGAGGCGATACCCACGAAGGTATTTGAGTATTTGGGCAGCGGCCTACCGGTTATTATCTCGCAGACTCAGCGGTACAGTTCACTTGTGCGCGAGCACGAATGCGGAATCGTCGTGAATGCTTTGGACGTGGCGGCGATAAGCCGAGCCATTGCGTATTTAACCGACAACCCCGAGATAGCGCAAGCGATGGGTGAACGTGGCCGGCGTTTGGTGATGGAGCGATATGAATGGTCGAGCGAAGCGACGAAACTTACAAGATTGTACGCCGAAATCGCGTAACGATTAGCGCTATCGTTGCGACTTACAACGAAGAGGCGAATATCGGGCGGTGTCTGTCAGGCCTGCTTTCTCAAAAGGGCTCCGATATGGAGGTCGAGATTATCGTGGTCGACGGAATGAGCACGGACCGTACGGTAGACGTCGTGCGCAGTTTCGCGGAATATGGCACGCGGATCCGCTTAGTGCAAAACCCGCGGCGTTTACAGGTGTTCGCGTGGAATGCAGCGCTGCGCGAGGCAAGAGGTGAATACTTCGCCATGATTCTTGCGCACGCAGACTATGCCCCGTCGTACTTTGCATCGTGTTTGGACGTTATGCGCCGAACCGGCGCAGATGCGGTCGGGGGCGTTCAGCGACCGTGCGGGTCCGGGATAATTGGACGAGCGGTCGCGTTCTGTATGTCCAGTTCCTTCGGCATAGGTAACGCGCGTTTTCGGTACACCTGTGAGGAAGAAGAATCCGATTCAGTTTTCTCCATCTTTACGCGGTGCGAGACGCTGCGAAGCCTTGGAGGTTACGACGAGCGCGTTCCGTTTGACGAGGACTCCGATCTCAATTACAGGCTGCGCCAACGCGGCGGCAAACTGGTCGTCTCACCGCACATCAAAGTGCGATACTACGTACGCGAAACACTCAAAGGACTTTGGAAGCAGATGTATCGCTACGGATACTGGCGCCGTTTCACGCAGCTCAAGCACCCGGGCAAGGTCCCGCTGCGCGTGTATGCGCCGGCCCTGCTATTAGCTGCTGTTGCGCTCTCAGCCGCGCTCTATGCAACTCCGGCGCGCACGTTCGGCCTCGCCGTGCCGAGCCTGTACGTAATATTCCTGCTCGTCGCAATGCTCAAGGCAATGCCCGCAGCGCGCGACGCAGCCTTCAGCGTTCCAGTGGTGCTCGTTACCATGCATGCCGCCTACGGCAGCGGTTTTTGGGTCGCGCTGCTCAGTGCCCGCTCGCTGCCGCGCGAAGAACCCGGTCATAGCGCCGCGCGCTGATTCGCCAGGTCAGATTCGCGGCCGCAAAGTCGCGCGCTGCCCGCTCCATAGCGATACGTGCTTGCGGATCGGTTGCGATTTTCGTGAATGCAGCGGTTAATTCGGCAATCTGTCCGGGACCGATCAAAAGGCCGGTCCGTTCGTGCGCGACGATTTCCGGGATCCCCCCGACAGTAGAGGCAACAACCGCGCGTCCACTGAGCATTGCCTCGCATACCACATTGGGCAGGCCTTCGTTGTAGCTTGGCAATGCGACCGCGTCTGCTGCGCCGAACATTTGCGAAACGCCGTCTTGAGGGAGCCGGCCTAATATCCGCAAATCGACACCCTGGCGCAATGCGAGTTCTCGCAGCCCCTGCTCTTCAGGGCCGCTTCCGGCCACGAGCACGATAGGCGCAAACTTCTTCAAGGCTGACACGGCTTCGATAAGATCGAAAACTCCCTTAGCGCGCAGGATGTTTCCGGCGAAAGCAACGATGAACCGGTCAGCAGGCAGTTCAAGTGCGGCTCGCGATTCCAAGCGTTCCCGCGGGTAGAAGAAACGCTCGTCGCCGCCATTCCAAATGATTTCGACGTCGCGCTGCGCGATCGACTGCACGCAGCGTCCTATGTAACCGCTTACCGCTGTAACGCGTGTCGCCTTCGTGATTGCCTCGCGCGCCGCGCGCATTAGTCCTGGCCGCCGGTACGGCCAGCGGTAGGCATCGCTTCCGTGCGCAGTCACGACGGTGGGAATATCCTGTCTAACGGCTACTTGTCCGCACGGAATGATGAAGCTCGCGTGCAGAACATCAGGCGAAAAGCGGTTGATCTCGCGGCGTATGGCGCGATGCACCTGCCATGGAATGAATTCCATGCCGAGCTGCTGAGGAGGAAAGAACGCGCGAATGGTGCGTACCGGTATGCCCTCGATTTCTTCAGCGGCAGGTATGGAGCGGTATCCTCGCCATTTCTCGTTGAACGGCGGCGCTTGCGGTACTATTCGAACGACCGATATTTCGTGGCCCAGCTCACGCAGTGCCTCAACGCGCCGAAGGATCATGATACCGTTCTGACGCCCTTTTGAGGGAAATTCGAGCGGCAGAACCAGAATCCGCACGCGCTACTTGAACGCGATAACCGCTTGCAGCGGGGCAAGTGTCCGTGGTGCGACACTGTTATTGATGGCGATTGTACCGCCGTCGAAGATGCCGGATCCATGTAGCGTGAGCGTGCGGCCGTAGCCGCGCAAATCGACGTCGTGCGCGGCGTTCGAGTCAGGATTTACCGCGGTCACGCACGGGCCGACGCTTCGCCCGCCGACGTAGCACTGGCGGTAACGGCGTTCGAAAGCCCCCCCGGCCGTGCGCAGCTGATCAATCCGCCGCACGTCGCGAACGATAGGATCCAGAGCAACGAGTTGAGTCTCCGGCATGACGTGTCCGCCGCTGGGTGTCTTGTAATATCCCCAAAGGACGCTCGTGTTTGGATCGTAGGTCAACAAAAACGACGCATATACATATAAACGAGAATCGTAGGCTTGATCTGCGGGCGTAAGATCGCGTCCATAGCAAAAGAAGTACTTACCTGCTTGCGCCATTCGAAACTCAGTCTCTTCGCTCGCGACCCATTGCCATCCGGCAACGCGATGTTCGCTCCGGATCGTCGCATAGCACTCTTCTTCCATGCCCCCAATCGCTGTTGCGTTGAGTGCCATCTCACGCGCAGGTCCGTGGTTGTAAAAATCGCTCAAACCATTGTAGATCACCGGCGAGCCCAGCTTGCGCTGCAGATCGATTTCGCCGCGTAACCAGTCGTCGAAGTCGTACCGGCAAGGCTGATCGACCGCATATGCCGTGCCTGCGGCCTCGTCCTCGAATATTGCATCAAAATGCGAGCCGATTTCATGACGTCCAACGGAAATTCTCCACATCTTGGCAAGGGCGTCCGAATGTGGATTTGTCATAACCAGATCCGTGTGAACGCTATCGGGATGTACCCGCTCTCCCGAGCAATTATGGGCATACTCGTCTTCGTCCGGTCCAAACGTGGCCTCGCGCGGACCGACGCGGTTCGGATTTGTATACATCATGGTTTTCACGCCATAGGGCTGAATACTATTCGAACCCTCTGCGTTCGTCTCAGCCCAAGATAAGGCGCGGCCTGCCACCTGAGCCGGAACCGTTTTCGTCCCGGCGTAGCCGCCCCAGTAGTCGGCAGTTTGAATGTGCCGCGGAACTGAACCAATGAGCGCAGCAGCGAGGAGCGCGACGAGAAAGCGGAAGGCGAGTTTCATCATACCTAATGAACGACAGAAGGCCTGCAATCGTCTGCAGGCCTTCGGCCTAGCTTTGGGGAGCCCTACGGGAACAGAATCACCGCCGACGCGGGAGCGAGTTGGGTCACTTGCGGACCAGTGAATCCGATGGTCCCGCCATCGAGCACACCGCTGCCCGAGAGCGCCATGCTGTGGAAGTACGACGTTGACGGCACAGGTACGGTCGCCGTCGTGCTGGGATTGATTGCCACCGCGCAATTGTTTACGAAAGCGCCGCGATAGTAGCACGCTCGGTACTCGCGGAAGTACGCGCCGCCTGGCGCCAAGTATCCGTCGACTGACGAAGCCGTTGTCAGAGGCTGCTGGACGACCAAGCCATTTTCCGGCATCACCGGATAGCCGCTTGCGGTTGGGAATGCCTCTTCGAACATCACGTAATTAGGATCGTAAGTCAACATCAACGACGCGTAGACATAACTACGTAGTCCAATCTCCGCTGTCGGGTCTCCGGAGAGCCTTGCATAGTCCCAGAAGATCTTGTGTTTAGCCGCCATGCTGATCTCGGCATTTTCCACCCACTGCCAGCTACCGTGGCTACTCGTGTCGACCGTGTCGACTCCGTTGATGTTCAGTCCGTAACACAGTTCGCACATTGCACCGAGGATATTTGGCGCATCAGCCAGTGTTAGCGCATATGCCGATTTCGAGCCGAGCGCGTTAACGAACATCGGGACAGCGAGTGCGGAGTGAACGGAATTAACTGCCTGATCGTACGATTGCTCGTTGTAGTTGCAAGGCAATGGCATGCCGTAGAACGTGCCTGCTTCGTCGGAGAAAAGCGCGTCATAGTTGCTTCCGTACTGGCCTAACTTGTAATTGGCTACGACTTGCGCGTGACCGACCGCCGCGGATACCCTGGCATCTGACGCATATCCGCCGCCGTAGATCGGATCCCAGATAGCGTTTCCGTTGCAATCCGCAGCCTCGGCGGCTGCATGGCCCCCTCCTGGCGCAAGGTCGGTATAGCCGATAATTGGGTTGTCGGTCTGGTGATTACGCCAAAAGATCGAGTAGATCGTGACCTTAATTCCGGCCGCTCGAAACAACGCCGCATGCGGCACGTCGGTAAACGCCCACGTTTGCCAGGGCGTTATCGAACTGAGCGGTACCGTTGTGGGCGTCCCAGCGTATCCGTATACGAAGCCGGCAGTCATCACGTGCTGCAGCGAAATTGGCCCCGGCGTTGCCGACGGCGAAGCGGACGGATTCGGAGTGGCCGCCGCAACCGCGATCTGCCCGGCTACAATCGAAACGTTGGCCGAGCCGACCCCCGTAACCGTCACATTGGCGCCTGTGACGAGTTGGCCGCCGAAAATTGCGGTACTTGACGTGAGGATTACCGGAACGGCCGAACCTGATGCACCGGCATTGAGCGTGAAGCCGTAAGCCGTTGCTTGCACTACAGTTCCGGAGACAGTCGTCGTTGTTGGCTGCGCCGGATACAATGAGACTGTTGACCCTGTGAACGCTGTGGAGCAAGGAGCATTCAGGCCCGTGAAGACCGCCCAGACCAGCCCGACCGGAGGATTAAAATAGGTCGTCGAGGGGCCGACTGGGATATTCTGGTGGCCGCAGTTCGGACGGGGATTGACTGAGATTACAGTAGTCGAGTATTTGTAAATCGGTGCGGCGAAGGACGAAACTCCGGTCGGCGTGGTAATGGCCGTTTGAGAGCTCGCGCTTGGTGCCGGCGTTGGAACCGGGGTCGGGCTTACAACGGGCGTGGGGCTGGCGCTTGGAGCGGGCGTGGGCGTTCCTAAGGCAAGTCCCTGGCTGTAATGGTTTGTGATCTCTGCGTCCGGGAGCGCGGTCGTGTAATAGGCGACGCGGCCTAAGTAGCCATTCCATTTATAATTGCCGGACGTATCGTATTGGCCCCAATAGTAGGAGGATAGCATCCCTTGGCGGTTGCTAGTGCCGGCGTACGGAAGTGTGTTTGCATCCTTATTTCCGTTGATGGTGATGGAAACGGTCCCAAAGGTGCCCGCGGAAAGATCCGACTTGAGCACAACGTGATATGCGATCCCCACTTGGAGGACTGTGGCCGACGTCAAACTTTTACCGGTCACGTTTTGATAGAGGAGCGTTCCGTTCGAAGCGACCAGAAATCGGTTTGCTCCGCTGCTTCCTGCGATCGTAATCCACTGACCCGGCGCCGGGAGGGCGCTGAGCTTGACCCATGCTTCAAGGGTCCACGACGAAGTGCTGGTAGCACCCGTAACGGCAGGGGCAGCGATACCATGCGAGGTGGTCGTGCGAAGGCTTTGGAGCCAACCTTGGCCCTCTTGAACGATCGGGCCAGGCGTCTGGCCGGCCCGGTAGTCCACTCCGGGGGTACCGAGATAGGTCCCGTTTGCGCCGTTCCCAGATGAGTCGGCGGCGATCGTTCCCGAAGACTCATCGAGCCGATAATACTCTACGGGTTTATCCGAGAGGACCAGAGTATCATAACCCGAGCTGCTCACGACGCTGTTTCTTTGATTCGGGGTCCCCGATGGGGGCAGCGCGGATCCACCGCCTCCGCCGCCTCCTCCGCATGCAGCGAGGAGCGCAACTAGAAGAAAGCTCGCTACTGCTCGTAAACGGCTGTTGAATGAATCTCGCATGGATTTACCCGTAAGGGCCCCCTCATTAAGAAAGGGAGGCTCGACACTTACAGTATCGGATCCACTCGTTAAGAAGTATAGCTGTCCGGCAGCGAGCAAGCAGTCGGGACTAAATAGGACGTTTATCCCCTTTTGCTGCGTCGTTCGGGCAAAACCGCGAGAAACGTCCCGATTGTTGGTATACTCGGGTTTACAACGAGTTTACGTGTTACTGCCCAACGCAAATGCTCGCCAGCCATTGCTCACACTGTTCAGGCGAAGGGGACAACGTGATTACGACTGAAACCGCACGCGTTTATGTGATTGAGGGGCAGGTTCTCTTTGGGAAAGCCCTTTGTCAAGTTTTCTCTCTAGACCCGACTCTGCAAATCGTTGGGGATTCGGAAACGGTCTACAGCGCAGCGCTTGCTAAAGCAAAACCCGATCTAATTCTATTGGACGTCGACGGCGGAGCCGTCGAACTCGGCGAAGCACTCGCTGCCTGCCGCGAAGCAGCACCGCAAGCTCGCGTTTGCGTGCTGTCGATGCGGCCGCAAGCCGAAATGATGCAATGCTGTCTCGCGGCCGGCGCGGACGGCTACATTATCAAAGATGTTACGCCCGCAGAGCTCATTCGTGCGGTCAAGATGGTCGCAGCCGGTGAGACGTATGTGGATCCGCGCGTTGCAGGCGGATTGCTGCGCCGTCGCAGCATGAGCAACGGGCGGCCCGACATCAACGAGCTCTCGGTGCGTGAAACTGAAGTCATTCGACTGATTGCGGAAGGTCTCTCCAACAAAGAGATTAGCGCCCGTTTGAATCTGTCGGAGAAGACGATTAAGAATCACGTGAGCCGGATCTTTTCGAAGCTCAATATCTATGCACGCACCCAGGCTGCAGTACACGCGATCAAAATGGGTCTCGTGTAACTAGCGGACGAACGAATCTCCGGATCAAAAGCGAAAAAGCCGGCCGCATAGTCGCGGTCGGCTTTTCTACGTTCCTCGTTTGAATCTACGGGAAAAGCATCGCGGCCGTCGACGCTGCGAGCGAAGTCACCCTTCCACCGGAGAACCTGACGGACCCTCCGTCAAGCACGCCGCTCCCACTGAGTACTAGGCTGTGCCCATAGGCTCTCGTGGGAACCGATACAGTGCCGGTTGGATTCGGATTGATAACTATGGCACACTTGCCGTGATTGACCCCAAGGTAGTAGCAGGCGCCAAATTCGCGCATGTATGCGCCGCCTGACCTTAAATAGCCGTTCACGCTTGAAGCAGTGGTGACCGGGTTCATCGGGACCAGTCCTGTCTCGGGCATGACCGGGAAACCGCTGTTGGTTTTCAGGGCGGTTTCCATCATCGCGTAGTCCGGGGCATATGTTAGCAAGAATGATGCATAGACGTACTTGCGCAGAGCCGTCTCATACTGTGCGTATCCTGACAGCCGGGCGTAGTCCCAAAAAACCTTGTGCTTGGCAATTGTCGATATCTCCGTATTTTCCAGCCACTGCCAGATCCCGTCGTGCGTGGTCTCCACGGCATCCGCTCCTTTGAGGTTGATGCCGTAGCACAGCTCGCACATAGCGCCGACTACGTTGGACGGATTAGTTACCTGCCCGATGTATGGATCGAGCTTCTTGCCAAGGGCATTGAGCCACAACCGTACGCCGAGCTCGGAATGCACGGTGTTGATCGCGGCCGGATAGGTGGACGCGCTGTATCCGCACGGGGTGGGCATACCTAAGAACGAACCGACTTCATCCGCAAACATGGCATCCCAATTGGAACCGTACTGGTTCTTCTTGTAGCCGACCACCACTTTCGCATGTCCCAGCGCTTCGCTCGTTTTGCGTGCGTCGGAGGCGTAACCTCCGCCGTATGTAGGGTCCCAGATCGTGCTGCCGCTGCAGGTTTTCGTTTCGGCGGGCGCATGGGCTCCGCCGGGCTTAAGATCGGTGTAACCGATCGACGGATTATCGTTGGTGTGATTGCGGAAGTAGTTGACGTAGATGGCGACTTTTATGCCGGCGGCGCGAAGCAGCGGTGCATGTGTTGAGTCCGTAAAGGCCCAGTTCATCCATGGCGACATCTTGTACAGCGGCACACTTGTGGGCACGCCGGCATAGCCGTAGATGAATCCGGCGTTCATGACGTGGCGGGGAACTACGATGCTCGACGCTGTCGAAAGCGTTGTGGATTGTGTGGTTGCCGGGTCTTGTGTGGCAGCTGAAGTTGTCGATTCCGGTGCGATTGGCGGGTTGGTGTCCGTTGTGGGATCCATTGGGCCGGACATCGTCGGCTGATCTTGTCCGGAAAGCGGCGGAGCAGCTCCCCCGGAACCCCCGCCGCACCCAGCGGCTATAATAAATGACCCCAACACTGCAAGCAGTGCTGCGGCGCGCACATAACGCATGTATCCTCCCCAGTTGAAGTTGTGGCGCGCGGTTTAGCGCACCGTACCACGACTCGGAGGCTCTGTCATCCCATGCGATTGGCTGGTCGGTCGTTCAGCCGGCAAGCAGTCCGCTCGGTTGCTTTCGCTCGTTTATGCAAGTGTTTACCGCATCTATCACGTCCTCGACGTCACGATCGGACATCGTCGGATATAACGGTAAAGAGATGATTTGGTGCCAAACGCGCTCTGTTTGGCGAAGCCGGTTCGACCCGTAGGCTTTGTAAGCGGCGAATAGATGCGTCGGGATATAATGTACGCTGGTGCCAATGTTGCGCAATCTGAGTTCTTCGATGAGGTCGTCGCGGGAAATACCGGCTTCACGCTCGTCGACGCGCACCACGAACATGCACCACGCATGCCTATCGAGCGGATAGATTGGAGCTCTCTGCGGCAAAATTCCGGGGGTGTTCGAGAACGCGGATAAGTAGCGCTGCGCGATCTCATCGCGACGGCGCTGCATCTGTTCAAGGCGCTGGAGCTGGACGATGCCCATTGCGGCGGCAATATCCGACATATTGTACTTAAAACCGGGCTCTCGTACGTCGTAGCGCCAAGATCCGCGCGCCGTATAGCGTTTCCATGCATCCTTGTCCATACCGTGGAGGGACAATACACGAACCCGTTCGGCGACGGCATCATCATTCGTCACGAGCATGCCGCCTTCCGCGGTGGTCACGTTTTTGGTAGCGTAAAAACTGTATGCCGCCAAATGGGAGCGCGTTCCCGCCCATTCACCGCGATCGAGCATCCCGGCCGCGTGTGCGGCGTCTTCGATCACCGTGATGCCGCGTTCGCAAGCAAAATTAACGATCTCGCGCACATTGGCGGGTCGACCAGCGTACGGCATCGTGATGATCGCTTTGGTCTTCGCCGTTACGGCGGTTTCGATACAGCCCAAATCCGCCGTAAGCGTGCCCTCATCGACGTCGCAGAACACCGGCGTCGCGCCCGCCTCGAGCGTACACTGCGCGCCCGCGACGAAGGTCAAGGATGGCATCACCACCTCGTCACCGGGTCCGACGCCGGCAGCGAGCAATCCGATGTGCAGCGCGGCTGTGCAGCTGTTGAGCGCTACCGCATGTTTGGCGCCCGAAGCTTGCGCGAATGCGGCTTCAAATTCGCGCACCTTGGGACCGGTTGTCAGCCACCCGTTTCGGATACATTCTGCAATAGCTGCTATCTCGGCCTCGTCGACATTGGGGCGACAATATGGCAAGTACTGGTCACGCACGAGCCGCGACCTCTGCGGAAACGACAGGCGAGAATTTTTGGCGCAGCGATGCCGGTGCGGCGTTATAGGTCATGACGGCGAGCATGAAGGCGAGCCAGACGTATTTCGTGATCATGATGTCGGCGAACATCCCTGAGACGAAGAGCCCGATGATCGCGCCCTGTACTGCCAGTCTGAGCGGATAGCGATAATCGCCTTCCGGAATAGGGGAGAGCATGCGGAATGTTTGAACCCAGGCAATGATGAGCATCGCCAGACCGATTATTCCGGTTTCTACGCCGGCCCGCAGCAGCATGTTGTGAGAAGCGCGATCGAAGTGCGGGTCTATCGCCGTAAAGACTAGGAGGTAGAACTTATCATACGCTAGCGGAAAGTTTCCAAATCCGGCGCCGAAGAGCCAGTATTGCTTGAACGCGGCCCAGCCCGTATTCCAAATACTAAGCCGGCCGGCACCGCCCGTGCTGAGCGCCGTAGAGAAGCGGCTTATAAGGAAAGGACCTGCAGCCGCAACGCCCAGTAACCCTCCCGCACCCAGGACCGCGCCAAGTTGGAACCGGTGGCGATCCTTGATCAGTAAGAACAATGAAATTGCACCAAAACCGAGCATCGCGCTACGAGCACCGGTAAGTGCAACCGCAATTAGGATCAAAAGCAACATACCGATGTAGAGGACCCGAGAACGCGTCCGTGTGCTCCACAGAGCGCCGACCAGGGCCAGCGAAGCGGGCAGCAGGAGCGAGTTTGCAAAGTGATCCGGATTAATTTGCGCGTCATCGCTTTGAATCCACAGTCGCCCACCCGTGTGCGCAAGATTCCCGCCTGAGTGGAAAAAATAGACGCCATAAAGCGCCGCTACAACGCCCCCAATGAGCACGGCCCTCGCCGCTGTGCGCAGCGTTGAGCCGTTCACGCGAAACATTGAGGTCACCAGGAATAGCCCAAGCAGGCTCCAAGAGATGCTCAGCAGCGGAAATGACGGTGTCGTGTCGATGGCCCACCATAACGTCGAAGTAACCCAGAGATAAAAGATTAACCACAATATGGCAGCCCAAGGCGGCTGGACTCCCGTCTTGGTCCGAATCATGTAAAAGAGCATCGCTGCGGCCGTTGCAATGCCCAGCATCTTCGTAACCGTGCCGAACGGCGATCCGGGGACCGTCAGCAGCGTATCGAATGGTGTCACAGTGGCGTACAGGCTGAATGGGAACAGTATCGGAGCCACGATTGCGGCGTAAAGCAGGACGGGTCCGGCTGTTACCATTAGTGAGAGAACGGCGCCGGTTTTCGTGCCGCTGAGCACAACACTTGCCAAACAAGCGATGATTCCCAGCACCGCGACCAGACACAAACCGATTACCGTCGCCCGCTGAGTCCTGTTCGAGAACCGAAGGTAGCTGACCATCCCCGCTATTGTACGCACGCACGACGTGGCGCCGTGAGCTGGAGCTGGACCCGTTTGATAGGCACTCGGTCCTAATCACCGCTACCGCGAGGGAGTTGCGGGACCTAGCAAGCGGCGGCCGTCTTGGATTATTCGCATGAGGAAGCCGTAATATAGGGTCATATCTGCTCGCGTTGGAACCAGCAGGGCCGCCAGCGTCGCGCGGGTCGTACGCATAAAATACCAGAACGCCGCGAATTGACCCACGGTGTAAGCGATGCTGGAGGCCAGTGCTGCTCCGACCAGTCCCAATCGCGGCAGCAGGATGACAGCTAGCGCGATGCAAACGGCGGCCGACAACCCCGCCAATCGAAGCGGAATCTCCGGACGCCCGAGCTTCAGCGTGAAGTATGCGGCCATAGGGCTTCCGAGTGAAAGGGCAAGGACGCCCAACAGCAAAATTCGCAGCGCCGGTATGATCGGCAAAAACGCACTGCCGTATAACACATGGACGATGGGCTCCGCGACGACGAAAAGCAAGCCACAAACGATGATCGCGATAAGGAGATTGTTGCGGACGCATCGAGTCGCCAGGCGCGCGGCGCTTTCGCGGTCCAGCGATCCGATGTGGGGCGAGGTGACAAGCGCCGCAACTTGCGTGGGCACCAGCAAGCTTTCGGCGGCTGCAATGGCTACCGTGTACATGCCCAACTCGGTGGTTGTGGCGTAAAGCGCGACGATGTACAGGTCGGCGCGGTAATTCAAGAGCGAGACGAGATTGACCAAACCGACTTTAAGGCCGAATCGCGCGAAATCCGCAATTGCGACGGTTTCTTTTCCTTCCAGCTGCCTTGCATGCCACAGCACCACCGCGATAGCGCACGACGCGACGATCCAGTTGGCAAGCAGCCAGCAAACGATGGCGATTGACGGCAAACGCCCAACGAGCAATAGACCGGCCGACATGATCAGTATTGTAACGACCGTTACTGCGAAGTTAAGGCTGGTGAGGTAACGTACGCGCTTTATTCCTAATGTGTAGCCCATCGCCAAATTGATCGTGGCCGCTGCCGGTAGAAACAATAATGCCGGGAGCAGAGTCCAACGATGGCCCGACAAGAGTGCGATCGGGATGAGTGCGACTGCTGCGGCTAGGACGTAAAGGGCCGCAGTAATAAAAGCCGGAACCAGAACGCGCCTGCCCGGCCGGCGGTTCAGCAAGAAATAACTGAGCGCGCTACTCAAACCTCCGAATCCGGTAACTACCAGCCCTGCTTCGATAGCCGGAAGTGCGTACAGGCCCTTGCCCGCCGGACCCAGCAACCTCGCCGTCAGAATACCCAGTCCCGCAGCGCAAAGCATATTGAAGATGCGGATGGCGAACGTGTACAAGCCGTCGTACATCATTCGGTTTTCTAAGTTGCGCCGCTCCATTGGGATGGAACGCTAGACCGCCCTGTGAAAAAGCACTTCGCAGATCGTTTTGAGTATGAGTGCGCAGTCCATTGCGACCGATGCGTACTCGACGTAGAAAAGGTCGTACGGCAACACGTCACGCACGTCGTCGGGGGTGAGGTTTCTTTTAAAATAGAGCTGTGCCCAGCCGGTGATGCCCGGCGGGACCACATGTCTCTGCGCGTAGTTCGGAATTGTTTCATTGAAAGAAGAGGCGAAGTCGGCCATTTCGGGGCGTGGACCGACGATGGACATCTCGCCGCGGATAACGTTAAGAATCTGCGGGAGCTCGTCCAAACTGGAGCGCCGCAGAAATGCACCCGCGGTTGTGATGCGATCGTCGCCTGGCTTGACCCAGCTCTCGCCTGCGTCTTTGCGCATCGTTCGGAACTTGTAGATTGTAAAGGGCGCGCCATTCTCACCTATCCGCTGCTGACGGAAAAGAATCGGCAGTCCTGATTCGACAGAAATCGCGATAGCAATGACGAGCATCAACGGCGAGAGAAGGACCAGCACCGAAGTCGCGACCGCTAAATCAAACATGCGCTTGGAAAGGCGGTATGTGATACTTTCGCGCTCGGCCCAGCCGCGCGGCGTGATGGACCTCAGCCCTGCCGGCAAAGCACGATTTGCGCGGCGCTGCAGGTGCATCCGCACGCGTACAACCGACGACCCGAGGGCTGAGAGCACGATCCCCAAAACGATTGCGATCGGCGGAATATCGCCGATTGTGGCCAGAATAAGGATTATGGGAATCGCGCCCAGCGCTACGCAAGCGCAAGCGTAGTAGACCTCGTCTCGCGGATGCACGGCAAAAGAGCGTGCGTACAATCCGGTCTGCCATGAGATGCCACAGACAATTCCTGCCATGACAATAGCGGCCGGGAACGCATTGGGGGCGCCGCTGAGCGCGATGAGCGAAACGAAAAAAATGACCGAGGCGTCAGAGCCCAGCAGAATGAAGCGCCACCGTCGCGGAAAATGCTCCGGAAGATGCACGGAACTATGATGCGGCCGTTCGCCGGTTGTGGAGTCAATGATCATCGATCGGGTATCCGTGGCCAAGTCGTCTCCTAAGCGTGTGCGCGTCCGGCCAATGCCCGGCGCACATTCACGTAAAGCTTGAAAGGCGCGCGCTCGAGCCTGATCTCGTTGTAGGGTACCTCGAGCGCGCCAAGGTTATCTTTGAATCGCGCTACGCCCGGCAAACCTTCGCTGGAACCCAGATTGTACCAAATCATCCCGCGTTCGGCGGCTGCGCGCATCAAGGCGAAATTGAGGGCATTGCTCGGGCGAAGCCGGCTGTATTCTGCCAACATTGCAGCACTCCAGAAAAAGAACTCTGAGGCTCCATAAAAACCAACAGCTCCGCCGATCGCCCTGCCTTCTGCGCGGGCGAACCATATCTCGACATCACGGCCGCCGTTGCGTACGAGCGATGCGATCAGCGCCTTCGGAAACGCCGGCCGCAGCAAACCCCAGCGCTTCGCCGATGCGTCCAGCAGCTCGTAGTAAACGTCGATCGCATCGACGTCGCGCGAACGTGCGCATGCGACTCCACGCCGCTCCGCTTGACCTGCCATGCGGCGGAAAATGCCGGTCACACCCGCTAGAGCAGCATCGACGCCGCGTGAAAGATCGACCACGGACGTTTCGTGAGCCTTACCTTGTGAGGTGCGGGGCATTTGGGCCAGCGGCCACGGAATGATCGTTGCACAATCGGCGAAATGTGCTATCTCTGCGAGCGCGCGTTCGCATTGACCCTGCGAGGCGAGTTCGCCATCCTGTTGAAGAAAGCAGGTGTAGCCACCTATCGGAAAGCCGCGATATTCGCGCCAGCGTAAAACTCCGCCGCTCATACGCATCATCGGCAAGATCAGCGGCGGATCGCCTTGCGCACGCACTCGCAGCGGCGCGGCTTCCATCCCGTCGTATGTTTCTGCAAGCGAGATCGCCCACGCAGGTCGCGCAAAGAACGTCGGGGCCGGATGCACGGCGTCGAACGCCCGCCACTCCTCGAGCGATAAACGTTCTATCATGACGGTTCCGCCGCGAGTTCAGGGTTCATGCCCGGATTAGCCGCTTCACTCCAGGCTTGCGCGATGGCGAGTGTGCATGCGCGTGGCGCGTACTGCCGCTGCACGCTTTTTGAAGCCGCCGATTGCAGTGTCAGCTCGCCGCGCTCATGCGCCAGGATCAAACTGCGAATTTCGCGTTCCATGTCGGCGTAGCTGTGGATCTGCGTAGTGAATGGAAAGCTTTGCGTCCAAAGAACGTGCCTCCCGAATGAAAGTGCCTCAAGCACCATCAGCGAGAGCCCGTCGCGTGGCGTATAGCGAATCAAGACAGTTACTCGTTCGTACACGCTTTCCAGATTGTCGCGCCAGCCCAAATTTTCGGCCTCTACCCCGGGCGGCACGTTCAGCTCACCGCCGCCAACTATGACATAGCGAACCGGCTCCCGGCGCAGCGCGTTCATCAAGTGCTCGAAGCTGTGCTGGCCATAGAATGTTGCTCGCGTGCGAGGCACGTACAGCATGATCGTAAAGCGGTCCGGAAGCGGCGTTGCAGCCGCATTGCTATGGCGCGGCGGAAGTGGAGCGATGTGAGGTTCAAACCCAAGTACCCGAAGCTGCGACGCGGTCCAGTCCACTTCGGCTAAATGCATGGCGTTACGCGCCTGCACGGCCTGCAAAATCTCTGGATGATCGCAAAGAGTAGCTATATCCGATCCCACCCAATGGATCACATGCGGCTTGCGCAGCAGGCGTGAGGCCAACTGCAGCCACCGGTCCGTGATCGGACTTCCAATCGTATACCATACGTCGCACGAGGCAAGCGTGAAGATCGACGTAATAACGTCGAGCCGCGAACTTGTCCTCAACAGCCGAGGTTCCCATTCCGGCGTAAACGCCTTGGCATATTTTGCAACTTCGGCGCAAAAAAGACTCAGGCCTGAAATGGCGACGCGATGCCTAGAGCGAACAGTGTGGGCGGCGGCCTTCTCCCCAACGCCTGCGTCCAAATGCGCCTCGAAACGCTCCGCGATGTGGGCCCGCGAAAAGTGTTCGAGCACGAATGCGCGCCCCTGATAATTGGGCTGAAGCTTGCCGGCGGCGTGCATGGCGCGTAGATTCCCGAGTGCCTGCAGGATTTCGTCTAGTGTTTTTGCGGTCGTTACCTCAGGAAACTCGTAGTTCCAAATAACGTGGCGCGCGCGCGCTAGCGCTTCAAGGACCAGCATGGATTTGCCGTCGTGCTTAGGCTGGCGCAGAAGCACGGTGCAGTTATCGATCCGGTCCTGCATGTCGTTCACCATACCGCAGAATTCGACGTTCGGTGGCGCGGCGTGGTCTCTCAGGCCCGCGCCGACAACCGTGAACGGAACCTCGGGCATTGCCCGCGCAACCTCGTAAATGAGTTCGGCGCCGTAAAACTCGCGGCGCGGCTGCGGCAAATACGTAAGCACGCGGAACTGGCGTGAAAACGGTTTAACGGACCCGCCACTGCGTACCGCAGTAAGCGGCACGTATTCGGCATGCACCCCCATCGTTTCCAGTTCATCCACGAGCCACGGGCCGTCGGAAAGATTGATGAAGCGTTCTTGCTTGATGAGCTCGAGATTGAAGGGATCGTCCTGCGCCTTGATGACGTCGCTGCCCGCCCATATGACGAATACCGGAATGTTTGAGCTGCGGGCCGCTTCGACCAGAGCTGCGTCCGGCGCCGGACCGCCGAAACAAATCAGTGAATCGGCGTGTCGTAGTGCAAGCATGGCGCGCAGTGTGCCGGCACGGGAGCTGCCGTACGCCCGAAGCCGCCATCCGCGCGAGTGCTCATTCATCAGGTCGGCTAGAAATCGAGCATAATAATCGAAGCCGACTACGACGGCGCGACGCTTGTTCATCCGGTGCTCCGCACTAAAATCGAAAGATCGAGCAAATCGCGCTCCGTTAACGGACCGGCATGCTGCCAGCGAATAATGCCCCGCGCATCAATATACATAGTTAGCGGTATGACTCGAGCCCCCAAGACGTCGTGCGTAATGCCGTCAAAATCAATATAGACCGGGTACGGCAATGCAAACCGGCGAGCAAAACGGGCGACTTGCACGGCGTCCTCTTGCTGATCTATACCCACCACGTTGACGCCGCGCCGCTGAAACGTCTTCGCCATGGCGGCGAAGGCCGGCATCTCACTCCTGCAGGGCCCGCACCAGGTGGCAAAGACGTTGATGATCTGTGGGCGCCCGGACGGAGCTATATTAGCTGAAGAGCCGTCCATTGACTGGACCGCGATTGGAATCAAGGAGTCGCCCGTGTGTAAGAGGTGCCGGTGTAGATGGTGCTCGTAGCGCGCGCCAAGCAGGGCGAGCGCGCCCAAGGCCGCGGCGAATAGCCATCGGCGAGCGCGTGAGGCTGTCATAGTTCCGTTTTATCAGAAAGAGACACCCGCTGCCGTGACCCAGGCGAGCGAAATCGGTTGGGACTCCTGCACTAACGGATACGCCCGATGACGACCTTTTGCTCAACAGGAGGGGACGATACCATCTCACGACGGGAGCCTTCGGCCAAGTACGATAAGCAAAACCAAGCGAAAGTGGTGAAATCCCTGTGTTACGACATGCCCATCGTCTCGTCGCACCTCTAACCGCCGCACTATTCGCCGCCGTGTGCGTGCTCCAGGCACACAACGCGCTCGCGAACGGTACGACGATTCATCCCGGTGACCAGTTAAGCGTCCAAGTCTATGGTGATCAGACGCTCACCCAGACGGTCACCGTCCTTAACGACGGTACGATCGCCTACCCGCTCATTGGGCAGGTGCCCGTTGCCGGTAAGACGCCCGAGCAAGCGGCAGCACTCTTAAAGGAACGCCTCTTTAAATATGTGCGGCATCCGGTCGTGACCGTTGCGATTTCGCAGCTGGCTCAGCCCAACATCATGGTCCTCGGCGATGTCAAGAATCCGGGCAAGTATCAGCTTCGCTCCGACGCCCGCTTATCGGACGCCATCGCGGCATCCGGCGGTTTAGCTTCGGATATCGATGGCGCGTACCCTAACGCCCGTATCTCGGATCCCGTCGGGACGATCACCCAGGTATCTCTGCAGCGGCTTCTCCGTCAAGGCGACACGAGCCAGGACGAACGCCTTGTAGAGGGTGACGTCGTGTACGTTCCGGGACCGGTGCAGTTCTTGGTTAACGTGACCGGTGCGGTCGATAAACCTGGTCCCATTCAGGTAAATCAAGGCGATGGACTTGCCGTAGCGATTGCCAAGGCCGGCAACAGCGCAAATGCTCAATCTGACCTTAATCACGTGCGCTTGATTCGCACTGGCGCTGATGGCAAGCAAACCACGCAAGAGATCAACCTCTACCAGACGCTTCAGTCCAACGATCAGAGCGCTAACGTAGCCCTTCAAAAAGGCGACACGATTTACGTTCCGCAATCGAAGCAAAAGACCAACGTCGGCTCATTCATGTCCGGGTTCCTCTACATCCTGTCGCGATTTATCCCATAACCGGGAGGAAGAATACGTCATGTTATCGTTGCCCGTCGGGCAGACCGTGGGGCCCACAGCCACGGAAACTACGCAGCAGCTGAACGGCATCGTACGCACGCTGCAGCGCCGGATCCGCCCGATGATGGCGATCTTCTTCGGATTCATCGGCTTGGTCATCATCTTCTCGCTGCTGGTTCCTAAGAGCTACACGACGGATACGAAAATAATCGCGGGTAACTCGAGCGACGTCTCGTCGAGTGGTATGAACACCGGGCTTCCGATGCTCAATGCGCTTCTCGCGGCGAGCGGCGTGCAGAGCGCTGAAACGTACGTGGAGCTCTTCCAGGAAAACCCGGTTGCGCAGCAGGTCTCGCGCAATCTGGGGTTGAGTATGTCTCCGCGAGAACTGCTCAAGCACGTTGCCGTAAAACCCGTCACCAACACCGCCATCATCGATCTTGCGGTGACATGGTCGAATCCGAAAACCTCCGCAAGGATTGCGAACGAATTCGGTTCCGTCGTCGTCGATCGTCAGCGCCAACTGGTTTCCAGTCAGGCCCAACAAGCCATCGACTTCTTGAGCAAGGAATTACCCTCGGCGCAAAAGACCATGCGCGATGCCGGGCTGAAGCTCGCAAACTTTGAGGCGTCGCATCATATCGCGGATATCAACGCACAGACACAATCCGACATTGCCATGTTGGCTACTCTGGACGGTAAGATTGCTGCTACGCAAGCAGATCAGCAGCAGTCCCGCGCGCAGTTAGGTAGCGTGCAGAGCCAACTGGGCCGTACTTCTGCCACCATCACCGGCGGCACGACCGTCGCGACGAACCCAGTCGTCCAGCAGCTCGAGACGCAACTCTCGCAGGTTCAGGTTCAACTGAAAACCGCGCAACAGCAGTATACGGAGCAGCATCCGCAAGTGATCGCGCTCAAGCAACAGGAAGCACAGCTGCAGAACGAGATTGCGCGGCAGCAGTCAACAGTGACGGCGAGCACAAACACGGTGCCGAATCCGCTCTACCAGCAGCTTCAGCAGCAGCAAGCGCAGTATCAATCGCAGGTCGCGGCCGACCAAGCACAACTCGGCGTGCTCATGCGTCAGCGTGACGACATGAATCCGCGTCTGGCGCGGTTGCCGGGCCAAGCAGCGGTGCTTGCGGACTTGCAGCGCAATTCACAATCTGCGCAAGACGTCTATACGGCGCTCCAATCGAAGTTCAACAATGCAAATATCGCGCGCGATACCGCGCTTAGCGACGTAACCGTTACGCAGCCGGCTATGGCAAACTCGGCGAAGGTCACCCCGGATTTGGTGCTCAACCTCCTGCTCGGCATTCTGCTCGGTCTCACGCTCGCAATCGTCGGCGCATTCGTCATCGACTACCTCGACGGCAGCGTCAAGGACGAGCGGGAAGTGGAAGAAGAACTCGCGCTGCCCTCGCTCGCTCAGATTCCGCTGGTACGTATGCGCAACGGCGTAGCCGCCCTGCCCTGGGTTCGCACGCTGACCATCGAGTCGTTCCTCCAGCTGGTCACCTCGATCAAATATGCAAGCGATTCGAAACTCGAAACGCTCGTGGTCACCAGCCCTTCGCAGGGCGACGGTAAATCGACGGTCTCCGTTAACGTCGCGCTGGCGATGGCGGAGCTCGAGCCGCGCGTTCTGCTGATCGACGGAGATCTACGCCGCGCCTCGATTCACACCAAACTCCACATGAAGAACGAACGCGGTCTCTCGGACGTGCTCGTCGGGCGCGCGCGTCTGACCGAGGTCGTGCAACGTACCAAGTACCCCGGCCTGGACATCCTTACGAGCGGTACGCCCACGCCCAACCCGATCAAACTGCTCGAGTCGCCCCGCATGGACGATCTGCTCCGCGAGGCCTCCGAAGACTATCGCTGCATCATCGTGGATACTGCTGCGCTCAGCGTGAACCTCGATGCGGCAGTCGTCTCACGCAAAGTCGACGGCACGATCGTCGTGCTCTCGGCGGGTCAAACCGAACTGCGCGAAGCAAAGGGTGCTCTGCGGCGTTTGCAGCAGGTAGGAGTGAAGAACATACTGGGCTTCGTGCTCAACCGCGTCGTACCGCGCCGTTCCGACTACGGTGCTTACGAGCTCGGCCCGGGCCAGACCCCAACCGAAGAAGAACCGATGATCACGGCTTAGGAAAGTGCTACAAACACTACTTGTCGATTGTGACGATTGAGCATCGAACAAAACACGTGAGAGTACACGTTATAGAGCCGCAAGAGCTCTTCGTCTCCAGTCTGACCGAGGTCTTTCGGGATCTCGGTCTGGCGGTGGACCGGTTCTCGGGTGAGCCGAACTTCCGCCAGCTGCTCGAAGAGCCTCCGGATCTCATATTCATCGACGTCGACTTCTCATCGCAGGAGCCGCTGAAGTTCATAACACTTCTTCGTACCCTGCTGCCCAAAGCGCTGATCGCGGTGTACACCAGCATGCGCAGCGCCGAATGGGCAAAAGCGAGCCATTTCTCGGGCGCAAACGCGGTCCTCACCAAAGCCGCCGACCGCGACGAAATCGTCGCGGGCTTGCGGCAAATGATCGACACCGGCGAATTCACGGACGTCCGCCTCCGCGCATAATCACACCCACCATTGTCATGGTGAGCGTGTCGAACCATTGTCATGGTGAGCCTGTCGAACCACCCTGAGCCCCTCGAAGGGCCCCTAAGCTTGTCATGGTGAGCGTGTCGAAGGGATGACAATTCCCGGAGCCTTCAGAACCTAAGGCGACCGTGACCGACCTGCCCAAACAATACGATCCCAAGTCCGTAGAGCCGCGGCTCTATGCGAACTGGGAGAGCGCCGGGTATTTCCACGAGGAGCCCGACCCCGCTCGACCGCCCTTCATTATATGCATGCCGCCGCCCAACGTGACCGCGCGAGCGCATCTCGGCCACGGCTCGACGTACACGCCGATGGACGTGCTAACCCGCTACCACCGGATGTTCGGCGACAACGCCGATTGGCTGCCGGGTACCGATCATGCGGCGATCGCAACGGAAGTGGTCCTCGTTCGGCAGCTTTCGGCGGAAGGAAAGTCCCGCGAATCACTCGGACGCACACAGTATCTGGAGCTCG
>Ga0073928_10002022_pt1 | contig 36753 bp, 30 predicted proteins | sample PaiPotPPA55metaG_FD_76969 | JGI IMG/M metagenome (GOLD analysis project Ga0073928, IMG submission 76969) | Iron sulfur acid spring bacterial and archeal communities from Banff, Canada, to study Microbial Dark Matter (Phase II) - Paint Pots PPA... ... | reverse complement strand
CGTCCAGATTGCCTTGAAAGGATACGGCAGGAGTTTGATAGCGTGCTCGGCGACGCGCCTCTGAGCTACAGCGACGTTCCCAAGTTCGAGTTTGCGACGCAGGTAATCATGGAGGCGCTGCGCCTCTACCCACCATTTTGGATGGTCGACCGCATGGCGGTTGCAGACGACCGTGTAGGCGAAGTCGTTATACCTCGCGGATCGATGGTCATTGTGTATGTGTACGGTGCGCACCATGCTCCGCGCCACTGGCAGAATCCCGAGAACTTCGATACGGAGCGTTTCACCACAGAAAACGACAAGCTGCGCACACCCTTCACCCATCTTCCCTTTGGAGCCGGACCGCGAGGCTGTATCGGCGGAAATTACGCGATGCTGCAGATCCTCATGATTTTGCGCGACCTGCTCAGAAAATACGATTTTCAGTTGGCTCCGGGCCAAATGATCGAAGCTCGCCCGATGGTCATTCTGCGGCCGAAACACGGAATCCGCATGCTGTTCACCAACATCATCGCGTCTGCCCCGTGCGTCGCATAAGACGCGATCCGGACTGGGACTCTCCAGGGCGGTCAAATTCGCGACGTACAATCTCGGCCGAGAGACGAAAGCCCGAGCCGGGGATCTGAACGAATGTTCGACCCGGCATACTTCTTGTCCCAAACAGGACAGGAATCCCAACCATCCCGCATCGTCCAATGGTACCAGCCTCAGCCGTCCTCCCATCTTGGGTGGTCACCACATGCGAAGCGATGCCATCCTCCAGAAATATGCGTCCGTCGCGGTCTGCCCGTCCTCCAGCAGCGGTTGATTGCGCATGAGAGTGATGGGCGAGAGTCCCGCCCGAAGACGCGCCGTTACTGCCTGCGGAAGTGAGTTCAAAATTCTATTCCTGTAGGACTGATTCGGAGGTACGTTCACAGGTACTCCTTTGCTTGCTCAAGCGGGGGCTGGCCCCATTAGCGACGACTTTGCTCGCTTCGCCGAACGTCATGGCTCGAATAGAGGACCCTTATCGGTACAAATCGGCCCTAATTGTAATCGCGTTCCCCAGAAAGTGCCGAGCCTAGTTGGCGCAATTCTGATGACGACACTTGAGTGCAGAATTGACTCTTGATCAGGAGCAGCGGATATTAAGCTGCCTTCGGAGCAGGACCTTGTAACCCACTCTCCCCGGCTAGCCTGCCCGATTCTGTCCGCTGGTAACGCAGCCATAACTTATTCCAACACGCATTACGGTTTTTCTCGCTCTCTTACGCATTGTAGAGTGTGGCCGTGTTGGGAGCAGGGGGTAATTTATGAGGAGAAACCCGATGAGAAATTACAAAGCGATGCTATGTGTATTTGCGATCTGGTTGTCGGTGTCTGCTATGAGCGCGGCGCCGACGCTTACGTTCAAGTTCAAAGCGATTGCTATTCCAGGGGCAACGCAGGTCTTTACCGGCGGAGTGAGTGATTCGGGCGTAATCGTCGGGGGGTATTCAGATACGAGTGGGGCATTCCACGGTTTCACCCTGAAGGGCAAAACCGTGACCAAGATCGATCACCCAAAAGGCACCAACACCAACTTCAAAAACATAAGTCCGAAGGGAGTTGCCATCGTTGGCTCCTACGTTAATGCGGGTGGCCATACTGTGGGGTTTGTGCTTAAGAGTATAAGTTCACTGATATTCCCGGCCCAAAGGGCGCGGTATTTACCCAAGCCTACGGAATTAACGACGCCGGTGAAATCGTGGGCGTGTTCGTCGACGCAAAATCTCTTTCGCATGGATTCGCGTTGAAGAGCGGCAAGTACACAACGCTCAACGTGCCCAAGGCCGTCATCACGGAGGCTGCCGGCATCAACAACCAAGGCACCATTGTTCTTTATTGGGAGAACTCGAACCACGCTTTTGAATCATCTCTCTACAACGGCTCAACCTACACAACCATTGATGTGCCCGGGGCCACGAATACGCAAGCCTGGGATATCGATAACAATGGCGACGTTGTTTACCAATGGTCGGACGCCAAGGGAACTCATGGCGCGCTCCGCCAGCAGGGCAAATATTACAAGTTTGACGACCCGCACGGTGTGGGGGCGACCTACGGCTTCGGCATCAACGATCATAGCCAGATCGTCGGATCGTATGTCGCGAGCGGTTTCCGAGGTTTCGAGTCGACGTACTGAATAGGAAGCCGGTGGCGACATTCGATTGCTCAGCAAGGCTCTCGGACATTCGTCCATCAGTTGAGGGAAAAATATTACGCTCACTTTACCAGGAAGCAACTGGCCGCGATGAGCGACTGAGTGTAATGGGGTAAGTTTCCGCGCCTAATGCGGCGAAAACGAGGGCTGCGATGTTTTTTGCCGCACTTCGTTACCGGGTGAACGGCGGTGTCGACGTTGGTATTCAATCCGAAGTACTGGTCGTTGGTTTACAAACCCAACGATATCGCTCACGAAACTGACTGCCCGTCAAACCGAAAAGGGCTTGGCGGTCAATTCCATTCCTGGCCATTGTGTTTTCAATTTGAGCTATGGCCCGTCGGCCGAAGGACCGACTTGTTCCTTGACGTCCTCGTCGGAAGAGAGCGGACGGCCAAACCGGAAATCAGAAAAACTTCTGCGATGGAGTGAAAATGTTTTTTGATGATTTGGAAAGCGTTGCCTTCGTTCAGATCTCTTGGGTCAGTGAGGTTGTCAGGTTCTGAATTCTGCGGCGCAGGGAGAGCAGTGCGGACTCTCGATCGGACAACGTTGGTTCCGGTGCTTTCGCATAAGCCTCAGCGTTCGCCTCGTGGTGTGCCGCTGAATCTTCGGAGCTCGGGGACTGGGGTGGTCCCCCTTCAAGCCGGCCTGCCATCCCCTCCAGCGTTAACGCGAAGCCTTCGTCGAACTGCCGCTGTTGGGTCAAGAGAGCCGTTGGCAGTTCAAAACCGGGGAGTTGGGCACGATAGTTCCAGAGGGTGATTTCTGTTAGGAAAAGCATTCGCACTTGCGCCTGCCAGCGAATGATTCGCTCCCGCAACGCGAGGTCTCGCTCGCGGGAAGGACCGAATTCCAACAGAACGCCCCCAGTGAGATCCCTGACCCGGTCGAAATTGCTGTTGATGGTTTCGCGCAATGCGTAGCTTCTCTCACTGGCAGTTCTCAGGTCGCCAGATATCGGCTCGCGAGCGAATTGAGCCAGCAGCCGCAAATTGGAAGCAAACGTTCTCTTCATTTGCACGGCCGCGGAGACACTCCATAATTGATCAAACACCAGCCACATCATCAGCAATCCCAGAAGAATCCCGATAACACGATCCCTGGCCGGAACCAGTGAAGTCTGCACCGCAAATTCACTTAAGTTGATCAGATAAAACGCGACAATAATCTGAACTCCGAAATACGAGAGTCGGGGGCTGGAAGTCATGATCCACGCAGAGCCGACGGTGACCGCTAGAAAAACGAGCGTGAACCCCGCGATCGAATCGAGAGTGGGCAAGATGAACATCTCCGCACCGATCCCCAAAAACACACCGCCCACAATTGCGCCGGAAATGCGCAGAAGCTGTTTTTGACGGGACGAACCAATCGTGCTCAGCGCCGTCAGAAAACACGTTGTGATTGCAGTGCTTATGCCCGGCCACGCCTTGGCGCTGTATATGAGGTAGCACAGGCTCGCGGCAAAACAACCTCTCAGTCCAAACTTGAGGTGTTCAGAGTTCGACAGAGCGTCTGAACGAAACAGCCCTAGACTTGGTTCGTCGCTCGATGGTAGTGGCGCGTACTCGCCGAGCGACAGCGCACCGACAAAGGCTTCGGGAATGAGCGAAATTGTTTTTTCCATTTCGACCAAAACCGGTGTACCGGCCAAGTGTTGAGCTTCGGCGGGGGGTTCAATCAGGATCGGAGCTTTTCCATTCAGTAAGTCGGAACGGATCGTGCGAATGTTTGCGGCCAAGCTGCGAATTTGATCCCTAGTGTTATTGGGGAGGTCCGAACTGAGATAGTCCACGTTGGCGGCGATGTCCACCAATCGTCCGACAAGCGCGATCACAGCCCCCATCTGTTCGCGATAAGCCGGAGGATAGGCGGAACGTTGCAGCGTGCGCCGCATGGCGGAGTTTCCCACCATAGCAAAATGCGTGATCTGGTCCTTAGTTTTTTCGTCGACCGGCAAGCCGGACGCATAACAATTGAGAAGCTCTTCCGTGGCAGCCAGGCGATCCGCGAGAGGCTGAAGAAGAATGCCGTGGCCCGCTGTCAGTTCTGCGTAAATCAGTTCGACGGCGACGGTGATCAGGCTCCCAAGCGAAATCGCCGCGAACGCCCAAAGCGTGCCTTCGAGTTTGCTTTCTGCAGGAATCTGGCGATCCCACAGCGGGATGGTGATGCTGAGCAGATATCCGAAGCGTGCAGCGGCGCTGTAATTCGTCGTTGCGCTAAGGGCGTAGAACATCACGAAAAATGTCACCACCACCCAGATCAAACGCAGACTCGGATCCTGCAGGAAGAACCTGGCCCCGATCAGGACGTATAGCACCGAAAGCAAGAACGCAATGATGATTGTCGTGGCAGCCTTTGTGGTCGCTTGAGGACTCTCGCGTGAGATCGTAAGGGCGTAGATTGCGCCGTATGCGCCGTAAGGAATGCGAAACGTCATGGTTAGAAGCATGACGATCGTTGCCGCGACAGTCATTCGTGCAACCAGCGCGGCCCTTCCCGGGTAGGGTGCAAGTTCCTCTTTGAAAAACTCCTTTAGCCAGACGAATGAACTGGATGATTTAGGAAGATTCTGGGCGAGGGTGGCCATGGCTTAATTTCCTCGAATCGTGACCACCGCTGACTCACCAACTCGAAATAGATCAGGCGTGGGATTTTCCACACGGACGCGAACCGGGTATCGTGATGCCAGATGTACCCAGTTCAGCGTGCGCTGAACATCAGGAAGCCCGGGCTGCAGAGTGCCAATCACGTCGGGGTCCGGAGTGACTCCGAAACCGATGCTATCCACCACTCCCGTGAAACGAACATTAGACTTCGACAAGATATAAACGTCCGCTCGCATCCCTGGGGAAATGCGCTTGAGTTGCCCTTCACGGAAATTTCCGATGGCCCACCAGGTACGGGCATCAATCAGCGTGAACACTTGCTGGCCGACATGGGCGTAGGCCCCCTCGGAGATTGTGAGGTTGGTTACACGAGCGTCGAAGGGAGCGTAAACACGGCAATTGTCCAGGTTATAACGGGCGTTCTTTACCGCTGCCTCTCTTGCCCCACGCTGGTTAACGAGTGGTTCCAGCGTCGTCACTGCGTGCTGAGATTGTTCGTGCTGTGCAAGCGACGAGTTTAACTCCGCCTTCGCGAGCTGTAATCGCGATTCGGCCTGCCGTAGTGCTTCTGATTCTGCGATTTCTGAAGTCTTGGCGCGATCTATTTGGTCTACGGTAACAAACTGCTTTGTGAGCAGCGGCTCAAGACGATGCAGATTGTTGCTCGCATATGTCCACTCCGCACGCTGCCGGTTGACCGCACGTTCCGAGCTCGCCACGTCGGCTTCCGCGCTATGAATGTTAGCTTGCGAAACAGAAACCGCACTGACCAATGCTGCGATCCTCCGGCGCTCATCGGAGATCTGACCTTCCAGGGTCGCCTGTTCCGAGATAGCTCTCTCCAGCGCGTATTGATAAGGACGCTCATCGATTTCGTAGAGCAGTTCCCCCTTTTTCACAAATTGGTTGTCGCGAACGTTCAGGCGAATGAGCGGACCCTCCACCTGCGGCGCTATCCCGATGAAATTCGCGAAGACTTCGGCATCCTCAGTCCGAGGATGAAAATTCTGGTGATAAAGCACGATCAGTCCGAGAATCACGGCACCAGCCACGATTGCGATGCTGACCGTAAGCCCCAATCTGCGAGATCCCGTATTCGTCGTAGTATTCATTGATTCAAGCTCCGTATTCAGCGAAACAACGTGAGCCACAACCCAAATGCGAACAGCGCCGTCAGGCTCGGATACGTCACAATCGGCCAAACGATCTCCACGTATCGCCGCAAGAGTTCTCGTGAGAGAACAGTAAGCAGGATGGCCACGACGAAACAGACTAGCCATGCGGGAAAAAACGAACCGAGAATGTCGAACGAAGGAGCTCTTCCGCAGCCGGTTAGAGACAGAGACAAGGTGGAGAGCAGGAACCCATAACGCAATCTGACATCTCGATTCGCACTCATGGATGGGACCTCCTTGTCGATTGGATGGAATCTCCGGTGCGGAACGCCACACCTGCGAATGAGGTAAGCACCTGGGTGCGCGCAAACACATCCGCCGATCGGGCTTGGGCGAGAGTGCGCTGCGCGGCCGTAACATCCAGCAAGCTGCGCACTCCGTAGTTGTACGATTGCAGAGCCGCGTCATAAGACTGGCTGGCGGCCTCGAGAAGTGCAACGGCTGCCTGGCGCTGACGCAACGCAGTGTTCAGGTTGGAATATGCTGTCCAGACCTCGTCCGCAATCTGATTGCCTTTGACCTCGGCTTGAGCTTCAGCCTGCCGAACGTTAGAGCGCGCTTGTAAGAGTCTGTTCTTCCGCGCGCCTCCATCAAACACGGTCCACAAAAGACCGAAACTCATTGCGCCGCCCAACTCCGTCGTGTGGGTTGAGGGATAGGGCGATTGGTATCCGTACAGCGCTTGCTCAGCTGGGCTGACAGTTAAACTCAGTGTCGGAAAGTACGCAGAGCGTTCCTCTTTAACTCGCGCATTCGCCGACCTTATTTGTGCCACCTGTTGCATCAGATCGGGACGCTGACTGAGAGCCCGGTCGATGGCGGCGTCGACCGTGTCGCTAATTGAATCCGGCATCGGCAACTGATCAAGGGGTTGAACATTGATCGTCAAAGACGCGCGATCGCCAACCGCCGTTGCCAGGTCGCCCCGAGCGATCTGCTCAGCTCCCAGCACAGATTGCAGATCATACTCAGCCTGGGCCGTAGCGCTTCGCGCTTCCAATACGTCGGGCAGAGTTGCGAGGCCATGCGCGAGCCGATCCTCCGCTGCTTGCTGGACTGCTTCTGCGTTGGAGAGACTGGCCCGCGCGGCGTCCTCCTGCCCCATCGAACTCAAAACGCGATAGTATGACTGCTCGACCTGGTAGATGACATTGCGATGGGTGTCGTTGAAGGCGAAATTTGTGGCGAAGAGCTGGGCCCTCGCCGCGTTGATTCGGCCGCGGCGGGCACCGAAGTCGAAGACGGTGTAGTTGAGATCCAGCGCAACCTGAAACTCCTGGATGGCTTGGCCGTCGAAGCGGCTTCCAAAGTCGACTTCGGCGCGACCGGTATGAGAAAGTACTGCCGCCGCCAATGTGGGATATAACTCACTCCGCGCCACGCCAAGACTCGCCGCCTGAGCACGAGCGCGTTCCCACGCAACTCGCGTTTCTGGGTTGTTCGATTCCGCCAGATCGATGAGTTCGGCAAGGGAGTACGTCTTCACGGAATTGTCAGTCAGTGCGTGAATATGTTCGGCGATTGCCTCACGCACAAATTGCTGTTCTTCGGAAGAATGCCATGGATGATTCCATGAGACTGGCGCACTCTGCGCGAGAGCACAACTGCCCAACTGCAGCGCAAGAGACAATGTCGCGCGAGCCAGCGGCCCAAGACGATTTCGAGTGTCTCGACATGGCATTGTGGCTTGTCAATCTCCCTATCAGCGCTTGCTACATGGGTAGGTCGCCACTCAGAATCACGGTCTCCTCATCGCGGCGGGGTTCCCCACAATACTGGATGCGCTGACGGCTACTTAGGTGACAACCTTAGTAGAATCCCTGCGTGTCTCGCGTTACGGCGACTTTTCCCATATAGCGTCGCGAGATGAAGACGAAATAGATGATTGCCAGGACGAAGCCCACCGGCCACCAAATGGAGGCGAGGCGCAACGAGTGCTCGCCGGCAGCGACAGAATAAGCGGTCAGCGAATTCTCGGGCGCCAGAGTGGAGTAGAGCATCACCGGGAAAATAGCAGCGCCGCCGGTGACCAGTAAGCCCACGAGTATAAAATTTGACCCGAGAAAGGCCCTCATTTCCAGGTGCGCCGAGAGGCCCGAAATTAAGGTGCCGGTCGCGATCAAAATTACGATCAATCCCAACCAGCAAAATGGATTGTGGATCGCGGGTCCGACAACGTCGGGACGAACGACCCCAGATTCAATCGAGATCGCGAGAAAGAGCGGAACCGTTGCAGCCCACAGATACCGTGTCCACTTAGAACTACGATCATGCACGGGACCTTCCGTCTTCAGCGTAAGATAGGTGGCTCCGTGAGCTGCGAGGATGGTAGCTGCGAAGATTGCAATGGATATTGTGTACCAGTCGAGCAGCCCGACCTGTCCGCGCACGGTGAAATTCGTGAAAAATGGCATCGAGAAATTGCCATCGGCATCGACCGGCACGCCCCGTGCAACGTTGCCCGCCGCCGCACCAAAAAGAATGGCTAGGAGAAAGTTGGAAAACACGAAGACGAAATCCCAGAATCCTTGCCACAGGCGATCATCGATGTGCCCACCGACTTCTATAGAAATACCACGCAGAATCAGACACCACAAAATCAGAAAGAGCGCGAGGTAGTAGCCTGCAAAGGCCGAAGCCATGAGGCGTGGAAATACCGCCAGCAATGTGCCCCCAAAACCGACAAGCCACACTTCATGCCACGACCAAAGCGGCCCCATCGCGGCAACCACCTGCCGGCGCTCCTCAGGTGTCTTGGCGACAAGCCAGTGAAGCATTCCAGCACCAAAGTTGCGCCCGTCCAAAACCACATAGACGATGAGCATGAGGCTGACAATGGCGTACCAGAATGGGATCATACAAAATGCTCCTCTCTTGGGCGGTTGACCGGTTCTTCGTGCTCGACCCGAGGGTTAGCCATTACTTCTTCTTCCGGACCGTGCCCGATCTCACGACCGACCAGGTATAGAAAGAGCAGACCCAACACAAAGTAAAGTCCGACGAAGCCAATTAAAGTGAAGACGATGTCTCCGCCGCTCAGGACTTTGCTGTAGCCGTCGCGTGTATGAAAAAGGCCATAGACCAGCCAGGGTTGACGCCCCAGTTCTGCCGTCATCCATCCAAGAGTATTGGCAATGTAGGGGAAGGGAAGCGCCAGCATCAGAACCCACAGAAGCCAGGTGTTGGATTCCAATCGGCCCCGCCAATTCTCAAATCGCGCATAGGCCATCAGCACGATGAAAATCGTGCCTAGAGTAATCATTAAATGAAACGAGTAGTAGAGAAGCTCGATGTTGTCAGGCCATACATTCGTGGGAAATTCGTCCAACCCGTGTACATAACTTCCAAAATGACCATAGGCCAGAAAGCTGAGTGCGCCGGGCATCTCGATAGGATTATCGAGGCGCCGGGCCGCAACATTGGGTTGTCCGATAACCGCGACACCCGCGTCGGGTCCACCCACGAATTTACCTTCCATTGCAGCCAGCGTTACTGGTTGGTGCCTGCCGACCATCTTGGCCTGCTGGTCGCCCGTTGGAAAGGCAACAAGGAGGGACGCAATGAGGCCAGTAAATGTTCCGGCGCGCAGATAGAGTTGAGCCTGAATCGGATGGAGTCGCCGCAACGCATAGAACGCCCCGATAGATGTAACTACAAATGAGCCGGTGACGAGAGCAGCCATTTGATTGTGCGAGAACTGGATCAAGGCCCACGGATTCAGCAGGAAGGCACTCAGACTCCCGATGCCAAGTAATCCTCGAGAATCGACCTGGTAGCCCACTGGATGCTGCATGAAGGCATTCGTGACCAGAATGAAGTAGGCCGAAAGCCAACTTCCAATCGCCACCGCCACCGCCGCCAGGAAATGATACCGCGGACCCAATCTCTTTTCGCCCCAGATAAGTGCGCCGACAAAAGCGCTTTCCAGAAAAAATGCGAACATCCCTTCCATCGCCAATGTCTGTCCGATCGCGCCACCCGCATACCGGGAGAAGCTTGCCCAGTTCGTTCCAAACTGAAATTCCATCGGAATGCCGGTAACAACGCCGATGGCAAAATTGAGCCCAAAAATCTTGGCCCAAAATCTGACCGCTTGATTGTATTTTTCATCTCCCGTCTTAAAGGCACGCCATTTCCAATACACCAGGAACCAGCCCAATCCCATAGTGAGCTGAGGAAACAGGTAGTGATAGGTGAGCGTAAAGCCGAATTGAAGCCGGCTCCAAAACGCTGCATCGGAAAGACTCGCATTCATCGCTGCACCTCTTCTGTCTTCTTTCTGCGCACGCGGCGCTCACTGGTTCCTGGTCAACGCGGATTGTTGGAAAGCGTTTCAGACCCCACTACGCTGCGTCTGGAACGAACTGCGTATTCGCGCCTTGTTTGAAGATGACGTAAGCGCGCCTCCACGGTTCGTCATTGATCAAGCGCCATTTGTGACCTGAACCGGTGTTGTCCTCTGCCACCAGCACTTCACCCGGATGGAGGGTAAACTTCTCCCCGCCGACCGTCGCAAATTCGAGCACGCCGGCCAACGTAATGACGTACTGAGGAGCTGGGTCATTGTGCCAGTCAAAAGTGGAATGCGCGGCCGTCTCTTTGAATTCGATCGACTTCGCATCCACCAACTTAGCGCCGTTCACACTTCCAGGTACCACGTGTGAGTTTCCGTCAGGCCCCGTGTACAACCGATAAGCGCGAATCATATTCAGTCTCCTTGTTTGTGATGTTGTTGATATTCAATACGGCAGACGTTTCTGCGCGCACACGCTGGCACAAATCCGGATTGTCGATCAGAGATTGCCCGTAGGAAGGAATCAGCTTCTTCAACTTGTCCGCCCATCCTGCATTCGTCAGTTTGTCGCGGAAGGAGCGCTCAATGACTTGAAGCATGATCCAGACTGCGGTGGAAGCACCCGGCGAGGCGCCGAGCATCGCAACAATGGATCCGTCCGACGCGGTAACGAGCTCAGTGCCGAATTCCAGAATGCCCCCATGCACCGGATCCTTCTTAATGATCTGCACGCGTTGTCCCGCCACCTCAACCTTCCAGTCGTCCTCGTTTGCATTCGGATAGAACTCGCGGAGCGCGGCGAAGCGCGCGTCCGAGGACTCGATGACCTGCCCTATCAGATATTCTGTGAGAGCCACGTTATCCCTGCCAACAGCCAACAGCGGGAGGATGTTGTCAGGATCGATAGAGCCGAACAGATCGAGATAGGATCCATGCTTGAGAAACTTCGTCGAGAAGCCTGCATAGGGCCCGAAAAGCACAGAAACTTTGCCTTCGATGTGCCGTGTGTCGAGATGCGGCACGGACATTGGCGGTGAGCCGACCGAAGCTTTGCCGTAGACCTTCGCATGATGACGAGAAGAGACTTGCGGGTTATCGCAGCGCAGCCAAATTCCGCTTACTGGAAATCCGGCATAACCGCGCCCTTCCGGAATCCCCGATTTTTCCAACAGACGCAAGGACCCGCCGCCAGCGCCGATAAAAACAAACTTTGCCTGCACGTGTCGGTGGTTGCCGGTCTGTTCGTCTCTGATCTTCACACTCCAGGCGTCTCCATCGCGCTCGAGATCCTGAACTCGGCTGAAGAAATGAATGGACACTCCATCCTTCCCCTCGAGTGAATCAAGCAAATCCTTTGTAAGTGCGCCGTAGTCCACGTCCGTACCTGTCATCATGCGCGTAGCTGTAACCACGTCATCAGGATCACGTCCTTCCATAACCAGCGGAATCCATTCTTCGATCTGCTTTTTGTCCTCCGAGTATTCCATCCCGTAATAAAGAGGATGGCTCGAGAGCGCGGCATAACGTTTCCTCAGGAAATTCTGGTTATCGACTCCGCGGACGAAACTCATGTGGGGCACGGCATGGAGGAACGATTGAGGATCCTTTATCGCTCCCTTCGTTACCAGATAGGCCCAGAGCTGACGCGAGAGGTCAAACTCGGTGTTGACCTGCAGAGCCTTGGAAATATCGATGCTGCCGTTAGCTTTCTCCGGTGTGTAATTCAGTTCACAAAGCGCAGCGTGGCCGGTGCCAGCGTTGTTCCATGCGTTCGAGCTTTCTTGAGCCTCGCTTCCCAGGACTTCATGGATTTCGATTTTCAGCTGGGGATCAAGCTCTTTCAGGATGACCGCGAGTGTAGCGCTCATGATGCCTGCACCGATGAGAACGACATCCGGGTTAGATGGGTTAGTTGTTACAGTGTTACTAGAGCGCGTCATTGCAGAGTCTCCTTCGTGATTTTCAATTGAGATGTTTCCGTGCGAAGCGTGCTTTCACTGGAATGGCTTAGGTTGTGAAGACCTCTACCAATCCAAACCGCTGCGATGCCCACAGCGATGCCAATAAGAGTGTCAAATAGCCGCAGGATGGGTTGACGCCAGGCGTGCTGCAGGCTAATGCCAGCTACAACCATGACGACAGTCGTTGTAATTGAGGTGGTAATGATGTCCCCGGGCCGGCCGATCATGATCAGAATTACGGCGCCGATCGCGATCAGAATCGCCATACCCCAGGAACTGAACGGCAAAAACAGCAGGTAGCCCAGGCAAAGAATGAAGCTCAGCGAGGTGGCTGCGGTTCGTGACAGAGCGGCACTTATGCTTTCCTCATAGCTTTCACGATAGACAAACAACGTTGCCACGACTGCCCACATGCCTCCGAGCAGTTGATCGTCCCGGGAACTGATTGCACTGGTGAGAACCCGAGTGGCCAGTTCGTAGCTAACCAGGGCAGCTAAGCCCAATCCTGTTCCTGAAGCGGCTCCCCACATGATGCGCTGGAGGCCGTTTCTTTCTTCGCGATGTACCGTGACCGTTGTCATGCCATTGCCGTAGCTATAAGACGCTTCCTTCGTGAACATCCTCAAACAACTTGATGTTGTCTCGATAGTCGACGTGTACTTCGACCAGCACCGGCCCTGGTGTATCGAAGGCCTTGCGCAATGTTGGCGTAATTTCATCGGGATGTTGAATTCGGAGTCCGGTGGCTCCGAACGCCTCGGCATACTTCACGTGATCCAGCGGGCCAAAATCAACTCCTGAAGTGCGGTTGTATTTGATCTGTTCCTGCACGCCTACCATGTCGTAGTGCCCATCGACCCAGATCATGTGGACAAGATGCGAATTCAGACGGACTGCGGTCTCCAGCTCATTTGCGGAGAATAAGAAGCCGCCATCGCCGGAGATCGAGAGCACCTTCTCGTGTGGACGCACGATTGTGGCAGCGATTGCCCACGGAAGTGCAACGCCCAGCGTCTGCTGGCCGTTGGTAATTAGAAACTGGCGCGCGCGAAAACTGAAGAGATAACGGCACAAATACATGCTGAAGCTTCCCATGTCAGAGCACACAGTCATGTCCGGCGTTAGTATCTTCTGCAGTTCGCTGATTAGACGCAGCGGATGAATCGGCATGCCGGACTTCGCCGCTGCCTCAGACATCAGGTGTCTTCGATCCTCAGCGATCAACTGCAGCAGCTCAGCAGATTGGTTAGCCAGTGGTGGGCGGTGGAGAAGAGGCGTCAACTCCGTGAGGGTCTCTTCGATATTCCCGATCAGTTCGACCGCAGGTGAATAATCGTTTTCGACATTCGCTGGAGTCGCATCGATGTGGATGATCGGACGGTCATTGCCCTTGTTCCATAGCGATGGCCAATATTCAACCGCGTTATAGCCGATCGTGATGACGACATCGCCCGATTCCAACAATGCATCGGCAGGCTGATTGGCGATCTGGCCAACGCGACCACCGAAGTAGGGAAAGTGCTGCTGGGAAACTGCACCTGCGGCTTGGAAGGTCCCTACAATCGGAACTGTTGTGGTGCTCAGCAAATTGTAGATCGCATTTGCGAACTTTGGTTTGCTCGCCATGAGTCCGAGCAAGATCACGGGAGATTTCGCCGCATTGATGAGACGCGCAGCCTCGCGAAGAGATTTCTTGGCCGCCGGCCCCTGCTCGACGAATGCAGAAAGCCGGATCGGTTTGCACTCGGTCGGGCCGGTCATAATGTCCATCGGAAGGCTCACAAACGCCGCCCCGGGACGATCAGTCTCAGCTGCTCGAAACGCTGCGGAGAGCACCTCTGCGGTGGCCGCGGGGGAATCAATTTCTGCTGCATACTTAGTTACCGGTCGGCAGAGGCCCGCCGAATCCAACGTCTGGTGAAGAGGCTTAAGGCGGTCGCCCACGGCTACAGCGCCTCCCAAAGCGACCACCGGGTCACCTTCCGAATTCGCGGTGGCAAGCCCGGTGGCAAGATTGGAAACTCCTGGGCCAGAGGTGACAATTGCGACTCCCGCTTTCCCGGTCATCCTTCCAATGCCCCCGGCGATGAACGCCGCATTTTGTTCGTGACGGCAGACCACGGTTTTTACGCTGGAGTCCCGAAGTCTGTCGAACACCTTGTCTATCTTCGCCCCGGGAACGCCGAAGACATGGGTTACTCCGTGGGCCTCCAGAGTCTCCACGACGACGTCGGCACCGGTCTTTTTCTCCACAGCCATTTCGGTTATCGGGTTTGCGATTTGTTGCGCTGTAACCATTCTTTTGATCCCTCGAGAGTTATTTACTCCGCCTTGGCAAGATCGGAGGCTGGGTCTTTGTCTAAATTGGTCGTCAAGAAAGATCCTGATTCCGGCAGCCGAACGTTGTACTGAGATACAAGCTGAATGCGTGCGTGAAGTTGCTGCGCGGAGCAGTCCAGGACGTGGCCGCCTTTTTTGCGGTCCTTCGAAATGAAGTGGAAGTGATATCCCGGCACGCTGAACGAACTCGCATACCTCGGAGACCAAAGGCAGACGAGAGTGCCTTCAACATTGTGGAAGTGGAACTCCAGTTGCGTTTTCGCAGCGTCTAGAAGCCGAGATCCTTGTGGAACCGGATGCACTGCACGTGCATGCAGCGCTTCAAAAACACCATCCACACGTATGGCGTAAAAGAGATTCTCCGAAATTCGATGTGCATCGCAGGCCAGTTCAATGTCTTTCAAACATTCGACCTTATCTATGTGAAAGACCGCGCCTTCGCGAAAGTACGTTACAGAGGCGAAAGGGACGAGAAACTGATCCGAGCGCCGCCGCACGTTGCCGGCGGCTTGATATATCTCGCCGTCGAGAATGATCATCTCGCCATCGAGCCCTTCAAAAGTGCCGAGGCCAAAGTCACCTTCTTTCAGAAGTGTCGAAGAAGAAAGCGAGCCCGAGTACACACCCTCGACCAGAGCAGTTGAAGTCGAAATCTGGTACATGCGGCACGGCGAAGAGATCAGGTATTCACTCAGCGCCGCGCCTACCAGGTTGTCGAGCGAAGTCTTGCGTTCTATGGAAAGGTCTCGCACCGCGACTTCGAGCGATGACGGTATTGTCACTGTGAGGTTCGCCATATGTACTACTCCGTCCGGAGTTTTCGCGTTCGAGGTTTTCGCAACGTAATCGGTGGCCCCACGTGATCGCCGAGGCTGAAAGTCGCGAACCATTGCATTATCCTGTCTGTTCATTGAGTTGCTGCCACATATGGCTGAACCATCTTCGCCGGATCGACGACCCGGTCGAACTCGGCTTCCGTTACAAATCCCAGTTTCAGTGCGGCTTGCTTAAGAGTGAGGTCGTTGTCCAGCGCGTAATGCGCAATCTTCGACGCCTTGTCGTAGCCGATGACTGGGGAGAGCGCGGTCACCAGCATCAGGGAGCGGTCCACGTTTTCTTTGATCTTCTTTAAATTCGGCTTCGTTCCCTCGACTAGGAATTTGCGGAAGTTCGTGCATCCATCCGTCAGGATCGTGACGGAGTGCGCGATGTTGAAGATGATCAGCGGCTTATAGACGTTCATCTCCAGATATCCGCCGGCGCCACCGAAGCCCACGGCTACGTCGTTAGCCATCACTTGAACCGCGATCATGGTCAGCGCTTCGGCCTGAGTCGGGTTCACTTTGCCCGGCATGATCGATGAGCCGGGCTCGTTCTCGGGAATGGCGAGCTCAGCGAAACCAGCCCGCGGGCCGCAAGACATGAGACGGATGTCGTTGGCAATCTTGTAGAGAGATACCGCCAGAGTTCGCAGTGTCCCGGAAAGCTGGACAAGGGCGTCATGGGCGCCTTGCACCGTGAACTTGTTCGGGGCGCTAACGAAAGGCAGTCCCGTGAGCTTGGCAATTTCAGCGGCGGCTGCCTCGGCAAAGCCGGGAGCTGAATTGATTCCGGTGCCGACAGCCGTTCCGCCCAGTGCGAGCCGATATACGCCTTTCAACGCATACTCGATGCGTTCGATATTGTCACTAAGCATGCCGGCATAACCCGACCACTCCTGCCCGAGCGTCAGCGGCGTAGCGTCTTGCATATGTGTGCGGCCGATTTTTACGATGTCCTGCCACTGCTCGGCCTTGGACGCGATGGCGTCGCGCAAGGCTTTCACCGCAGGTACCAATCGCTCTTTTACGTTCACTGCGGCTGCGATATACATCACCGAGGGGAAAGTATCGTTGGAAGACTGCGACATATTGACGTGGTCGTTAGGATGAACCGGCGCCTTGCTCCCGAGCGGTGTGCCTGCGAGTTGGCAACAGCGGTTCGAAATCACTTCATTCACGTTCATGTTGAATTGCGTGCCGCTACCAGTCATCCAGACATGCAGAGGAAACATGTCCGCATGTTGGCCCGCGAGGATCTCGTCGCACGTTTGAACAATTAGTCTGTGCCGCTGGTCGTCGAGCCGCCCGCCTGCGTGGTTTGCATTCGCAGCGGCTTTCTTCAGAGTTGCGTAAGCCGCGATCATCTCGCGCGGGATCAGATCCTGCCCAATGCTGAAATGTTCAAGCGACCGCTGCGTTTGTGCGCCCCAGAGCTTGGCGCTCGGCACATCGACTTCACCGAGGCTGTCGGTCTCTTTCCGTACGCCCATTACTGTCACGTTGCTGGCTGCACTCATTGCGCTCACTCTTCTCCTCTTTAAAAATCTGGTGCGCTTTTGTCACCAGCCGCTGCTATTGCACTACGAATGCCAAAGTCGAATGCTGAGCCGGCGAGCTCACCACTTTTGAATCCACAGTTCTTTCGCACACGACTCGTCCTCGCATACTGCGATGCTCCACCCAACGACAACCTTCAGCGTTGGCAAAGTGTTAAGTAATTTCTTTCTGTGTGGCGTCACCAGCCACGCCTCCGTAGAGGTTTGCGTCGCTATCCACAATATGGGCGAGCGAATTCCGATCTCTCATCCAGAAATTCAGACATCGTGTCAGCCGCCGGGACACTTACATTGAATCCATGCATGGAGCGCCCGCCGCAACAATCCGCTCAGTTTTTTGGAAGATGAAATGCACTCAGCAGTTTGCAATCCGGTTTCTGTGATGGCGCGAACTTGTCAGGAATCACAGTACTCATTGCGCGCAGGAATCTGAATCACCGGGGGCCGGTACTTCCGTTTTTATTGTGAGGTATGTATGGAGCTAATGATGCGGCAATCAGTTAAGGCAATGGCAGGTGTGATGTCCGGAATTCTCAATTGGGTGTGTCCTGATTGCGGAGGAAGAATGGGTGGACCCGGCAAGGAATTCAAATGCCAGGGCAAATGTCAAACGGATTGGCGTCAGGTCTGGGGCGGCCTCTCTTCATCGGGAATCGGTGGCAATCAAAGAAGAGCGACCAGATCAAGCTGATTTGGCGCTCCGGCCCGAATGACGACTAATCGACGGACATGTCGGTATCTGGACGTTCGCCGTGGAAAAAGTCTTCGCTTGTCTGGACCTTAGCAATGCCAACAATATTGAACCTTCGCAAACGCTGATGTTGGGGCGGTGTGCTAATCGCTTTCTCAAGGGACTGTTGAACGGACGCATTCGCTTACGAGCAGGTGGCATGGTGATTGCTTTCCATAAGTACGACGCACTTCATCTGCGGATGAACTGAATTATGAACACTGTAAATGCCGACATTGCTTCCACGACACAGTCCCCGTTGAAGAGTGGCAACGGGGGTAAACGCATCGGTGAACAGCCGGATGTGGATTCTTCGGGGATCCGCCTCTCAATCGACGGCAAGATCGCGACTGCCGCTCCCGGCGAGCTAGTGCTCGCAGCGATATTACGAGAAAAGGAAATTCCGCATGTCTGTTATCACTCGCCGTTGATGGGGCCAATCCGGACATGCGACACGTGCCTGGTCGAGGTGGACGGTAAGCTTCAACGCGCATGTGGAATGCCGGTAGCGACGGGGATGGAAGTGATCACAGACTCCGATCGTGCCAAGAATGCTCGAGCTGAAGCTTTCGATGTGATCCTCGGGAATCACATGTTGTATTGCACGGTGTGCGACAACAATAACGAGAACTGTACCGTTCACAATACGGCTCTTGCGCTTGATGTGCAGCATCAAAAACATCCCTACAAGCCAAAGCCTTACGAGGTTGACTATTCCAATCCTTTCTATCGCTACGACCCCGGCCAATGCATTTTGTGCGGCCGTTGTGTGCAGGCTTGTCAGACAGTAGAAGTCAACGAGACGCTTTCTATCGGGTGGGAGCTAGACCATCCTCGGGTGTTGTGGGATGGCGGCACGAAGATTGGTGGTTCGAGTTGCGTCTCTTGCGGCCACTGCGTAACCGTGTGTCCGTGTAATGCGCTGATGGAGAGGTCGATGCTCGGGGAAGCCGGCTTCATGAGCGGTCTGCCGCACGAGGCTCTAAACCAGATGATCGACGTCATCAAGGCGATTGAGCCTGAGATGGGATATGGCCCGATCATGCAGGTATCACAGACGGAAGCCAAGATGCGCGAAGAGCGCATCCGGCCAACGAAGACCGTTTGCACTTATTGTGGGGTGGGCTGCAGCTACGATGTCTGGACGAAGGGTAGAAAGCTGCTCAAGGTCGAACCGCTGCACGGAGCGGTCAATCAGATCTCGACTTGCGTCAAAGGTAAATTTGGCTGGGACTTTGTGAACCACAAGGACCGGCTGCAACGGCCATTGATTCGCGAAGGAAATAACTTCCGCGAAGCCTCTTGGGATGAAGCACTGGAACTGGTCGCGCGCAAGCTCAGTGAGATAAAGCGACAGCATGGTCCCGATGCAATTGGCGTCGTGATCTCCTCCAAGACCAGCAACGAAGACGGCTACGTCATGCAGAAGTTCGGCCGCGCGGTGATCGGGACAAACAATATCGACAACTGCTCCCGCTACTGCCAGGCTCCGGCAACCGCGGGGCTTTTTCGTACGGTTGGATACGGGGGCGATTCCGGCTCGATTGAGGACATTGGAAAGTCCGCGCTGGTAGTCATCGTGGGTGCCAACCCTGCGGAGGCACATCCGGTCCTGGCGACCCGTATCAAGCGAGCCCACAAGCTTTTCGGCCAAAAGCTCATTGTCGCCGATTTACGGCGACACGAAATGGCAGAACGAGCGGATATCTTTTTTCGTCCACGCCCCGGCACAGACCTGGCATGGCTATCTGCCATGAGCCGCTACATGCTGGATAACGGGTTCGCGAAGACGGAGTTCCTGAGTAGATGGGTCAACGGACTCGACGAGTATCGAAAAAGTCTAGACCTCTTCACCTTAGACTACGCGGCCAAGGTCTGCGAGTTGCCGATCGAGACGCTCGAACGTGTAGCCAAGGAAATCGCCACCGCCGAGACCGTTTGCATTCTTTGGGCCATGGGAATCACTCAGCATGTCGACGGCTCGGATGCGTCCACTGCGATTTCGAACCTGCTCCTCATCACTGGAAACTACATGAAGCCAGGTTGCGGAGCCTATCCGCTGCGCGGCCATAACAATGTGCAGGGGGCGAGCGACGTCGGAGCCATGCCGAATAACTTCCCCGGATATCAGAGTGTGACTGACGACGCGATTCGCAAGCGGTTCGAAGACGCCTGGAAGGTTCAATTGCCGAAGGAGCCGGGTCTCGACAATTACGAAATGGTCAACGCAATGCACGCTGGCAAACTCCACGCTCTCTATCTAGCCGGGGAAGACATGATCTCGGCGGACTCGCATTCGAGTCACGTGGCTGGCGCTTTCGAAAAACTCGATCTCTTGGTGGTCCAGGATATCTTTTTCAGCGAGACTTGCCGCTACGCCGATGTTGTGCTTCCGGGCGCGCCGGCCCTTGAAAAAGACGGCACGTTCACAAACACTGAGCGTCGCATTCAACGCTTCTACCAGGCTTTCCCGGAACTCGGCGATAGCAAGGCAGATTGGAAGATCACCCAAGAGCTGGCGCGGAAGATGGGCGCTCAGTGGAATTACGAGCATCCCTCCGAGATTATGGCTGAGCTCGCCTCATTGACTCCGCTCTACGCGGGCGTTAGCTATGACAGGCTGGAAAACTACAACACCTTGCAATGGCCGGTACATAGTGACGGCAAAGATGAGCCCATTCTCTATCTTGACGGATTTGCCTTCCCAGATAAGAAAGCGCGTCTTTATCCAGTCGGATTTCATGAACCAACGGGCCAGCCGGACGCGCAGTTTGATCTATTTCTCAACACCGGTCGAGAGCTGGAACATTTCCATGAAGGCAATATGACCCTGCGTGTTCCCGGGATCCATGAGGAGAATCCTGAACGATACGTCGAGATATCGCCAGAACTGGCGCAGGAGCGCGGTGTCGAGTCCGGCCGATGGGTGAAGCTGATAAGCCCGGTTGGATCGCTCGAGGTCAAAGTGTTAGTCACGGATCATGTCATCGGCAAACAAGTCTTTCTTCCGCTTACCTCGCAGGAGGGGCCCATCAATATTTTGACTGGCCCGCATGTCGACCCGGTGACAGATACGCCCGCATACAAGGAGACCAAGGTACGTATGAATGTACTACCCGAGCAAGGATCAAACCCTCTACATCCGATCAATTTCCGCTTTTCAGGAAAGCCCACTCCTCAGACCGGCGTGGAAGTCGAGCGGAAATGGAAACGTAGCGATTATCGAATGCCAGGCACAGAAGCGCTGGTTCAGATCGAAATCAACAAATAACGAGGAAGGCAGGATGTTATGGCGACGCCAGTCGAGTTCCGCACGTTTACACCAAGAAATTCTCGCGACGATTTGATTCGGAGACTGGAGCAAGCTCCCGAGGAACACGCGGAGGCTTTGCTCTCCGCCTACGATCTGTTGCAACGAATGCATGAGAAAGGCTTGATCGATGTCGCCAATGGTCTTCTGAGCGCCAGCGAGACGGTCGTTGACCGGCTAGTTGATGTGGTTAGTTCGAAGCAAGCAGTCACCGCGCTCCGCGTAGTGCTGATGATGAGCAATCTCCTTAACTCGCTCGACCCGAACCGCCTGCATGCGCTCCTCTCGCCGTCGGAGAGCAAGGCTCCATCGCTCTGGACGATCGCGAAAGAGGCGACGAGCCCAGATGCACGCCGCGGAATGGCTGCTGCAGTAGGGTTGCTCAGCGTATTCGGGGCGGCCCTGCGTGAACAGGAAAGCGCCTGATCCAGCTGCGAAACGGCCCGGGTGAACAATTTGAAATCTGCTTCGAGGAAGCCGTCGTATGCTAGACCTGCGAGAGCGATTTGGCTGCTCCGGGCTGATCAGTGATCGAATGGTCCGGAATAAACTTGAACAGACCTGTGGCTGGTGACACAAAAACAAAAGAATTTGAGAAGGTCGCGATATGACCGGTGAGTTGCTGGCGCGCATCAATCTCTCTAAGTTGGAACTGCAGTAGGCCGATACTGATTACGTCTCCCGTGACACCGGAAATTTGCACCCTGTCTCCAACTCTGATTCCCAGCTTCCCGACCAGCAAGAAGTAGCCGAGAACGGCAAGAATCACGTTTTGGAGTGCAACCGCCATGCCCGCTGTGAGAAGCCCGAGAAATGTCGCCAGGGATCTCAGATCGGAAGCAAAAGCGAATGCGACGACCAAAGCAATCGACAGCCAGCTCAGAATCCGCTGGACGACTAGAATCATGCGACGGCGATTTCCGTCGTGTACATAATGAATAGTCGCTCTGCGCAATACCACCGAAACTCCGGTCAGTGCGACGATTACCAGACCCACAAGGACCAGATGCAGAATCAAATTCTTCCACGCTCGCGTGTACTCATTGATTACCGCCTTATGCCAATTGGTCAAGCGCGATCTATAAATCGTAAGTAATACTCTCTGCTTGTCCAACGCAGACATCGCCGGAGCCAGGCTTGTGAGCCGACTTGTGAGGGCATCAAGGCGCGCCGTCTGTTGCTGCAATAATCCAAGGTTGTTTGGTTGCAGGCCGTCTCCGAGATCGTCGCTCTGTACAGCTTGATCGACGAAGTTTCTGAGGGGCGTCCCGAGGCTCTCTGAGGAGTGGGCCAATTTGTCGGTTAGCTGCATTCCTTCATCAAGAGTGCGAAGCTTGGCTTGCAGCATTGACACCTCTGACGCGAGCCCCAGGATGCCAGAGTCCTGTGGTTTGGGATTTGAAATAATTCTCGGCGGCCCAGGGAGACTGGAACTGGAACCGGACACTTCAGGAACAGTTCGTGCGAGATCCTCGACAAGTGATCCCAAGTCTGCGGTCTGAGGCTTACTGACGCCATTGACCTGGATAATCTCGGCCAAGTTCCGGAGACTCTTGGAGTGCTCCTGAAGGACTCGCAGGCGGCTTTGTGCATCCGGTAAAGTAGCCTCCAATTTCCTGCGGTCCGCGCCGTGAGTTCTGGGCAGTCTCGTCTGGATCGATTCCAGTTCTTTGCTTGCCTGCTCGCTTTCAGCATCAGTCTTCACTTCCATCTGAAGAAGGTGTGGAAAGTCCGAGGTTACAACGTTGGGAATCGCTGCGCCGTGCACTGAAGTTTGGGACGTCGCTGCGAGCGAAGCGTCGGTTCTGGCAAAATCAAACGAAAGCTGAACGACCTGCGTGCCCACCGGTTCATTGTCGTCGAAGAACAAGAAATCGGACGGCTCAGCTGCGATCTGTCGTTCCACCGAAAAATAGCGATACCACTCGATGGTGTCCGTCAGAAAAGTAATGACCTGTTGTTTCGAAGGCAAGCTATAGGAATCGGGGGTCTGACTATTGGCCGAGAGTACTCCTGGCGACAGCAATCCAACCAGGAGTGCGTACCAAGCGAAGATCCTTAACTTGATCGAAAGACGGATCATTTGATGTTGCCTGCGCCCTCACAGTGAAGAGTTCCTCCGTTCCCGTCCCTGGCTCAGGACTTATGCCTCGGAGTCCGAGAATCCAGTGTCGAAACCATTCTCTGAGCCGCTGACGGGATGGCCACATGCCCAGAGAGCACGATCTCCCTTGCGCCAATATCCTTTCCGTAAATCTGTTTATTGGCGCCATTGTCGGGACGGATGGTTGAGCCTTCGAGTGCGACTCCAACAAACGCGCCGCGGGCGCGAGAATAGCTCAGGATGTCCGCACGCAGGGTGGCGTCCGTTTCCGCCGAAGCATCGCGGCCGACCGGGCCTGCCGCAACCGACGCATCTGCTCCGAGCTTGACTTTGCTGGTAAGAATTCCACTCGCGCCGCGCTCGTTCATTACCAGGAGTACAAAGTCTGTTGCCTCGCCACCTATTTGGAAGCCAAAGCTTCCGCCCTCGAGAGCCATCATGGTGGGTGCCCCCCACGGTCCTCTGAATTGTTCGCCTCTGCGACACGACATTGCGCCTCGCCCATAGCTGCCGCCAACAATGAACGCAGCTTTCAAAACAGACGGAAAAACAACCACACAATCTGCTTTGTCGAGCAAGTCCTGTGGGATGTCTTCGGGAACATCGAGAATCTCCTTCAGCACGGTGCCGCTGTTCCTTAAGCGATCTTCGTCTTTTTCCTGGTCAGCTGCGGAAGCTGAAGAGGACAGGATGGGCAAAACTGCGAACAACAGGCTGATCAGATACGTAGTTGATTTCTTCATAACGTTTCTCCTTGTTTAGGTTTTAGGAGCGCTTCATAGTCTGAGCGCTGCCGTTTGGGCATTCGTGACAGCACATGCAAAGAGCTCGGCTACAGCGAACACGCCGGGTTCCAGTTCGAGAGGCTTACATAACGAGCGCCGCCTCAAACTGTCCGGTGTCACCTGGCAAAGACAGCGGTACTTCGAGGCGCGACCGCCTAAACCGTAAGCGGACAGGCGGGATGATCGCATTCACACGCGATTTCCACGTCCTCGCTTCCCGCGTCCCGACAGGCACCTCCGCAGTACTTCTCGCCAGGGGGAGCCTCGCAAAGACATGGGATGTGCGCACATTTCGTCGTCTTCTGATCGACCATTTGAAGTCTCCTCTCCAGATCACTTACGAACCTCTGATCACTGAATTCGGGCGCACCTGCCTCCTTGCATGCGGGTCTCCAAATCCGCGACTGCTCAGGACAGGGCTATGTTAGTAATCTGGATGAGCTGTGCAGGAGGCAGAGCTTGTCGGAGTGTCCAATCAATCGACAGACCTCTGTCGGCATGTGGACGTTTTTCGTGCGGTCCTCTGATCAAGCCCTAACTGGACCAATATCGAATTGCGAGCCCGCTAGGCCTTTAGGTTTTTTAAGCATGGAGAGATTTTGGAAGCGCAAGTGCTCTCGTAGTCGAGTAAAGGAGATTCACACATGAAGGCCGGACGTTTCGCAGCAGTTTACGTTGCGTTTTCCTTAGTTGCGCTTTCAACTGTTTTTGCGCAGCAAGTCAAAACCGATTTTGATCACCAGGCGAACTTCTCTCAGTACAAGACCTACTCATGGCAGGAAATCAAGCCTCCAGATTCTCTGTGGGATGCCCGGATTAAGAGTGCGGTGGATGCCCAACTGGTAGCCAAAGGCTGGACTCAGGTAGCCAGCGGTGGCGATGTCGCTATCGTCGCAATTAAGACGACGCAGACACAGAGAACACTTCAGACGTTTTATGACGGTCTTGGCGGGGGTGGAGGATGGGGCTGGCGAAGATTCGGCGGCGGAGGGTTCGGCGGAGGGTTCGGCGAATCTGAAACGACCGAGCAGGACTACAAAGATGGAACGCTGGTCATCGACTTGTACGACGCAAAAAGCAAACAGTTGATCTGGCGCGGAAGTGCCGAAGATACGCTATCGAGCAAGGCGGAGAAAAATGAAAAGAACCTGGACAAAGGTGTGGCGAAAATGTTCAAGGATTTCCCTCCGGGTTCGGCAAAACGTTAAGCACAAGGCTTCCACACCGGGGTAGCACGAGAATGTTATTTCAGAATTTCAAAAGGAGGAACTATGAAGCTGCAGGAAACAAAAGGACACCACCAATTGCTGTCGTTGTTCATCGCCTTGGTTTTTGGCTTCACGATGTATCCAAGCAAAACACAGGCACAGATCGTCGGGAACATTGAAGCCAACATCCCATTTCAGTTCTATGCGGGGAACACCAAATTTCCCCCTGGTAAATACATCATTCACGTGCTGGACGCCTCCGATCTGACGCTCATGGAAATCAGTAGCGTAGACGGCAAAACGTCCGCTGTCTTCGCCGTGCGGGATGCAGAGGCCAACTCCGCACCGGCCAAGAGCGAATTGATCTTCAACAAATACGGGAATCAGCACTTCCTTGCGAAGTTGTTTGACGAAAGCAACCCGAACGGTAGCGCGGTGGTCGAGTCGCGCTACGAAAAGAGGATCGACAAAGGGACCGCGGAAGCCCAGGAGCACGTGCCGGCACAACACCAAGGAACTGGCGGTTGATGATAGGAAGAACTAAGCCGGCAGTCAGGCTCATCGATGGCGAACGGCACATAGCCGTTCGCCGATTTGTACCTTGCAATGAACAGCGTGCATTTAAATCCCTTCTACTTCGTTAGTCCTGCCCCATAAGTCTTGTTATCCGTGCCTGCAGAATAGCCACCGCGTGACATGTGAAGCGCGCAGTTTATCGATGTCATGCCTGGCGGCCGACGGCTCAAGCCGAGGCCCCCACCTTGTGTTCTTATTCCATCAGAGAGTTCACTTGCAAAAGACCAAGGGCCGACAGCGCGTCAGCCGATTGAACATCGTCTGAGCTAGACAGTCGCCAATTTCAGAAAAAGTTTCGACATGTCTGTCATTTCGCGCCCTCTCGTGTTTGGCACGGGCTTTGCATTCAGAAAGGTCAGACAGCCATAAGCGTCTGATCGTTTCGGTCATCGACCGGCCGATCCACCGTCGAAAAACGAAAGGTTAAAACGATGACCGATCATTCAAAAGAAAGACCCATGAGTGAACACCCCTCGCGGAGAAGCTTCCTCGGCATGAGTTCGGTAGCTCTGGCAACCGCTGCTTTTGCAGGCCTGACTGCCAATGCCCAAGACAAAGCCAGCACGCAAAAAGCGGAGCACGACCATTCTTCAAACGATCCCGGTCCGGAGAACAAGCCTCTTCTGGACTTGAACCCAAATTCCAACACTCCGCCTCCGACCGATCACGGCGACGTAGTGCCTATCTGGTATTCCTTCGATCTGGTGAAAAAGCGTGTCGAAGAAGGCGGATGGACGCACGAGGTGACTGAGCGCGTCCTTCCTTCTTCCAAGGATATTTCCGGCGTCCAAATGCGCCTCACTGCGGGCAGCTATCGCGAAATGCACTGGCACACGGCTGATGAATGGGCTTATGTACTCTATGGAAATGCCCGCGTCACAGTGATGCAGCCCGATGGCGACATGTTCATCGGTGACGTTGGTGAAGGCGATCTTTGGATCTTCCCCGCCGGCCACCCACATTCCATTCAAGGGCTTGGTCCTGATGGAACGGAGTTTTTGCTGGTCTTCAACCAGGGATTGTTCTCTGAAGATGGGACGATGCTTCTCTCAGAGTGGATAGCTCACACACCTCCCGAGGTATTGGCGAAGAATACAGGCCTGGATAAGAGCGTCTTCGATCATACCCCCGGGGCGCCACTCTACATCTTCCCCGGCAACCTGCCCAACTCGCTCGAACAGGACAAAGCGGAGATCGGCGGCCAGAAAGTGGCAGCGAAGCAACAGTACACCTTCCGCCTGAGGTCAATGAAGCCGATAGCAACCAGCGAAGCCGGCGAAGCTCGCATCGTCGACTCGCGCAACTTTCCGGTTTCCAAGCATATTGCCGCGGGCTTGCTCATCATCAAGCCGGGGCACATGCGCGAAATGCACTGGCACCCGAACGCATCCGAGTGGCAGTACTGGATCTCCGGCCAGGGTCGCATGACCGTATTCTTTCCAGTCGATAACGCCCGCACCATGGACTTCCACACCAACGATGTCGGCTATGTTCCCTCCAACGCACCTCACTACTTCGAAAACACGGGCGATACCGACCTGGTGGTCCTGGAGCTGTTCGCAGCTGACGAGTTCCAGGATGTTTCCTTGAATGAGTGGCTCAGGCGCGTACCCAGCGAAATGCTGAAGGCACACTTGAACATCGATAAGCAGATGGCCACGAAGATTCCGGCGGAGAAGCGGTATCTCGTTTAGAGGGTTCATCGCAAGACAGCTTTCGGAGTGCCACGCAAAGTCGCTTGGGAGTCATTTATAAAACTGAAAATATCAGGCTGCGTGCATGGATCGTGCACGCAGCTCTCTAACCCCGAGGAGGATTTTCTATGTTGGAAGGAATTTTTCAGCCTACACATCTGTTGTTGATCTTTGGAATTGCTCTACTTGTATTCGGCCCCAAGAAGCTTCCCGAGCTCGGTAAAGGCATCGGTGCAGGTATTCGAGCGCTGAAGGACGGGATCAAAGACCCACTTATCGAGGCAGGAAAAAGCGGCAGTGTGGAACCAGTCGCCTCAAATGACAGCAACAGAAATTGATTTTGTATCTTCTGTGTATGACGGCGCGAGATCGCGATGGCCGACAGCATTTCGGTATGCGAACGCGGCCAAGTCACGTGCGGGTGCTGTGGCGGATCAGAACGGGCTGGTGTCGGCAGTTGGATTGCCTGCGAGGACGGAACAAGTTGTTCCAACGAATTACAGTGGCCGGCGAATTATTCAAGAAACAAGGGTATTTTCCTATGCTCTCCTGCGCGGAGACACTCCCGCTGCATCTCTTCGCTCGGTTTGGCCGAGAGATTGCGTCGGTACAACCTGTATCATGTCCGATCCTGTGATCCATTAACCAGTCTGGGACAAAAAGACGCCGGCATTCTCCGTGAGCTTCGATACAAGTAACTCCGCACAAGGAACACAACAGGATCATCCATCCAGGAAGCAGTACTTATTATGAACGAGGAAGAGATTCACCTAAGACGCAGGACATGGCCTTTGAAGAGCAGTCTGGTTATAGCAGCAGCGGGCCTTGTGCTTATCGTAGCAACCGCCCAGGCGCAGCAGGCTGGAACACCGGCGGCCAGCGAAGACGAGTCCGATGCGACGAACGCGGCGAATAATCCGACGACTCCCAAGCTCACAGTCGAAACACAGGACTATTGGATGCCGTCGGTCTCCGGGCTCGGCGGACGAGGCGGAAGCAGCGGGCTGCAGCGCGACATCGTGCCGATCCGAACATTCGGCATTGAGAACCTCCTTCACGTCATCCTTCCCGTCGACACCAATCCGAACTCTCCGGGCGGTACGCAGACCGGGCTCGGCGGCCTCGAGATCTACAACCTGTCCACGGTCAAGCTACATGGGACGACCTACGGAGCCGGACCGCTTGTGGTGCTGCCCACCGAAAGCGGCTCCAACTTCGGCACTCAGAAATGGCAGGCCGGTATCGGAGGGATTGCGATCGATGCCACAAAGTGGGGACTTCTGGGCGGACTCTTCACCTATCAGCACGCCTTCGGGAGAGGCACAGGCGCGATCACGCAGGAGACGACATTCCAGCCTTTTATCCACTACAACCTCCACCATGGACTGTATCTCCGAAGCACGGGTCTGCTGGTCTTCAACTCCGGCTCCGGGGTTAAAGACATTCCTGTGGGTCTGGGCTTCGGCAAGGTATGGAACTTTGCCGACGGCAAGACCATCAACTTCTACATGGAGCCCCAGTATTCGGTGTGGCGAAGCGGACTTGGGGCTCCGGGATGGCAGCTCTTCACCGGGGTCAACTTCCAGTTTCCCGTCCACCTTCAATTCTGGGGCAGATAAGGGGACAGCATAACTAATCACGCATTACACGTACGACTGGCACGCTCCATGCTCTCTTTCCGACATCCGGGGCCACTTCCGGCAAGCGTTGTGCGGGCACCAAGGATACAGCCGCCGCTGCAAGGGTGAACAAAACAAGAATTCGCTTTATAAAGTTGACTTGGGGGTTCTCTTGAATCCTCAATGACTTCGGTGTTCCTTGGACTGCCAAATAAGAAATCCAACAATGCCACAAGTGCACCTGCCTCATAACGAGTATCTCTGAGTCAAGCTGATAGCTGTTGGATGGTTGGCAAACAGGAAGTAATCCATCAAGCCACGACCTCGCGAAGCACAAGATCAACTACGAGATCCGGAGACGGGGCTTCGCTCATCATTGCAGGCATTCTCGAACGAGACGAGTGAAGAAGCTCAACATAAATGCCTCCGGGAGAACGTGAGCCCGCCGGAAGCATTGTGCGATAATTGTACGAAACTAAGTAGCTGCCTGCACCATCGGTTGCAAGTGGAACGTGTCGGTTCGATTTCCTGTGATCACCGTGTGCGGATTGTACGGAATGAAATTCACGGTTCGTAAAGTTGTGGTAGTTTTGGGCGGGGAGCCTTCCAGGATCACTGCTGCCGCGACCCATCTTGCACCTGATCTCGCGTGAGCGAAATACCACTCTTGTCCAAAGTTTGTCCTAATACTCGGTCTAAATGGGCCGCGGCCTTCAGCCACGCGGCTTTGGCCATCACCTCAGTGGTTTGCGCCTGCGTCAGATAGGTCTGCTGCTCGATGACCGAAATGTTGTTGGAGTAGCCTGCGCTGAAGCTTTCCTCAGCGGCACCCATCAGTTGTGCTTGCAACTCCCGCGCCTTCGTGGCGGCATCCGCCGCACTTTTGGCGGCATGAAGGGCTGTGATCGCGTTCTGTACCTCAGCAGACACTTGCGATTCCAGTTGCGTCACTCGAAGCTGCTGCTGCCGCAAGAGCGCCCTGTCAGCTCCCAGATTCGCCTTCGCCACCCGGTTTTGCACGGGCAGGGAGAACTGTATCCCGGCCTCATACAAGGTTGAGGAACGGCTACCGCCAGTTGGAATTGCGTCAGTGGGCGCGTTTCCCGTCAAGGTGTCTCCACCGATTGCGGTCAGGCCAGGGATCACGACACCACGGCTCTGATAAGTTCCATAGAGATCGATCTCAGGCTTCGCGGCATTGGCGGAACTCGCGACCTGCCGCTCGCCGTTGGTGACTTGCAAGCGCGCCGCCTGCACGTCAGGGCGGCTCTCCCACGCACTCTTGACCAGATCGGGAAGCGGCGTTTCGGGTTCGGCTTGCGGCGGCACGAGCAGGTCCGTCGCGACAATTTCAGACGCGCTCCCCATTGTCCCGGTGAGCGACTGCGGATCCAGCAGGGTTCGCAGGATCACCTGCTGCTGATCTCGCAAAGCAATCGCCTGGGTGAGCACCAGTTGCGTGCTGGTCACGAGTGACTGCGCCCGCGCTACCTCAATTATTGGAAGCCGTCCTACATTCAACTGTTCCTGGTCGTTATGCAACAGCAACTCGGCCGCCTTGAGCGCCTGCTCTTGCACTTTGACCGAATCCTGCAAGCTAACCAGGTCGATATATAGGTTCCTTGTCCCACTGATCGTGGTGATGATTTGCTCCTCCAGCACCGCGGCAGAGATTTTTTTGTTCGTCTTCGCAATGGCGATATAGCGGGTGTTGTTCGCGCGCCCCGCCCCGCGCCAGAGTGGTTGAGCGATAAGCGCATAGGCGTTAGGGTGAGAGAAGGGAACTGCGCTGGAGCGCCCCGAGTAGAAGCTCTGCACGAAATCGTCGACACCCAACTGAATCGTAGTTCCCGGACTGAACCCCTTCGTCAGAAAGGTATCCCCAACGGTATTGTCGGTTATTGCGGTATTGACGGGCGACGCCGAAGCCCCAGTGGCCGACACGAGCGAGACTGCCGGATTGCGCCGCAACCACCCATAGCGGCCCGCCAGCTGCGCGTCGAAGCCAGGTACTGGCGATCCACTGGAATATGGAGTCGGAGCGATGGATAAGGAGTGTGATCCCTCGAGCGCCCGACTCGTGTTGTAGGACGAGGATATGGTCGATGCGGACGGATCCACGCTCAGCGGGGACAAGCCGGGAGAGGAAAAACTAAGCAAGGGCACTGCGGCGGGCGCTTCGCCGGACGGCGTATCCGCCACCGCGTAATTGATCGAGCGTGGGAGTCCACCGCCTTGTGCCAACGGGACGCTCACGTCCGCAATCGTCTGATCGACTTGTTCCAACTCGATGTCGAGGTTGTTCTTTAGCGCCAGCTGCAAGGCTTGGTGCAGACTCAGGTAGAGCGGGCCGTCAGGTGAGTTCGCGGGAGTTGTTGCGCCTTCCGGCGTCTGCGCCAACATGCGCGAGGGCTGAAGGGCGCCCGAACTTGCGGTCGCAGCCTGGAATGTGACCGTGGGCGATTGGGCGGCCGCGAGTCCCGCCGACAAGCAGACCATCACCAAGCAGATGAAAGTCTCTCGCAACTCAGAACTTCTATTGGAGTATCCAAAGAAACAGCTCGTCTCGCGCAGCCTCTCCGCGGGGGAGAGCTTGCTGTTATTGATCCTGACTGCCACTCTTGCCTCCCGCAGTCGGATCTGTATTGCCACCTTGCTGGCCGGCAGGGGCGGACCGAGTACTCACCTTGACCCCCTCCTTCACCGCATCGTTGGGGTTGAGAACCACGACTTCGCCATCTTGCAGTCCAGCGGTGATGTACACCTGTGTACCCAGGTCCCGCCCCACGTGCACGGGCCGCATCTGGATGACGTTGTTCTGCACCACAGGCACAAACTGACCGCGGGCCGTCGTAAGCAGGCTGTCGCCCGAGACCAAGATACCCGGGCCAGGAGCCTTGTAATGCATCTGTGCGGAGGCGAACATGCCGGGCCGCAAGCGGTGCAGGGTGTCCGTTATCTGAATCTCGGCGAGCAGAGTCCGGGTTTGTTGGCTGAGAGAGTCACTGCTGCGAACCACCTTGCCCTTGAACGTCTGCCCCGGCAACTCAGAAAAGGTCAGGTCGACTGGCTGGCCGGTCTGCACGAAAAGCGCGTCCTGCTCCGGCACGGAGACAAACACTTCCAGGCTGCCAAGGTCCACAACGTCGAATAATTCGCCGCCTTGTGCGCCGCCTGTCGGTGGCCCGCCGGTGAAGGCAGGAGAGACAGCCGCTGGACCCTGAGCCGCTCCCGAAGCCGAGACCAGATTGCCCACCTCGACGTTGCGCGCCGTGATCGTGCCGTTGATTGGCGAGCGAACCTGCTCGAAGTCCGCTAGAGATTGTTCACGAGCCAACGCTGCCTCTGCACCCTTCTCCGCATTTTCCATCGCCTGCAGGTTTGATTGTGCCGATTGAAGGGCTGCCAGCGTGGCATCGTCCTCCTGATTGGACAAAATGCCATGGAGCACCAACGTGTGCACGCGGGCGTAAGTTGCCTGCTGCAGCCGCAGTGTGGATTGCGCAGTCGACACAGTGTCTTTGCTTTGCCGAACCAGCGCAGCCTGCTGCGCCACAGACGAGTCCAGTTCCGGCACCGAGATTATTCCCAGCAACTGCCCTTTGCGCACTGCATCGCCCAGGTCCACATACCGAGCCTTGAAATATCCTGACACGCGGGCGTAGATGTGCGCGGCACGAAGCGGACTGACAGTGCCAGGCAATGTCAGTTCCTGCTCCGAACTTGCGTTATGGACTGCCTGCACTTCAACAGTCAGCAGCGCGTTCTGCTGCAGCCTGGCCTTGGCATTCACTGCCTCGTTGCGCTTGTAGTGAGGCAGCCAGCCCACCAGCAGAGCCAGGCCCAGTACCGCGATCGCAACCAGAATCGGAAATATCCGTCGGCCGTGTTTCCCTTGCGGTTGCGGCCCATGCTGCTGATCTTCAACCATGGGCATTCCTGTGGCATTGCTTGCGCTCATTGGTGCGCTCCTTGAGTCTCGTCCTTGATTCGCTTCTCCCAGTTCACCAGCGGCTTCTTACTCATCAGCGAATAGATCACCGGCACGATAAAGAGTGTGCCCACGGTAGCGAACAAGAGCCCGCCGATAACCGCCCGTCCGATCGGCGCGTTCTGCTCGCCGCCCTGGCCCAGCGCCAGCGCCATCGGAAGCATTCCGATGATCATCGCCAGCGCCGTCATGCACACCGGGCGCAGCCGCGTCGAGCCCGCGATCAGCGCCGCCTCCTTCGAGTCCTTACTGTTCTCGCCTTCGCCGCGCGCGTCGTTGGCAAAACTGACAACCAGGATGCTGTTGGCGGTTGCGACGCCAATGGTCATTAGAGCACCCATCAGGGAGGGCACGTTGAAAGTGGTCTGGGTGAGAAACAACATCCATACGATGCCCGCGAAGGCTCCCGGAAGCGCCATGAGAATGATGAACGGTATACTCCACGACTGGAAGTTCATCGCCATCAAGAAATACACAAACACGACCGCCGCGGCGATCCCGATCTCCAAATTGAAGAAAGATGTATTCATCGTCAGCACTTGACCGCTGAGGACGATCTGCACTCCAGGGGGCAGGTGTTGTGAATTTTTCTTCACGATCTTTTGCACATCGCTGGCCACCCCACCCAGATCGCGCTGCTCTACGTTCGCAAACACATCCATTACGGGGAGCGCGTTGTAGTGCGAAACCGTCACCGGCGAAACCCCCCGCTCAGTCTCCGAAACATTGCGTAACAACTGGTCACTGCTGCCGGGCATCGAGGCGGAGACGGCCGTCCGGGCCAGCGTATCGAAGTTGTCCAGGCGGTATTGAGGCACCTGCACGATGACAGGGTATTCGACCCCCGTCTTCGGATCGAGCCAGAAGTTCGGCGCAACCTGCCCGCTGCCCGAGAGCGACAACAGCACGTCATCTGCAACGTCCTTTGCCGTGAGTCCAATCTCCTGCGCCTTGAGCCGGTCCACTTTAATGTTGAGCTTCGGGGCATTTACTTGCTGTTGGACGAATACGTCCACTGCTCCCGGAACGTCCGTGATCTGCTCCCGCAACGTTTCGGCGATTTGCGCAGTAGACGCAGCGTCTTTTCCGCGCACCTGCACATCGATCGGCGCGGGCAGCCCAAAGTTCAGAGTTTGGTTCGTGATGTCCGCGGGCTCAAAGAAAAATGTTTCCTGGGGAAACTTCTGCGCGAAGTCCTGCCGCAGAATCTGCATCCATTCCTGGGTTGGCCGGTGCTTGGCGGCGAGCAGCACCAGCACATCGCCATCCCCGTTGCTGGTCGTATCACTGGCCGAGTAGGCCAGGTTTATGCCTCCTGGCGGCAGTCCGATATTGTTCAATACCATCTGCAGTTCCTCCGCCGGGATCACGCGCCGAATTTCCTCGTTTACCTGCTTGAACACTTCGGTTGCGGTTTCGATCCGCGTGCCTGCCGGGGGCCGCACATGAAACTCCATCTGTCCGGAATCTACGTAGGGAAAAAAGTCGCGTCCAATCACCGGAATCAGCACCATCGAACCCAGGGCCACTACTGCGAACCCAGCCAGCGTCGTCTTCGGGTGCCCTAGCGCCCACTCCAGTCGAATCTTGTACTTCTCAGCAAACCAGTCGAATCCACGTTCGAACCTCGCGTGAAACCGCCAGATGACGCTTCGGCTCAGCGGCGATTCCTTTTCCTGCCCTTGATAGAGAGGCACCTCTTTGGGCAGAAGAAAGTGCATCATGGTGGGGACCAGTGTGCGTGATAGTCCGTATGAGGCGACCAGAGCCAGCACAACATTCAGCGCAAGTGGTGTGAAGATGAACTTCGCAGAGCCGGACAGCAATGTCACCGGCACGAACACGATGCAGATCGACATAGTGGAGATCACCGCCGGAATTGCTACTTGTTCTGCGCTGTCGAGGATCGCCGAGGCCAGAGGCTTCTTCTCCCCAGTCCCAAGGTTGCGGTGTGTGTTCTCGATCTCCACCGTCGCATCATCGACGAGCATGCCTACGGCAAGAGCCAGGCCTCCCAGCGACATGACATTAATCGTCTCGCCCAGCGCGGAGGAGACTGCGATCGCGAACAAGACGGCCAGCGGAATGGACACGCTCACGATCAGAGTGCTTCGCCAACTTCCCAGAAACACGAGGATCATCATGGCGGTCAGAATCGCTGCGGTGACAGCCTCCTGCACCACGTCTTTGATGGAGGCTCGCACCAGCACCGATTGATCGAAGATCGGTGTTAGCGTGAGCGCGCTGGGCAGCCCGGCCTTGATGCTCGGGATTGCCTTTTTCACCTGATCCACGATCGTCAGCGTTGAGGCGGCGCCGCTCTTGATAACGGTTAGCAGCGCTGAGGCCTGACCGTTTTCGCTCACATAGCTGGTCTGAGGTTGGTATCCGTTATGGATCCAGGCGACATCCTTCATCTGAACCGCCGCGCCATTTACCGTCCGAATCGGCAGAGAGTTGAGTTCCGCGATCGTAGCCGGGCTGCTGTTCGTTCCTACTATGTATTCGCGGTCGCCAATCTTTTCGGTGCCCGACGGCGTGACCAGATTTTGGTTGGCGAGGGCGGAGGAAATGTCCGAAGCGCTCAGATGGTTGGCCACGAGCTGCCCCGGCTCCAGGTCGACCATGATGGAGCGCTGCTCCCCGCCATACGGCAAAGGCACTGCTGCGCCCTTGATAGTCGCCAGCTGCCCTCGGATGAAGTTTTGACCAAGATCGTAGAGTTCGGTCTGTGAAAGCCCCCGTCCTCCGAGACTCACCTGTACGATCGGAACGCTGGAAGCGTCGTACTTCAGCACATAGGGCGGCAGCATCCCTGGCGGCATCAGTCGCAGGAGCGATTGCGCCAACGCTGTTACTTGCGCAATCGCAAGATCAATCTGGACATTGGGCTGAAAGTGAATCTTAATAACCCCGACACCACTGTAAGACTGCGATTCGATGTACTGGATGTTATTGACGCTGGTTGGAAGCGCACGCTCGCACACGCCGGTGATGCGCTTAGACATGTCATCGGCATCGAGGCCGCTATAAGTCCAGATCACGCTGACGATCGGGATATTAATCTCCGGCAGAATGTCAGTGGGCGTCGTCACGATCGAAGCCACGCCGAAGATCGCAATCAGCAGCGCGACAATAACGAATGTGTATGGCCTCTCGAGAGCAAAGCGAACAATCCACATCAGCGCTCCCTCCCCTTTCTCCACTCTGGGGCGGCTATCTCTGCTTGCGGGATCCAGAACGGATAGTCTGACCGGCCGACTATCGCCCTAAGTACTGGTTTCTTCTAGTCCGGTGTCGCACCCTATCGTTGGTGATGCAGTCGCACTTCCAAACATGCTGCGCTCGGAAGCAACGGTTAGATCGTTCTATTTCACCCGCTTTGCGTGTGTGTCGATCATCTATCCCACCGGCATGCAAGCCTGAATGTCCAACATGCTGGCGACGTGTCCGCCCGATGACACTCATGTTGATGGGCTACGAACCCTTGAATACAACGCAGAGGAACGCCTAGCGTGGAACTTGTCTGGCGTGACGGCTGGCAGACGGTGTCGGACTGGGGACACAGAATTCAGAAGGAGCGCAAGCTTCTCACCATCTAATTGCGGTTGCAGCCTTCCTATCTTTTCCTCCATTCAATCATTTGCCACGTTCTTTTCTTCCGTTCAAGTTTGGCATTCCTCATGCAAATAGCCTGGTTGTCGGGGCATTCCTAACGAAGTGGCAAGCCCAGACGTGCACGATAACTTTAGGAGAAAACAAAATGAACACTTTAAAGAAATTGATTGTGGG
>Ga0073928_10002019_pt1 | contig 36762 bp, 35 predicted proteins | sample PaiPotPPA55metaG_FD_76969 | JGI IMG/M metagenome (GOLD analysis project Ga0073928, IMG submission 76969) | Iron sulfur acid spring bacterial and archeal communities from Banff, Canada, to study Microbial Dark Matter (Phase II) - Paint Pots PPA... ... | reverse complement strand
GTGCGCATGTAGACGATTCCTGCCGTGTCGGCCATCACGCGGGTGAGCTTTGCCGTTTGGTTGGGATCGCACGGGTAGAGCACGACCGACGTGTTGATCGCCCGCAGGGACGCAAGGTCCTCCAGCGCCATCTGGGACGGCCCGTCCTGGCCGATCTCGACACCCGCGTGGGAGCCGACCAGCCTGATGTTCGCCTCCGAGATGCCCGCCATGCGGATGAAGTCGTACGCGCGGCTGAAGAAGGCTGCGAAGGTGGAGGCAAACGGCTTGTAGCCGCGCACGCTCATGCCCACGGCGGTCGCCACGAGCTGCTGCTCGGCGATCCACATCTCGAAGAAGCGGTCTGGGTAGGCCTTGGCGAACTCGTCCGCGTGCGTCGAGTTCGACACCTCGCCGTCCATGGCCACTACGTCGGGGATGGCCCCCAGCGCGAGCAGCGCATCGCCATAGGCCTTGCGCGTGGCGACCCTGTCTTCCGGCTTGTAGACGGGGAGGGTCACCACCGGCTCGGGCTCGACCCGCTTCGGGCCGCGCGGGGCCGGCTCCGGCTTGGCCGTCTTGACCTTCAGGTGGCGGATGCCGCCAAGCTCCTTGATCGCGCGCTCGGCCATGTCCGGAGGGAGCGTCTTGCCGTGCCATCCCTCCTTGTTCTCGATCTCCGAGAAGCCCTTGCCCTTGATCGTCTTGGCGATGATCACGGTCGGTTTGCCGGTCGCTGAAAGCGCCTGGCCGTAGGCACGGTCGATCGCCGTCACGTCATGTCCGTCGATCACGATCGGGAAGCAGCCGAACGCCTCGACGCGGCGCCGGTAAACGTCGAGGGTCCAGCCGTACTCGGTCTCGCCGCGCTGGCCGAGGCGGTTGATGTCCAGGATCGCGGTCAGGTTGGCGAGCTCGTAGTGGCCGGCCTTGTCGAAGGCTTCCCAGATCGAACCCTCGGCCAGCTCGGAGTCGCCGCAGAGGGTCCAGACGTGAAAGGGGAGCTTGTCGAGGTTCTTGCCGGCGAGGGCGACACCCACCGAGATCGGCAGTCCCTGGCCCAGCGAACCGGTCGCGACGTCCACCCACGGGATCGCAGGCGTCGGGTGGCCCTCGAGGCGCGAGCCGAATTTGCGGAAGGTCATCATCTCGGCATCGGTCACCGCGCCGACCGATTTCAACATCGCGTAGTAAAGCGGCGAAGCATGGCCCTTCGAGAAGATCAGGTGGTCGTTGTTGGGGTCTTTCGGCCTGGCCCAGTCGTACTGCAGGTAGCGCGCGACGAGCACCGAGATCAGGTCGGCGGCTGACATCGACGAGGTCGGGTGCCCCGAGCCGGCCGCGGTGCTGCAGCGGATCGAGTCGACCCGCAGCTGCTGGCCGAGCTGGCGGGCAAATTCGAGATCCGTGGTCGCAAGAGTCTCGGTGACGGTCATGTCACTCCCTCACCACCGCAAGGTGGCGCACACCCGCGGCGGCGGGCCCCAGCTATGTAGCTAGTAGTTTATCGACCTATCTCCCTTCCCCCGCAGGGGGCAGGTGGCCCGCCGCGCGGCGACTGGTCGGATGGGGGGCGATGCAAGCTTTGTAAAGGCGGTAGAAGTTCCGACTGAGCCCCGAAATCATTCGGTCATGCCCCGCGACCCGTTCTTGGTCGACCGCGCACGAGCTGTTAGGCGAAATATGGGCGACGCGGAGAAGAAGCTCTGGTTCCGTCTTCGTCGCCGAAAGATCGCCGGGCACCGGTTCCGACGACAGGTTCCGGTAGGTGACTACATTGTCGACTTTGCGTGCCTATCGGCGCGACTCATCATCGAAGTGGATGGCGGGCGGCACCACAACAGAGAGGCACAGCTCCTTGATGAAACGCGGACCGCTTCGCTCGAGGCAAGGGGGTATCGGGTCGTGCGCTTTTGGAACTCACGGGTGCTATCGGACATCGATGGCGTGGTGGACGATCTTCAACGCTCTAGCTCGTCGGACCGCCCCCCACCCGGCGCTGCGCGCCACCCTCCCCCACGGGGGAGGGGAGATTTGACCACTACCTGCCGGCCAGCCGCTCAACTTCGGACACCATTCCGTCCAGGATCTTCAGGCCCGAGTCCCAGAAACCTGGGTCGGTGATGTCCATTCCGATCCGCTTGACGAGCTCGTCCGGCCGCGTCGAGCCGCCGGCGGCGAGGAACTCGAGGTACTCCTCCACGAAGTCCTGACCGCGCTCCAGGTAGCGGTGGTAGACGGAGAGCGCGAGCAGGTTTCCGAACGCGTAGGCATACACGTAGCCAGGCGTGTGGAGGAAGTGCGTCACGTAGCTCCACCACACCTTGTGCTCGTCGGTGAGCGTCAGCGAGTCGCCGAACATCGGCTGCAGGTTGGCCTGGTAGATCTCGCCCAGCTGCTCCACGGCGAGCTCCCCCTCGGTCCGCCGAGCCGTGTGACACGCGTCCTCGTAGCGGTTGAAGGCCACCTGGCGGAAGACGGTCGAGAACGCATCTTCGAGCTGGTTGCACAGCATGGCAAGGCGCACGGTGGGCTCCTTTTCCTCGGCCATGATGCGATCGAACGTGAGCGCTTCGCCGAACACCGACGCCGTCTCGGCGAGGGTCAGCGGCGGGTGAAAGTCGAAGATGTGCTGCTTCGATGCGAGACGGTCATGCAGCCCGTGGCCCAGCTCGTGCGCGAGGGTGAGCGCGTCGCGGAGCTTGCCCGTGAAGTTGAGCATCACATAGGGATGGTGGTGCGGCGTGACCGGCATGCAGTACGCCCCGCCCGCCTTGCCCGGGACCACAGGCGCATCGATCCAGCTGTGAGTGAAGAAATCCTCCACCAGGGCGCCGGCGCGCGGTGAGAAGCGCTGGAAAGAGCCGAGCACGAGCTCCTTGGCGTCCTCCCACGAAAGATCACGGGATACCTGCCCGATCGGCGCGTAGCGGTCCCACTCGTGGAGGTCGCCCACTCCAAGCAGCCGCTTCTTGACTCGGTAGTAGCGCACGCAGATGTCGTAGCGGCCGGTGACGGCCTCGACAAGCGCCTGGACAGCCTCGTCCGAAGTCTCGTTGGCGAGGTTTCGCGACGAGATCCAACTTGGGAAGTGGCGAAGCCGGTCGTCGATCGCCTTCTCCTGGAGGATCACGTTGAAGATGTAGCCGCGCGTCCGGATGTCGTGACCGAGGGCCTCGGTAACGGCGTGGCTCGCGCTGCGGCGCACGTCCCGATCCGGCTCGCGGAGCAGGGTCAGCGCCTCCTCGAGGGCGAGCTGCCGCCCGTCAAGCTCGACGCGGATCCCGGAACACAGCTCATCGAACAGACGCGTCCAGGCGGAGTCCCCGACCGGGCTGAAGTCCGTCAGGACGCGCTCCTCAGGCTCCGTCAGCTGGTGCGGGCGGAACTTGCGCGCCTCCTCGACCGTGTGGCGATAGCGAGCCGACTCGGGGTGCGCGTACAGCTCGGCCGCGTGCTCGTCAGTGACCTGCGCCAGCTCGAGCGAGAAGAACACGCCATGCGCACCGCGCTCCGCCGCCGCTTCGCGGACTCGGGCCAGGACCCTGCCGGCTGCGGCGTCGAGCGTGTTCTGGCTGTGAAGCAGGTAGGCGTAGACCTCGGGGGTTGCGGCCTCCTCCTCGTGCTGCTCGAGCTCGCGCATCATCTCGGCGAACTCGTGGGCCCCGAGGGTCGCGACCTTTCCCTTGTAGGCCGCCTCAAAAGCCTTCGCGCTTTCCAGCGCTCGGGCAAGCGTGGCCTCGAGCGCCGGGTCGGTCGGCGAGGTGTAGAGATCGCTGAGGTCCCATCGAACCGACTCGGCGCCCGTCTGCTTCAAGACTCTAGCCACGGCGGGTCAGGATAAGCGGTCGGAGAGTTCGCGCACCGCTTTAGGGTCGGGCCAGCGGCCCGCGTAAGCGCCCTGGTTCACCGCCGAGGTCACTTCTTCCAGCAAGGGGACCAGCGGTTCCGGTCTCCACTCCCTCATGTATTCGAGGGGTGTCTCAGGTGGCGCACGGCGACGTCCCAGCCTCCGCTGGAACCGTTCATACAGGCGCAGCAGCTCGGATTCGCCCGGCGGCGTTTTGACCCGTGCCCTCCAACGCCGCGTGCGCATCCAGGCGTAGGCGAAAACTACGAGCAGGGCGATCACGATGGCCGGCGGAATCACCCCGACCAGCCCGAGCGAGCCGAGCGCGGCCAGCGGCGCGCCAAGCTCGAGGTGTGGAATCAGGCGCGCGATGCCACCGGCCGCCCAGTGCGACGGGAACTGCGTCGCGGCCAGCGGGCTGAACCCGGGCGACGGGTCGACGGGCACCCATCCATGGTTGGGGAACCACGCCTCGACCCACGCATGGGCGTCGCGCTCGCGCACGACCGACTGGTCCAGCACCGGGTCGTACGACCCGGTCGAGTAGCCCGTGGCCAGACGGGCCGGTATCCCGAGGCTGCGCAGCATCAACGTCTCGGCGGTCGCGAACTGCTCGCAGTATCCGATCTTGACGTCGAACAGGAACCAGTCGACTGGGTCGCGACCCGCCGGGACATGGCCCAGCTGCTGCGAGTAGCGGAAATTCGATTGGAGGTAGTTGGTCAGCGCCATGACCTCGTCGAACTCGCTTCCCGTGTGGCCGGCGACCGCGGTTGCCGCCAGTTCGCGCGCGCGCTGCGAGAGCGCGCCGGAGTCGAGATAGGTTGGGCCGACGCGCGGCGCCGCGGTCAGGATCGGCTCGGTCTGCAGCTCTTTTGACGTCAGGTTGGGCAGGTACGAGACGACTGAGTACGTCTGGCCCGGCCGCAGCAGGTCCGGCGTTAGAAACGTTCCGTAGGCGTCTTCACGCAAGCCCGTGACCGGCGCGTAGAGGCTCTCCATCGGATAGGCCGCGCTGATCACGCCGGGCAGCGGGCGGAGGACACGGAAGACCTGCACGAAGGTGCCAAGGTTGTTGGGCGGGGCCGGTGGAAGAAAGCGCGGCAGGACGTAGGGCTGCAGATTGCGGTAACCGAGCGCGGATTTGGTCCACACGCCGCCCTTATAGGTGTCGAAAACGAGCCCGCGCCAATAGGCGGGCGCGGCCGTGCGCACGTACATCACGGGGCTGTCGCCCAGCCGGCCTCGGAAGTGAAGATCGACGCTGCTCGTCGCCCCGGACGGGTCGCCGCTCAGCTGGACCAGCGGTAGAGCCGGGTTCTCCAGCTCTCCCCTGAAGCTGACGAAGTTGGGCAGGGAGACCACGACCGGCGTCGGTGCGCCGGCGGCCGGTTGGGGGACCAGGACGAAACCTACGAGGCCAAGCCCGAGAGCGCCTAGCACGACCGCCGCAAGCGCCGCGGGCGGAGTGCTGAACCGCGCCTCGAGGCGGCGCAGGTGAGAAGCCGTCCAGAATCCCGCGAGGCAGACGGCCCACAGGGCGACAAGAATCCCAAACGGATAATCCCACGCGTAGACCGCCGCGAGGTAGAGGAGCGCGAGGCTGATCCACAAGCTCGAGTAGCAGTTGCGCCGCGTCTTGAGGTCGAAGCTCGTCACGGCGACCAGGGCGATCGCGAAGTTCGCCTGCGGCAGCACCCCACCGAACAGCGCCAGGACCGAGTCGCCGATGAAATACGCCAGCGATGCAAACACCAGCGAGGCAAGGAGGGCCTGGCCGAGCACGCTCCGTTTTCGCGAACGGCCCCTGTAGCTGATGACGTGGCCGATCGCCGTCGCGGCGACGCCGACCGCCGGCACGACGTAGTCCTGTCCGTAGAGAGCGACCGCAAGCACCGCGACGCAGAAGCCCGAGAAAACGAACGCTCGCGCTTCGAGAGAGCTCTCGACCGGCGAGGCGGGCAGCCTGGGCAGTCTCACGGGGGCCAATCCGTGCCGACGTGCTGAACCGGCCCGTCCAGGTCAAAATCCCCGTCCCCAACCACCCAGGCGCGCACCGACCCCCCTCGGCGCCGCACCGCCTCAAGCGTGTCCGCGATCTCTTTCTGACCAGCGCCGACCACCGCCACCGCTTCGGTCACGCTCGGTGGATCGACCTCCTCGCCGCTTGGGGCTGGCTGCGGGTAGCGCGCCAGCCACTCGAGCGCGGCCCAGAATGAACGCGCCTCGCCTGGGGCGCTCGGCGCGAGGCCCGGACCCCACAACATCACGCGCCCGCCATTGCGAATGCAATCCCAGGCTTCGGAAGCCGCGAGGCGGGCGACCTGGTCGGCCACCTCGGCGCTCGCGGGACGGGGATCGCAGAAGATGCCGAGGGTCTGGACGCCAGGCGGCTCGTACTCGCGCACGACGAGCTCTCCATGCCGCGCGCTCGACCGCCAGTGAATCCTCCGCAACGAATCTCCGGGGCGGTATTCGCGAACTCCGAACACCTCCGTGCCTGACCCTGCCCGCGGCGCGGCCACGCTCGCCTCCAGCTCTCGGGTCTGGGGCTTGCTGCTCAGAGAGGCGAACCGGGGCATCACCAGCGCGACCTCGGCGTCAGGGCTTGGGCGGCGGCCCCGGAACATACCGGCGAGGTCGCTCGACTCGACCACAAAGGCGCGGGCGTCGACGGGTCCGCGGCGCAAACCAGGCAGCGCGAGCGTGCGCCGCCAGCCCGACCTCGGAACCAGCCCGGTGGCGGCGGCGATCCGTTCCGAGCCAATGAAGCCGGCGAGCCGAGCCGGCCCTCGCGGCGCGCCGCTCGTGTCGAGCCCCACTTCAATCTCGAGGCCGTCGCCCTCGAAAATGGGCGCCGGCAGCGGTGCGTTGCGCAGGAGGTGTGTGGGAATTTCCCCTGCGGGCGAATCCGCGGCGGAGGTCACGGCGCGAAAGCGCAGGTAAGGCCGCAGTCCTGCGCGGTTCCACAAGGCGTACACGAAGCAGACAAGGCAGAGCGCGGCGATCCAGCTCGCGAGGAGGAACAGCCAGGATACTTCCGAGGTTGTGCCGTAATACTCGACCACCGCTGCGAGGGCGACCGCGCCGGCAAGCCTTGGGGTGGGCCTCAAAGTTTTCACCTCCCCGTCATGCGGGGAGGTCGGCCCGTCAGGGCCGGGTGGGGCGACTCAAGTTTGATCAGTGCTGCCTCAGGGGGGGAAGTGGTAGCGACGCCACCAGATCCTTGATCATCTCGTCCGCCTTCGCCCGGCCGCGCATGGTCAGGCGATGGGCAAGGACCGGCGCCGCGAGCAGCTTGACGTCGTCCGGCAGGACGAAGTCGCGGCCCTCGAAAAGAGCCCACGCCTGTGCGGCGCGCTGCAGGTAAACCCCGGCACGCATGCTCGCCGGCAGAAGGACGTCCGGTCTGGCGCGGACGCCCTGGAGCAGCGAGACGATGTAGGTCCGGATCGCCGGCGCCGCGACGACGCGGAGGCACGCGTCCTGCAGCTCGAGCACTTCGCTGAGGTCGACCACGCCGGCCAGTTCCCCGATCGGGTCTCCATGCTCGCGGCGCGCGAGCACCTCCATCGCTTCGGCGTCGGTAGGTGGGCCCATCTCGGTCGAAAGGAGGAAGCGGTCGAGCTGTGATTCCGGCAGGGGGTATGTGCCGTGAAACTCCGTCGGGTTCTGGGTGGCGATCACGAAGAAAGGTCGCTCGAGCGTCCTCGTGGCGCCCTCGACGGTGACCTGGCCCTCCCCCATCGCCTCCAGCAGCGCCGATTGGCTGCGGGGGGTCGCGCGATTGACCTCGTCCGCCAGCACGATGTTGGCGAAGATCGGGCCGGGAATGAACTCGAAGGTCAGCTCCTTCTGGTTGAAGATGCTCGAGCCGGTGATGTCGGATGGCAGCAGGTCGGGCGTGCACTGGATGCGCCGGAACGTCCCGCCGACCGAGGTCGCAAGCGCGCGGGCGAGCATCGTCTTGCCCGTGCCGGGAAGGTCTTGCAGCAGAACGTGTCCGCCGGCCAGAAGACCGGTCATGGCGAGCCGGACGGCCCGCTCCTTGCCGACGATGACGCGATGCACGTTCTCCTCGATCCGGCCGAGGAGCTCGGCCGCGCGCTGGGGTTCGAGGGCGCGATCCTGGGAAGCCGACACGGGCAAAAGTCTAGGACCGCGGCACCGGGTTTCCCGCCATGTGTATGTAGGGGATCGACCCCTCTAAGCAAGAAATGGAGTTGAGCCTTTACAAGCTGGGTTCTCGACAGCCTCGACGCACCGGTGCGGTGCCGCGGGTTGAAGGTCCGAGAAGTGATCCGCCTGATACGTGACGAGGGCTGGTATCAGGTCGCCCAGGAGGGAAGTCACCGCCAGTTCAAGCATCCACGACTGAAGGGGCGCGTGACAATTGCGGGCCACATGTCCGATGAGCTGCCGCCGAGAACCCTTCGAAGTATCCTGAAGCAAGCCCGCCTTGGACTTATGAGATGAGTCGATACCTGGTTGTAGTCGAGAAAGCGAAGTCGAACTTCGCCGCGTATTTGCCAGATGTTCCCGGCTGTGTCGCCACGGGCAAGACGCGCGCAGAAGTCTTGAGTCGCATGCGCAAGGCCTTCAGCATGCATGTCGCTGGTCTCAAGGAAGACGGCCTACCGGTGCCGGAAGCGGTTTCCAGCGCCGATTACGTGGGGATTTAGCCCTTCACGTAAGAGAGCTTTTCCGCCACCTTGCCGTCGCGCACCTTGAAGAGGTCGATGCCGCGGATGTGGCCGTCGCCCCAGTCGAATCGCCAGAGCACGGTCGCCCGATCGCCCGCGACGACCATCTCCTCGGTCTCGAACGCCGCGCGAGGCGAGTCGCGGAAGAACTTGTTCCAGAACTCGCGCACCGCCTCCTGGCCAACGTGGCGCTCACCATCGGGTGTCGGAAGCGTGTTCTCGAAGATGCAGTCATCGGTCATGAGCGCCATGACGGCGTCGACGTCGTGCCGGCCGAACGCCTCGTTGAAGGCTGTGATGGTAGCCTCGGTCGACGCGCTCACGCCTGGCCGATCATGCGTGCGATGACTTCGCCGAGATTCGGGCCGCCTTTGCCGAACGGCACCGAGTGCACGCGATGAGCGAAGACCATCTCGGCGACGTCGCCAACGTGCTTCACCCCGACTTTCTCGGCGCTGTCGTACGCGGCCTTCGCCTGCGCGGCCCGAGCGCACACGAGGTCCGAGCGGTGCCCGTCCACCTCGAGCGCGATCGAGATCTGCGCGATCAAGCGCAGGATCTCGCGCGGCAGATTGACCTCGGGAAACGTTGCGATGGCCTCGGCGATCTGGGAGCGCACGCTCTGCTCAGACTCGGCGTGCTGCTGGTAGAAGAGATTGGGGTCGTCCTCCCACACCGCGCGCTTTTCCACGATCGCGACGCGCTGGTCGAGGTCGCGTATGCCTTCGACGTCAACACAGAGCCCGAACCGGTCGAGCAGCTGTGGGCGGAGCTCGCCCTCTTCGGGGTTCATGGTCCCGACGAGGATGAAGCGCGACGGGTGTGACACCGACACGCCCTCGCGCTCGACGGTGTTGATTCCCATCGCCGCGGCGTCCAGAAGCACGTCAACGATGTGGTCGTCCAGCAGGTTGACCTCGTCGACGTAAAGGATGTTTCGGTTCGCCTCGGCCAGCACGCCCGGCTCGAATCGACGCGATCCCTCTTTCAAGGCCGCCTCGAGGTCGATCGTGCCGACCACGCGGTCTTCCGATGCGTTGATGGGCAGCTCCACCACGCGCATGCGCCGGGTGGTCACGGGCAGGGCTCCGGCGCGCGCTCGCTCGCGGCAGTCGAGACACCAGTCCTCGGGATCGTCGGGGTGGCATCCGAAATGGCAACCCTCCACGACCTGCTGGTCAGGCAGCAGCTTCGCCAGCGCGCGGACGGCTGTGGACTTGCCGGTGCCCTTCTCCCCGCGGATCAGCACACCGCCGATGGAGGGGTTGATCGCGTTCAACACCAGGGCCAACTTCATCTGCTCCTGGCCGACGATCGCGGTGAAGGGATAGGAGTACCTGTCGATTGCCACGGCGTTGATGTTACCGAGGTGTGATTCCAGCGTCGCATGGGCGGCTGGGTTTCACCCAGCCGCAGCTTTGTGCTCCTGGCCGCCCCATCGTGGCCAGGCTTCAGATTCTTAGATAAATCCCATCGATATGCCGAAATGAGAGCAGCACCTGCGGCGTAGCCGCACGTGCGATGAGAGAAAACCATCTGGGTTTCTCTCATATCTTTACCGGGCTCTGCCCAACTCCCTCTCGACCGCCGACGCGATTTCGTCACGCGACAGGTCGTACAGACCGTAGTACCGCGCTCCCATGCGCTCCGCCAGGTCGGCGCAAGCGTTGATCGCGTACGTCTGGTACATCGGCGCGACCCTCGCGAGGTGCTGCACCGACGGTAGGTGGCTGTAGTCGCGCGCCGAGTCGATCACGAGCGCGTCGATGTGCTCGGATTCGATCAACGCCGCCACCTTCTGTGCCTCGACCAGCGGTTCCTCCTTGAACATGGAGATGTTTCCGCGGCCGTCACTGATCAGGACGAGCAGCGGGCGCACCGTCGGGTCGCGCAACAGCTCGGTCTTGACGACCTTGTAGCCGGCCATCAGGCCGTGCGTCAGCGGCGTTGTCCCGCCAACTGAAAGTTTCTCGAGCCGCCGCCGGGCGAGCGAAACGCTGGAGGTGGGACGCAGCACAACCTCGGCGGTCCGGTTCTTGAAGATGACGACAGCGACGCGATCGCGTCTGACGTAGGCGTCCTGGAGGAGCGATAGGATCGCGCCTTTGGTCGCCGCCATCCGCTGCTCCGCATCCATCGATGCCGACGCGTCGACCACAAACACGATCAGGTTGCCGATCTTTCGCTCGCGCACCTTCTGGCGAAGGTCTTCGCGCTCCAGCTTCAGCCGCTCGCCGGCCAGGCGGCCGCGATCCTTCTGCATCGGCGCCGCGGCGCGGACCGTGGCATCGATGGCGAGGTCGTTGACCTTCGCCCTCGGCTCGGCGCGGACGTAACGTCCTCGGCGGTCTGCCGTCTGGCTGGCTGAGCGTTTGCCGCCCTGCTTGCGAACACGGCGTTGACGCGGAAGGTCGATCCGCTTGAGGTTGAAGGTCTCGAGCGCGTCCGGCGACGACTCGTGGCCGCTCGAGCCGCCGGTCGTCATCCCCTGATCGCTTCCGGCGGTCTGCTCGCCGCTGTCGGAAGCGCTCGCGCTCGCGTCGGCCGAGGCCTCCGCGGCGGACTCGCTTTCGGATGCCTGCGGATCGCCAGGCTCCGACTCCGACGGTTTCGACCCCTCCTGCTCCTCGCCGTGATCCGGTGAGCTCGTCTCGTCCTGATCGCGACGCAGCGGCTGCCGTGCGCGGTGCGCCAGCGCCAGGGTGGCCGCGTCATAGATATCCTCGCGGCTGGGCGTGGCGTGCCGGCGATACGCCGCGAGCGCGCGCGAGGCGTGATCGATCACGACGTCGGCCCGATGCCCAAGCACGGCGGCTTCTACGCAGATCGACGAGATCAGGCGCGCATGGCCGCGCGAGAGGTGGACGCCCTTCACCGCGGCGATCGCCTCCGCCAGAGCCCGTGCGAGGTTGTTGTCAGCGGCGGCAAACTCGTTGGTGAACTCGTGGTCCCCGCGCTTGAACGCCGCGTCGCGCTCGGCGATGAGGACGCGTTCGTCGGGGTCGCGAATGCCTTCGACGTCGACACACAGCCCGAACCGGTCGAGCAGCTGCGGGCGCAGCTCACCCTCCTCGGGGTTCATCGTGCCGACGAGGATGAAGCGCGACGGGTGCGCAAACGACACGCCCTCGCGCTCCACAACGTTGACGCCCATCGCTGCCGCGTCCAGTAGGACGTCGACGATGTGGTCGTCGAGGAGGTTGACCTCGTCGACGTAGAGGATGTTGCGGTTGGCCTCCGCGAGCACGCCCGGCTCGAATCTCTTGGTCCCCGTGCGCAGTGCCGCCTCGATGTCGATCGTCCCGACCACGCGGTCTTCCGAAGAGTTGATCGGAAGCTCGACCACGCGCATGCGCCTTTTGTGAGAGGGCAGCACGCCGGCAGCCTTCAGCCTCGACCGGCAGTCGGCGCACAGGGCGTCCCGGTCGGCTGGGTCGCAGCCAAAATGGCACCCCTCAACCACCTCGTGCTCAGGCAGGAGCCTGGCCAGGCCGCGGACGGCAGTCGACTTACCAGTCCCCTTCTCCCCGCGGATCAACACCCCGCCGACCGTCGGCACGATCGCGTTGAGAATCAGCGCGAGCTTCATCGACTCCTGGCCGACGATCGCGGTGAAGGGAAACGAATGGCGGTCGAGCGTGACGCTCACGTTCCAAGCATAGGGACGGTTCTGAAACCAGCCGCCCTCGCGGGCCGCCCCCTTGTTAGCTCGGGACCAGCTCCTTGACCAGGTCACGTTCCTGGATGAGCTCTTCGGTGGTGATCCGGATTCGCTCCTTGGCGTCGTCGTCGTGCTCGAGGCCGGGCACGACCTCCCAGTTGGTGCCGTCCGACCGGACCGGGAAACCGAACTGCAGCCATTCCGGCACGCCGTACTCGCCGTGGCTGACCACCGCGAGCGAGTGCCAGTCGCCCCACGGTGTTGCCTCGTGGATGCTGCGCACCGAGTCGATCGCCGCATTGGCCGCGGAGCCCGCCGACGACAGGCCCCGCGCCTCGATCACCTTCGCGCCCCGCGTCTGAACCGACTTGACGAAATCCTTCTTCAGCCAGCCGTGGTCCGAGATCACGTCGAAGACTCCCATGCCGGCGATCCGCGCGTTCCTGGCATCCGGGTACTGGGTCGCGGAATGGTTGCCCCAGATCGCCATGTTCGATACGACCGACACCGGCACCTTCGCCTTCCGGGCGATCTGAGTCTTGGCCCGGTTTTCGTCAAGGCGGGTCATGGCGAACCACCGCTCGGCCACGATTTCGGGAGCGTTCATCCGCGCGATGTAGCAGTTGGTGTTGCAGGGGTTGCCGACGACCAGGACCCGCACGTCACTGGCCGCGCGTTTGGCGATTGCCTTTCCCTGCGGCCCGAAGATGCCGCCGTTGACAGCGAGCAGGTCGCCGCGCTCCATGCCGGCCTTGCGCGGGACGGAGCCAACGAGCAAGGCCCACGACGTGCCGTCGAATGCCGTTTCCGCCTTGCTCGTCAGCTCGATGTCGTGCAGCAGCGGGAAGGCGCAATCGTCGAGCTCCATCGCGACGCCCTCCAGGGCTTTCATCGCGGGCTCGATCTCGAGCAGACGCAGGACGATCGGCTGGTCCGGACCCAACATCTGGCCCGAGGCGATGCGGAACAAGATTGCGTAGCCGATCTGTCCCGCGGCGCCCGTCACCGTGACGTGAACCGGTCGCCGCGATCCGTCGACCAATGAGCTCATCGCCCCAAATCGTAGCCCGTCGAGGGAATGCGAGAGGCGGGCCTAACCTCCTCCGCAGCCGGACGAACCCGGGTCGAGCGCAAGCGCCAGCGCATGGTGAAAGAGGATCAAAGAGGCGCCTATGGCAACGACGATTGCTATGACGATCGGTAGGGCCACGAATTGAGCGCGGCGCCTCATACCAATCAAACGAACCGCAGTAGGAAAGGTTTCGCGGGCAACAGGCGCGGCTCTAGCGGAAGCCTTCGCCTTCCGGCTCGAACAGGTCGTCCTCTGCCAGACGGCGCGCGAAGCACAGGAAGCCGCTGTGGGCCACCATCCGGTGGGACGGACGGAGGCTCCGGCCGCGCACCGTCCAACCCCGCTGGAGCAGCTCGTAGACCTCGAGCATCCCGAAGCCGCGAACCTCGCGGAGGCAGTCGAAGAAGCGCTGAACCTGGCTGACGTTCGGGCAGAAGGCGAAAAGAATGCCGCCCGCCCGCAGCGAGAGCTTGGCCCCGGGCACCGCCTGCCACGGCTCGGGGAGGTCGAGCAGGATGCGGTCGAGGTCTCGCTCCTCGAACCCGAGGTAGGCGTCCCCGAGCTTCAGGGTCAGGTTGGCGGGCAGGCCGCCCATCGTGTCGACGATCGCCTTCCTCGCCGCCTCCTGGAACTCCTCCCGCTGCTCGTAGCTCACCACGCGTCCCTCAGGTCCCACGGCGCGCAGCATCGCGATGGTTAGCGCTCCCGTCCCCGTGCCCGCCTCGAGCACCTTCGCGCCCGGATGGATGTCCGCGCCGACCAGGATCGCTCCGAGGTCTTTGGGATAGATCGGCTGCGCCTGGCGCACCCGGCCGGTGACCTGCTCGGCAAACGTCGGGCGAACCGCGAGCATCCGCGCGCCCATCTGGGTGGTCACGATCACGCCCTCGGGGCCGCCGATCAGGTCGTCGTGGGCGATCACGCCGTTGTGAAGGGAATGCTTCTCGCCGGCCTTGAGACGCACCCGGTGCCGGCGCCCGACCTTGTCGACCAGGAGGATCAGTTCTCCTTCAGCTAGGAGCAACTCCACCTCCCCATCCGGCGCTTCGCGCCACCTTCCCCGCGAGCGGGGAAGTCACTTAACCAACTCCGGCGCTGCGCGCCAGCTGCCCCGCGAGCGGGGAAGTCACTTAACCATTCTTGTGGGCGCGGATCAGGCAGTGCCAGTAGGCGTGCCGCAGCTTTCCCTCGCGGCGCTCTGGGTGCAGCTGCGCTAATGCTTCGCCCTGCGCGCTCTCGATTACTCCTGCCAGCTCTCCGGCCAGGGCCGGGTCGACCGCCATGTTGCGCATCCACTCGTCGTAGTCCCAATCGAGCTCGCGGCGCGCGGCCACCTCGATCTCGAAGCCGGCGCGCTCGAAGTGCGCGGACCATTCCTCCACCGTCAGCGCCTTGACGTGTGAGGGGTCGCGGCGCAGCTCCACCTCGTGCAGCACGTCACGCGCGGGCACGGGCGGCGAGCAGTCGATGAAGGCCGCATCGCGATCCGGCTTGAGGACGCGATACGCCTCGCTGAAAAAAGCATCAAGGTCGGCGAAGTGGTGTGGCGCCGCCCGAACCGTGTACAGGTCGAACGTCTCGTCCTGGAACGGCAGGGCGGCGACGTCGCCGAGCACCCAGTCCGCATTTTTGATTCCGCGCTCGGCCGTCAGACGGCGCGCCTGTTCCAGCATCTCGGGCGTCAGGTCGAGGCCGATCACGCGGCGCACATAAGGAGCCAGCGCGAACGCCGTATTGCCCGTGCCTGTCGCGACGTCGAGCGCGAGATCGCCCGGCTTGGGCCGGGCCAGGTCGAGCACCTCTTGCAGGCGTTCGGACGACGCGTGAAACGTCGACCGCGTGTAGTTGGCCGCGACCGGCGCGAACCGGGAACGCACGTCGTCAGGCATGTCCGCGATTGAGTCTATTGCTCCCCGGCCTCGCTAGACTTCGGCGCCATGGCGGCGATCGCTACTGCCGACCACGTGCAGCGAAAGTTCGGCGATGTGCTCGCCCTGAGCGACGTCACCTTCGAGCTGCAGAAGGGAGTCACGGGGCTGCTGGGCGCCAACGGCGCCGGCAAGACGACCCTGATCAGCCTGCTCCTGGGCGTGCTCCGGCCCGACGGGGGCAAGCTCGAGGTGCTCGGGATGGACCCTCTGAAAGCCGGCTACAAGCTGCGCCAGCGGATCGGCTACGCGCCGGAGGACGACCGGTTTCCTCCCGACGTGAAGGCCAGCGAGCTGGTCCGGCATTTCGCGCAGATGCGAGGCATCCCGCACCGTGCCGCGGTGGTGCGGGCGAGCGAGGTCCTGTTCGAGGTCGGCCTCGGCGAGGAGCGGTTCCGTCCCATCGGCACGATGTCGACCGGCCAGCGGCAGCGGGTCAAGCTGGCCCAGGCGCTCGTCCACGACCCCGAGCTCGTCCTGCTCGACGAGCCGACCAACGGCCTCGACCCGATCCAGCGCGACGACATGCTCGCCCTGGTGCGGCGCATCGGGACCGACCTCGGGTTCACCGTTCTCATCTCGTCCCACCTGCTGGGGGAGGTCGAGCAGGTGAGCGACTACATCGTGATGCTGGAAGGCGGCAAGGTGGCGCGCAGCGGGAGCGTGAAGAGCCTGCTCGGCGGTGAGACTCCTCTGGCCGTGGAGGTCGTCGCCGGCGCGAGGCGGCTCGCCGACCTTCTTTCGTCCAAAGGCTTCGCCGCCACCGCCAAGGACGACCTTCGCCTCACGGCGCCCGCGTCCGCCGACGGCATCCAGGATGCCATCGTGGCGGGGGTCGTAGAGCTCGACCTCGAGATGCGCCGGATGGAGCGGGGCGCGGCCACGCTCGGCGAGCTCTTCGACCTCGAGGAGGCGCCGGCCCGGTGAACGCTCAGGCCCAGGTCGCGGATCGCAGGTTCCAGCACTACGAAGGCGTGCGCCTCGGCGCCGTCTACGCGTTCTGGACGCTGGTCCTCCACTCAATCCTGTGGGTCCTCGGGTTGAAGCGGAGCGCTCGCTACAAAGTCGTGCCGATCATCGTCATCGCGATCGCATACCTGCCGAGCCTGGTCCTGGTCGTGGTCGCGACCGTCGCTCCGCCCGGCACCCAGCTTCCCGGCTACCCGGACTTCTACCAGTTCATCACCGCCGCGATCTATATCTTTGTCGCGCTCACGGCGCCTGAGCTGATCTGCCCCGACCGCAGGCACGGCACGCTCCGGATGTACATGACGTCGAACCTTGGCCCGACCACCTACATCTTCGCGAAGCTGCTCGCTGTGTGGGCCGTGCTTGCCATCGTCACCACTGGCCCGGTCCTCATCGAGTTCGCCGGGTACTCGCTGTTCGGCCACGGTCCTGACGGCATCGTCAAGAGCCTGCAGACGCTGGGCGGCGTGGTTGGAAGCGGATTGATGCTCGCCGTCTTCTTCGGGTCGGTGGCGCTCGCGATTTCCAGCCTGACCGATCGCAACGCCTTCGCGGCGGCCGGGATCATCCTGGGATTTCTGCTCACAGGCGCGGCGCTTGGCATCCTCGAGGGGCCGCTCCACGCGCCAGACTGGGTCGCGCTCCTCAACGTGAATCAGCTCCCCTTCCAGCTTGTCTACCGCTTTTATCAATCTGTCAGCACGATCAACCTGCCGACCTGGCAGATGGCGGCCGCAGCCGCAGCGTGGGTGCTGTGTGCGATCGGATTGCTGGTGGTCCGGTACCGCGCCGAGGGCCGCCGGTGATCGAGATCAAGAACGTTGCGAAGTGGTATGGCGGCGTCGTCGCACTGAGCGGTCTGACGGCCAACATCGGCCGCGGTCTGACCTCCCTGCTCGGGCCCAACGGCGCGGGCAAGTCGACGCTGATCCGCATCATGTGCGGTCTCACATCACCGTCCCAAGGAACAGTGCGAGTCCTTGGGAACGACCCACGCAGCTCGGGCGAGATCCGCAAGGTCATCGGCCTGGTGCCCCAGCAGGAGCGCCTTCCGCCCGGTGTGAACGCGCTCGAGTTCGTCGCCATGGCCGCTTCGCTGGAGGGGATGCGAGATCCGTCGGCGGCGGCGCGCAGAGCGATTGAGACTGTCGAGCTCGACCCTGAGGACGGCCGTCATCTGAGCAGCTACTCGAAAGGGATGCGACAGCGGGTGAAGATCGCGCAGGCGATCGTGCACGGACCGCGCATCCTCATCCTCGACGAGCCTCTGAACGGACTCGATCCGCGCCAGCGCTCGCGCATGGCGCAGCTCTTCATCCGGCTCGGCCAGGAGGACCGGTGCGTGCTCGTCTCGAGCCACGTCCTCGAGGAGGTCCAGGAGCTCAGCTCGAACGTGCTCGTGCTGGCCGAAGGCAAGCTCGCGGCCGAGGGCGACTTTCACGCCATCCGCCAGCTGCTGGACGATCGTCCCCACCGCATCCGGCTTCGTTCCAGCGACCCCCTCCGCCTTGCCTCTGGCCTCATGGGTTCCGGGACGGTGTCCGCCGTCCAGACCGCAGGCGACAACGCGATCGTCATCGACACCTGGACGGTGTCGCCGTTCCGGCGTCGCCTGCCCCGCCTGAGCCAGGAGCTCGGCGTCCGGCTCCTCGAGGTGGCGCCGCTCGACGACGATCTCGAGAGCGTGTTCAGATATCTCGTGGCGAGGCGGTCAAATTGATCGCGCTCTACCGGATCCTGCTCCGCACCTCTGTGACACGGGGCCGCCTGCTGGCTTTTCTCGCGGGCGGCGCTTTGATGGACCTCATCGCGTACGCGTTGCGCGTCAGCGACTACGCGAACCGCGAAACGGACGTCTTCGCGCTGGTCGATGGCGCCGCCCTGGCGCTCTACGTCCCGGTGGTCGCCCTGGTGTTCTCGACCTCTTCGCTGGGCGATCTCGCCCAGGACGGAACGCTCGTCTACGTGTGGTTGCGACCCGTCGCTCGCTGGAAGGTGGTGCTGGTCGCGCTGGCGGCGACGCTGACGGTGGTGCTGCCCCTGACTCTGGTGCCGGTCGGGCTCGCGGTCGCGCTCGCCGGCGCGAGCTCGCAGGCGTTCTGGGCGGTGACAGCATCGACCGCGCTCGCCGGGTGCGCTTACACCGCGCTGTTCACGGCCTTCGGCCTGCGCGTGCGGCACGCGCTCCTCTTTGGCCTGGGCTATGTGCTCATCTGGGAGGCCGGCGTCGCGAGCCTCGGCAAGGGTCCCGCCTCGCTGTCCATCCGTCACTACGCCGAGTCGCTGCTTGCGCACATCGGCAATCAGACCGTGCCGGGGGCGATCGAGGCCGACCTGTGGCCATCGGTGATCGTGCTCGCCGCCGTCACGGTCGCCGGCGCCGCGCTCACGACCATCCTGCTCACCCGTCAGGATGTTGCTTAGACGTGGCGAAGGTCACCGCCAAATGGGCGGGTCAGAAAGTTCGATTCGACATCGAGTCGGCCTCGGGGCACTCGGCGGCGATCGACGAGCCGCCGGTTTTCGGCGACGACACTGCGATGCGCCCGACCGAGATGCTGCTCGGCGCCCTCGGCGGCTGCACAGGCCTCAACGCGGTGCTGCTGCTCAAGAAGTTCAAGCAGCCGTTGAAGTCGCTCGAGGTGGAGGTCGAGGGCGAGCAGGAGAAGGAATGGCCTCGCGCTTTCAACAAGATCGACGTCACGTTTCACATCGGCTGGGACGGGAAGTACGACAAGGCGCTTGTCGAGCAGGCCCTGGACCTCGCCTGCAATCGCTACTGCCCGATCCACGCGACGCTCTCCCATGGAACAAAAATCACGCACCAGCACAAGGACGCCTGAGAAGCAGGCCGAACGGCTTTTCTCAAGCCCCTTATAGAATTAACCCGTTCCCAAAAGCCCCCTGTGGTGTGAGGCCGCTTCGGAAACTTGCTCGAGAGCTACGTCCCACTTCTGATTTTCGTCCTCATCGTCCTCGGACTCCTGGGTGCGTTGGTGACGCTGAGCTTCGTGCTAGGCCCCAACAAACCCTACAAGGCCAAGCTCGCCCCATACGAGTCCGGCGTCATCCCGGACACCCCTGCCCACCGCCGCATGTCGGTGCGGTTCTACCTCACCGCGATGCTCTTCATCATCTTTGACGTCGAGGCCGTCTTCTTCTATCCGTGGGCGGTCCTGCTGCGGCAGCTCAAGTGGTTCGGCCTGATCGAGATGGGCGTGTTCATGGGCATCCTGCTCGTCGCCCTCGCGCACGTCTGGCGCAAAGGGGGCCTCGAGTGGGACTAGAAGAGCTGGCCGAATCGCTCGGCAAGAACATCCTCACGACGACGCTGGGCACTCTCGTCGGATGGGGACGCGCCAACTCGGTCTGGCCGGCGCAGTTCGGCCTCGCGTGCTGCGCGATCGAGATGATTGCCACCGCGACCGCCGGCGTGGACATCGCCCGCTTCGGCTCGGAGGCATTCCGCGCCTCGCCCCGACAGTCCGACCTGATGATCGTGTCGGGCCGGGTCTCCCAGAAGATGGCGCCGATCCTGCGCACCGTCTACGACCAGATGCCCGAACCAAAGTGGGTCATCTCGATGGGCGCGTGCGCCTCGACGGGCGGGGTGTTCAACAACTACGCGCTGCTTCAAGGAGTCGACAAGATCGTGCCGGTGGACGTCTACATCCCCGGCTGTCCGCCCAGGCCCGAAGACCTGCTGAACGCGCTGATGATCCTGCAAGAGCGGATCAAGGCGCAGGGGATCATGCCGAGGCAGTGATTGCCGAGAACCTGGTGATCGAACGAGGTGTCAGCGCCGGCGATGCGTGGGTCACCGTCGATCCCGAAAAGATCAAAGAAGCCCTCGGGTCCTTGAAGAAGGATGGCTACCGGTTGCTCGTCTTTCTCAGTTGCGTGGACCATCTCGCGGATGCATCGCGCACGTGGCCCGGCCGTTACGAGGTCGTCTACCAGTTGCGCAACTACGAGACGAAGGACCAGCTACGGGTGCGCGCCTTCATCGAAGGCGACCCGCCGCACATCGACTCGGTCAGCGAGCTCTTCCCTCCTGCCAACTGGGAGGAGCGCGAGACGTATGACCTCTTCGGCATCGTGTTCAACGACCACCCGGAGCTCACGCGAATCCTGATGCCCGATGACTGGGTCGGCCATCCGCTGCGGCGCGACTACCCGGTCGGCGGCGAGGTCGTCGAGTTCTCCGACGAGCACCAGGTCTGGCAGACCGCCCCGGAGGACGCGTGACCGTCTCCGACGGCGTGATCCTCACGAAGACCGGCGAGCAGGGCGCCTTTGGCGGCGAGCTGCTCACCGTCAACTTCGGACCCCATCACCCGTCCACACATGGCGTGCTGCGCCTGATCGTCGACCTCGACGGCGAGCAGATTCGCCGGGTCAAACCGGTCATCGGCTACCTCCACACGGGGATCGAGAAGCAGATGGAGGCGCTGCGCTGGCAGCAGGGCGTCGTCGCGACAGATCGCCACGACTACCTGTCGCCGCCGATCAACAACCTCGCCTACGCGCTGGCTGTGGAAAAGCTGATGGGCGTCGAGGTGCCGGCTCGCGCTCAAGCGCTGCGAGTGATCATGTCGGAGCTCACGCGGCTCTCGTCTCACCTGGTGTGGCTTGGCACCAGCGGGCTCGAGCTGGGCGCGATGTCGATGCTCATGTACTGCTTCCGCGAGCGCGACACGATCCTGGACATGAACGAGGAGATCTCCGGCTTCCGGATGCACACCTCGTACATCCGTCCCGGAGGCGTGATGGCCGATGCGACCCCGCGCTTTTTGGAGCTGCTGGACGACTTCACGCGCACGATGCCGCTGCGCATCGACGAGTACGAGGACCTGCTCACGATGAACCCCATCTTCCGGTCGCGCACGATCGGGATCGGCCGTCTATCGCCCGAGGACGCGAAGGTGCTGGGCGCGAGCGGCCCGATGCTTCGGGGCTCGGGGGTCGCGTGGGACCTGCGCAAGTCGATGCCGTACTCGGGCTACGAGAACTACGACTTCGAGATCGCGACCTCTGACGACTGTGACTGCTACGGCCGCTACCTGGTGCGGATCAAGGAGATGCGCGAGGCGGTCAAGATCCTGCGCCAGGCACTGGACCGGCTGCCCGATGGCCCGGTCAACGTCGACGACCGCAAGATGCTTCCTCCTCCTCGCGAGGAGCTCGAGACGTCGATGGAGGCGGTGATCCATCACTTCAAGCTGTTCACAGAGGGCTACTCGGTTCCACCGGGCGACGTGTACGTGGCGGTCGAGTCGGGTCGGGGCGAGAACGGGTGCTACGTCGTGAGCGATGGCACGCACAAGCCGCGGCGGGTGCACTTCCGCTCCGCGTCTTTCGTCAACCTGCAGGCCCTTGAGCGGATGGCCCTCAACCACATGGTCGCGGACTTCATCGCGATCATCGGCACCGCGGACACCGTGCTTGGAGACGTCGACAGGTAATGGCTCTTTCACCGCACGTCATCGAAGAGATCAAGGCGCTGCCCGCGCGTTACCCGCAGCCGCGCTCGGCGGTCATGCCCGCGCTCGACCTGGCCCAGGAAGAGCTCGGATACCTGACTCCGGAGGCGATGACCGAGGTCGCGACCGCGCTGCAGCTCGACGCCGGCTACGTCGAGGGAGTCGCGACTTTCTACTCGCTCTTTCACCTCGAGCCGGTCGGGAAGCACCGCTTCTACATGTGCACCAATCTCAGCTGCACGCTGCGCGGCGCCGAGGAGATGGTCGAGCACCTCCGCGGCGCGATCGGTGTGCATGAGGCAGGCGAGGTGTCACAGGACGGGCTCTTTTCATACGAAGAGGTCGAGTGCATGGGCGCGTGCGAGTACGCACCGATGTGCCGGATCGACCACCGGTATCACTACGACCTGACACCGGAGAAGCTCGACGGGCTCATCTCGGTTAGGCGTGGAGATCAATCAGGTCACTTCCCCGCACGCGGGGAAGGTGGCGCGCCAGCGCCGGATGGGGAGACGGAGTCCCCACCGCCGCCAAAGAAAGCTCGCACCACGCGGAAGAAGAAAGCCGATGGCTGAGCAACGTGGGACTGTCGGTGGGCCTGTGCTCACCGAGTGGTTTGCCAAGCCTGACCTTCACACCCTCGACGTTTACGAATCGCTTGGCGGTTATTCGGCTCTGAAGAAAGTCGTCACCTCCATGACCGCGCAGCAGGTCATCGACGAGGTCAAGGTCTCGGGTCTCCGCGGCCGCGGCGGCGCCGACTTCCCCACCGCGATGAAGTGGTCTTTCGTTCCGAAGGATCACCCAGGCCCGAAGTACATCGTGGTCAACGCCGACGAGTCCGAGCCCGGCAGCGCCAAGGACCGCTACCTCATGGAGAACTCTCCGCACGCGCTGATCGAAGGCGCCGCCATCGCCAGCTTCGCGATCGGCGGCCACCAGGCGTGGATCTACATCCGCGGCGAGTACGACCTGCCCTACGAGATGCTGCGCGACGCCATCGCCGAAGCCCACGCGAAGGGCTACCTCGGCGACCATCCCTTCGGCACCGACCACGCGCTGGACGTTCGGCTCTATCGAGGCCATGGCGCCTACATCTGCGGCGAGGAGACGGCCTTGCTCGAGTCGCTAGAGGGCAAGCGCGCCCAGCCTCGCTCGCGTCCCCCATTCCCGGCCGTCAAGGGCGCCTGGGGCCAGCCGACCGCGGTCAACAACGTGGAGACGCTGTCAACGGTGCCCTGGATCATCCGCAATGGCGGCGCCGAGTACGCGAGCCGCGGCACCGAGAAGGCGAAGGGCACGCGCATGGTGACCGTGAGCGGCGACGTCCAGAAGCCCGGCAACTTCGAGATCGTGATCGGCGTCACCTACCGCGACATCATCGAAGGGCTCGCGGGCGGGATGCTTCCCGGACGCAAGCTGAAGGTGTTCTGGCCCGGCGGCTCGTCGGCCAAGGTCCTCCCCGCCTCGATGCTCGACACCTCGACGGACCTCGATGGCCTCAAGGTGCTGGGGACGATGGGCGGTTCGGGCGGCATCATCGTGATGGACGACTCGCACTGCGTGGTCAAGGCCGCCGCCCGCCTCTTGCGCTTCTATGCGTACGAGTCGTGCGGCAAATGCACGCCGTGCCGCGTCGGCGGCAACTGGGCGGTGCGGACCTATGACCGCATCCTCGCCAACGAAGGGTCGCAGCTCGAGCTGGGGATCCTCGAGCGCGTGTCAGACGGACTCCAGAACGGGCGCTGTCTCTGCGGCCTCGGCGACGCCGCCGGCTGGGTGATCGAGTCGACCATGCGCCACTTCCACGACGAGTACGAAGACCACTGCCTGCGGCACGAATGCAACGTCGGCAAGGCGCTCGCACATGCCTGACATCAACCTGACGATCGACGGTCACAAGATCACGGTCCCGGCCGGCACGCTCATCGTCGAGGCCGCCAAGACCGTGGGCATCGAGATCCCGGTGTTCTGCTACCACCACAAGCTGGACCCGGTGGGCGCGTGCCGCCTCTGCCTCGTCGATTTCTCGCCCGGACCGCCGCGCCCGCAGACCGCGTGCACCACGCCGGTCGCCGAAGGCATGGTCGTGCGCACGCAAAGCGCGATGGCGGTGCAGGCGCGCGCCGACATCCTCGAGTTCGAGCTCGTCAACCACCCTCTCGACTGCCCGGTCTGCGACAAGGGCGGAGAGTGCCCGCTGCAGGACTTCACTTTCCGCCACGGCTACCCGACCAGCCGGATCGACGGGCCTCGCCTGCATTTCAAGAAGCCGATCCCGCTCTCGGAGAACATCGCCCTCGACCGCGAGCGCTGCGTCCTCTGCTACCGCTGCACGCGCTACTACGACGAGGTCACGTGGAAGCAGGAGCTGACGGTCGGGCAGCGTGGCGTCCAGTCCTTCATCACGAGCCAGTTCGATAAGCCGCTGCAGTCGAACTTCAGCGGCAACATCATCGACCTCTGCCCCGTGGGCGCCCTCACCTCACGCGTCTGGCGCTTCGAGTCGCGACCTTGGGACATGTCGCACACCGAGAGCGTGTGCAACAAGTGCGCGGTCGGCTGCAACACGACGATGTGGCAGCGCCGCGGCCAGCTGGTGCGCATCACCTCGCGCGAGAACGACGACATCGACGAGGGCTGGATCTGCGACCGCGGCCGCTTCGACTACACGGACGTGAACGATCCCGCGCGACTGCGCACACCTTCCGTGAACGGCGCCAGGTCGACCTGGGCCGGCGCTCTCGCGGCGACCTCGGCGGGGATCAAAGGCAAGGGCGCAAAGCTGGGCATCTCCCTGCCGGCCGACCTGACCAACGAGGAAGCCTTCCTCTTCCGCCGCCTGCTCGACGGGCCGCTGAAAGGCGCGAAAGTCAAGATGCACGGCCGAACCGCCATCCCGGCGCCCGCCGGGCCGACCCTACGAATCAGGGATATAGATGACGCGCGCGTCATCGTGATCGTGGCCTCCGACATCGAGAGCGACGTTCCCATCGTCAACCTCCGGGTCAAGAAGGCCGTCACCAAGCGCGGCGCGAAGGTGATCGTGGTTTACCCCGACGGCGTCGACCTCGACCGCAATCCACACACGGTGCACATCCGCAGCGCAGCGGGCTCCGCCGCGGCCGAGGTGCGCAAGCTCGCGTCACACGAGCTGCTCGAAAACGCTGGTGGACCGGTTGCGATCCTGTTCGGCGACGGCCACGGCAGCGAGGACATGAACGATCTCGCCTCCGCATGTGGGGACCTGGCCGAAAAGGTCGGCGGCAAGGTGATGCCTCTCTATCGCGCCACCAACGAGCGCGGAGCTCTCGAGCTCGGTGTTGCGGGGTGGGACGTGCTCGACGGCGTCGAGGCGCTCCTGAGCTGGGGACCGCCACCCACGGCCGGCGTTCCGAGCTCGGTGCAGTTCCACGCCGCCTGGGACCACCTGCCAAGAAGCGCGAACCAGAACGCCGCCGTCGTCCTGCCCGCCACGACCTTCGCGGAGCGGCAGGGCAGCTACACCAACCTGGAAGGCACCGTGCAGTTCCTGCGACCGCCGGTCACGATCGACCCGCCGCTCAAAGAGGCGTGGGAGGTGCTGACCGAGCTCGGGATCGCTCTCGGCATGGACCTCGACTACGCCGGCATCTTCCCCATCCAGCGCGAGGCGGCGGCCCAAGCGCCGGCGCTCGCCGCGCTCGCCCAGGCGCCTTCGCCAGAGCCGGTTCCGGGCCCCGTGCTCGTCGGACCCGCGCACCCGTGAACCAGATCTACAACGACCCGATCGGCCATTGGGTCGTGGTCACCGTCGCCATAGCACTCCTTCTATTTGTCGTGTTGACGGCGACCGCCTATACGGTGTGGTTCGAGCGTGTGGCCCTCGGCCACATCCAGCGGCGTCCCGGCCCGAACCGCGTGGGGCCATGGGGACTGCTGCAGCTGGCCGCCGACGGCGTGAAGCTGGCGTTCAAGGAGAGCTTCGTCCCGGCCGAGACCGACAAGCTCCTGTTCGTGATCGCGCCGACGATCGCGGTCGCGGCAGCCTTCCTGTCCTGGGCGGTGATCCCCATCGGCCTCTGGTACAACGTCCAGTACTGGATCGCCGACGTCAATGTAGGCGTGCTCCTGATCTTCGCGTTCAGCTCGCTGAACGTCTATGCGATCGTCATCGGCGGCTACGCGTCCAACAACAAGTACTCGCTGCTGGGCGGCCTGCGCTCCGCGGCTCAGCTGATCAGCTACGAGATGGCGCTCGGGCTTTCCCTGGTGCCGACCTTCATGATCGTCGGCTCGCTGCGCCTGCGCGACATCGTCGATTACACCGTGCACTGGGGCTGGTACAACGGCCCGATCCCGCTCATCCTCCTCACCCCCATCGGGTTCGTGATCTACCTGATGGCTGCGGTGGCCGAGACGAACCGCGCTCCGTTCGACCTCCCCGAGGCGGAGCAGGAGCTCATCGGCGGATTTCTCACGGAGTACTCCGGCCTCAAGTTCGTCATGTACTACCTGGCCGAGTACATCAACATGATCACGGTCTCGGCGCTCGCGGCGCTGCTGTTCTTTGCGGGCTGGTACCTGTGGATCGTGCCGCCGATACTGGCCTTCCTTCTCAAGATCGTGCTGTTCCTCTTCCTATACATTTGGCTCCGCGGCACCTTCCCACGCTTGCGTTACGACATGCTCATGCGCCTCGGCTGGAAGGTATTGCTGCCGCTCGCAATCGCAAACGTGATCGTCACCGGGATCGTCCTCGTGGCGACGCAGGGGTAATCATGTCCGACTCGGAAAAGACAGCAGGCACCCCGCCACCCCAGCCCTCCGCGGCGAGCGGGGAGGGAGGCCGGCCCGAGCATCCGGAGCCGCTGCGGCGCCCGGGCGAGGCGCTGCCGGGAAAGCCGGAGGGCGCGCGCTCCAGCGTGGCCGGGGACGTGGCTGCGCTCGCGGGCGGGTTGAAAACCACGCTCACCGAGTTCTTCCGGCCGCAGGTCACGCTCGGGTACCCGGAGGACAAGAGCCCGCGCTCTGAGCGTTACCGGGGCCGGCATTACCTCCGCCGCTATGACAACGGGCTCGAGCGTTGCATCGGCTGCGAGCTGTGCGCAGCGGCGTGCCCGGTCGGCTGCATCCTCGTGATCGCGGCGGAAAACACCGACGAGAACCGAGTCTCACCCGGCGAGCGCTACGCCAAGACCTATGAGATCAACATGCTGCGCTGCATCTTCTGCGGCTATTGCGAGGACGCGTGCCCGGTCCAGGCGATCGTGCTGGGTCCGGAGTACGAGCTGTCGGACACCAGCCGCGAAAAGTTCATCTACACCAAGGAGAAGCTGCTGGAGCCGCTCCCGCCCGATGTACAGGCGCGGCTTGATACCAAGGGACCGAAATAGCCTTGGCAATCGTCATCTTTTTTATCGCCGCCACGATGGCCGTGGCGGGAGCCGTCGGCGTCGTCTCGTTTAAAGAGCCGATCAGGTCGGTGCTCAGCCTCGTGGTCGTGATGCTCGCGCTCGCGGTCCTCTTTCTGCTGCTGAGCGCGCAGTTCGTCTTCGTCGTCCAGATCATCGTGTACGCGGGCGCGGTCATGGTCCTGTTCCTGTTCGTGATCGCCCTGTTCGGCCCCACGCGCGAGCTCGCCAAGACGCAGCTGCGGTTCCAGTCGTGGCTCTCCGCCCTTTTCGTGCTCGCGCTGCTCGGTTTGATGTACTCGATGCTCCAGGGAGTCCAGTACCGGCAGCCGGACGCGGGCACCGACCTGACTGTCTTCGGCACGGTGCAGTCGATCGCGGTCGGCCTGTTCACCACCTACCTCTATCCGTTCGAGCTGACCTCGATCCTCCTGCTGGTCGCCGCGATCGGCGCCATCTACCTCAGCCGCAGGAAGCTCGACGACAAGTGAGCACGCTCGACATCGGCGGATCACAGCTGGAGGCCTCCTGGTTTCTGCTGCTTGGCGGCGTCCTGTTCACGATCGGCACGGTCGGCGTCCTCGTGCGGCGCAACCCGCTGGTCATCCTCATCTCGATCGAGCTGATGCTGAACGCGGTCAACCTCACCCTGGTCGTCTTCTCGCGCCAGCTGCAGAACATGGAAGGACAGCTCTTCGCGCTGATGTCGATGACCGTCGCCGCGGCGGAAGCAGTAGTCGGGCTCGCGATCCTGGTCGACATCTTCCACGTGCGCGACGTCGAGGACGTCGATGAGCTCAGCGAGATGAAGGGATGAGCACGAGCCAGCTCGCGCTAGCCGTGCTGCTGCTGCCCGCCGCCGGCGCGATCCTGCTCGCCGGCCGCGGCTGGCGCCTGCCGCGCATCGTGACCGTGATCGTCGGACCCGGGGTCGTCTGGGCGTCCTTCGCCGCCACGCTGGCGCTGTTCTTCGGCAACGCCCACGGCGACTTCACCTACTGGACGTGGATCAAGAGCGGCTCGTTCGAGGTGCCCTTCAACCTGCTGGTCGACAACCTCTCGATCTTCATGTGCCTGGTCATCACCGGCGTGGGCGCGCTGATCGTCACTTACTCGGTCGGCTACATGGAGCACGAGGACGATCCGAGCTACGCGCGCTTCTTCACGTACATGGACGTGTTCATCTTCTCGATGCTTCTGCTCGTCCTGGCCGGGAACTTCGTCTTCCTGATCGTCGGCTGGGCGCTGGTCGGCCTGAGCTCATACCTGCTGATCGGATTCTGGTACCAGCGCCGCTCGGCGGTGCTCGCCGCGCGCAAGGCGTTCGTGATGAACGTGATCGGCGACGTCGGCATGATCCTCGGCGCCTTCGTCCTTTTCGTGACCTACCAGACAATCACCTATGCGGGCGTTTTCGGGGAGATTGCGGGTCTCCATCCGTGCCAGCTTGGTCACGCCTGCATCGCGCCGTTGGCTCACCCCCTCGACAGCCCGTCCCTCGAGCTCGCCGCCTTCTTCCTCCTGGTCGGCGCAATCGCGAAGTCCGCCCAGCTTCCCCTCCACACCTGGCTGCCTGACGCCATGGAGGGCCCGACTCCCGTGAGCGCCCTGATCCATGCCGCGACCATGGTCACCGCGGGTGTCTACCTCATCGGCCGCATGCATCCCATCTACGACATCGCCACGTACGCCCACGGAACCGTGGCGATCGTCGGCGCGGTCACCGCGCTCTTCGCCGCCACCATCGCGATCGTCCAGACCGACATCAAGCGCGTGCTCGCGTACTCGACGATGAGCCAGATCGGCTACATGTTCCTGGCCGTCGGCATCGGCGCCTACGCGGCCGGCTTCTTCCACCTGCTCGCCCACGCGTTCTTCAAGGCCCTCCTCTTCATGGCCGCGGGCAACGTGATCCACGCGATGCATGACGAGCAGGACATGCGCAAGTACGGAGGCCTCTTCCGCCAGCTTCCGCGCACGTCGTGGTCGTTTCTCATCGGCTCGCTCGCGCTCGTCGGCGTGATCCCGCTGGTCGGCTTTTTCTCCAAAGAGCAGATCCTCGGCGCCGCCTTCTCAAAGCCAGACAGTTCGCTCGCCCTCGCCGTGTGGATTGTCGGCGCCGTGACCGCGCTGATCACCGGCTTCTACACCGGTCGCATGTGGTGGATGGCGTTCGGCGGCAAGCCGTCCGCGGAACGGCCCGTCGCCGTACCGCACGAGGCGCGCCTGGTGATGATGGTCCCGGTCATGATCCTGGCCGTCCTCTCTGTGGTCGGCGGGTTCATCCAGACCAGGGCGCTGGGCATCGGCCCGTCGCAGGTCTCCGACTTCCTGGCTTCGGCTGTTGGACCGGTCCGCTGGGAGGAAAACGCAGGCGCTGTCGTCGTTGGCCTTGCAACCATGGCCATCGCGACGTTGCTTTTTGTCGCGGGGTATCGCTGGTATGTCGAGAGAACGTGGAAGCCCTGGAGCTCCAGGTTCCCGTGGGCGCAGCGCCTGCTCGAGCGCAAGTACTACTTCGACGAGATCTACAACGCCGCCTTCGTGCGGCCGATGGACGGGCTCGCCGACGTCGGGCTCCGTGACATCGAGAAACCCGTGCTCGACGGCGCCGTCGTCGGCACCGGCCACGCCGCCGTCGCCGGGGCGAGCAGCCTCAGCCTCACCCAGAGCGGCTACTTCCGCAACTACGTGCTCGTCTTCGTGGGCGGCGCGGTGGTGGCGGCGGTGTTGCTTCTCATCAGGGCGAACTCATGACGCTGACCGTCATCTGGCTGCTTCCGCTGATCGGCTCGGTGCTGATCGCCTTCATGCCACCGAGGTTCGCCAAGTGGTTTGGCGTGGTCGTGGCGTTGGCTGCGCTCGCTGTGGCGGCCGGCGTCGCGTTCTCCTTCGCGCCGGGGTATCGCGGCTACCAGTACTCGGAGGCGGTGCCGTGGATCCCGCAGCTGAGCATCTTCTACCGCCTCGGCGTCGACGGCATCAGCCTGTGGCTGGTCGTGCTGAACGCCTTCCTGACCGTGATCGCGATCCTCGCGACGCCAATCACAACCCGCCACCTGAACCGCTTCGTGGCGCTGATGCTCGCCATGTCCGCCGGGCTTGCGGGCGTGTTCATGGCGACCGACCTCGTCCTCTTCTATGTCTTCTGGGAGGCGATGCTCATCCCGGCGTACTTCCTGCTCTGGATCTTCGGCGAGGGCGCGCAGCCGGGCCGGGCCGCGCTCAAGTTCGTCCTGTACACGCTGGCCGGCTCCCTCTTGATGCTGGTCGGCGTGATCGGCGAGTACGTCGCCACAGGCAAGCAGACCTTCGACCTCGCGACCCTGGCTACGCTCGCGCCCTCGCCCTCGATCCAGTTCGCACTCTTCTTCGTCTTCGCGCTCGCGTTCGCGATCAAGACTCCGCTGTTCCCCTTCCACAGCTGGCTGCCGGACGCCTACGCCGCCGCGCCCACGCCGATGCTGGTCACCTTTGCCGGCGTGATGGGCAAGGCGGGCGCCTACGGCTTCCTGCGCATCGCGATCCCGCTGTTCCCCGAACCGGTCGGCTGGTGGGACTGGCGATGGGTTGTACCGGTCCTGGCCGTGGCGGCGATCATCTGGGGCGCGCTGATGGCGATCGCCCAGCGCGACATGAAGCTGCTGGTCGCCTACTCGAGCGTGAGCCACATGGGCTTCATCGTCCTGGGAATCTTCTCCTACAACGTGCAGGGCCAGCAGGGCGCGATCCTGCAGATGGTCAATCACGGAATCATCATCTCGGCCCTCTTCCTCATCGTGGCGTGGATCTCCGATCGCACCGGGACACGTGACCGCTCGTCGATGGCCGGGATGGCCGCGCGCATGCCGGTGATGGCCGGCGTCTTCATCATCGTCACCCTCGCCGCGCTCGGCCTTCCAGGCCTCAACAGCTTCGTCGGGGAGTTCATGACGCTGCTCGGCGCTTGGGAGCGCGCGCCCGCGCTCGCGCTGTTCGGCGCCATCGGGCTGGTGCTGGCGCCCGTCTACATGCTGCGGATGTTCCAGGGCGCGATGCAAGGGCCGCCCGCCGGACCGGTGCCGAAGGCCGACATCTACACCGGACAACTCCTGCTGCTCGCTCCGCTGGTCCTTCTCATGTTCGCGATCGGGCTCGACCCGAACGTGCTCACCAACCTCATGACGTCACTCGGCCAGGCAGGGCTCGCGAGGTGATCCATCTGGTCGCCCCCGACCTCAGCTACACGTGGACGCAGGCGCTCGCCGACCTGAGCCAGGTCGCGGCGATCGTGACGCTCACGGGCTTCTTCCTGTTCGCGATCGTCGTCGACCTCGTCCTGCCGAAGTCGCGCCGCGGCGGCGCGGTCGCCATCACCGCGGTGACCGGCTTCGCGTTCGCGCTGGCGGCGGCGGCCATCCACTGGGTGTTCGGGCAGGCAGGTTCTGCCTATCACGGGTTTGCCACCGGCGACGACTTCGCGCTGTTCTTCGAGGTCCTGTTCGCAACCCTGGGAATCCTCACGGTCGCGCTGTCGCATTCCTACCTGCAAAAGCGTGGGCTTCTCGAGTCGGAGTTCCACATCCTGATCATGGCCGCCGTGATCGGGATGATGGTGCTGGGCGCCGCGACCTCGCTGGTCACCGTCTTCCTTGGGCTGGAGCTGCTGTCGATCGCCCTCTATATCGCCTGCGGTTTCGTGCGCACCGACAGCCGCTCGCAGGAGTCTGCCGCCAAGTACCTGCTCGTCGGCGGCTTTGCGAGCGCCTTCGTCCTGTATGGCATGGCGCTGATCTACGGGGGCGCCGGCACCACGGTAATCCCCGAGATCGCCAAACGGTTGGACGCGTCCTCTTCCGGCAATCCTCTGATCCTGCTCGGCATCGTGCTCATGGGGGTCGGTTTCGCGTTCAAGGTCTCGGCCGCGCCGTTCCACATGTGGACCCCGGACGTTTACCAGGGCGCGCCTCTCCCGGTGACCGCGTTCATGTCGGTCGGGACGAAAGCGGCCGCCTTCGCGATGATCGTGCGGGTTTTCTCCGGCGGCCTCCCCCACCTCGCACCAGAGTGGCAGGCGCTGCTGGCGTTCGTCGCCGCAACGAGCATGATCGTCGGCAACCTGATGGCGATCGCGCAAACGAGCCTCAAGCGCCTGCTCGCTTACTCCGGAGTGGCGCAGGCGGGCTACATCCTCATCGGGGTGATTGCGGGCGGCCAGGGCGGACTCCGCGCGGTTCTCTACTACCTGTTCGTCTACATGTTCATGAACTTCGGCGCGTTCGCGGTGATCACTTTGCTGGCCGGGCCGGAGGGCGACCGTGACCGGTTCTCGGACCTCGAGGGGTTGGCCAGACGCAACCCGGTGATGGCGGTCTTGATGTCCGTCTTCATGCTGTCGCTCGCCGGCTTTCCGCCGTCGGTCGGGTTCTTCGGAAAGCTGTTTCTGTTCACTGCCGGCGTGAGCGCCGGGTACACATGGCTGGTCGTGCTGGCGGTGATCATGAGCGTCGTCTCGGTCTTCTACTACGTGCGCGTCCTGCTGCCGGTGTGGTCGGCCTCGCCTCGGACCGACCGTGTCCAGGCTTCGATCAGCAGCCAGGGGGTCCTATGGTTGAGCGGGGTGGCCTCTGTCGCTCTGGGCGTCTACCCGACGACGGTTCTGCTGCTGGGCCAGCTGGGCGCGAACCCGATCAGCGGCCCCTAGCGAGGGTCAATCGCCACCAACTGTGCCCTGTTGGCTGTAGGAGCGCTCGGTCATGCGCCAACTGTGCCCTGTTGGCTGGAGCAGCGCCATCAGATCCCCGACCGCGATTGTGCCCCGTCCACGGCGATGCACGCCCCGTTGAGGAGGCTGGCCTGCATCGAGCAGACGAAGGCCACGATGCTCGCCACCTCATCAACCGTGCCGAAGCGTCCCATGGGCATTTCGTGGCGGATGAAGCCGGCGATTCCGTCCGGGTCCGCCTTTTGCCGGCGGTCCCAACCACCGCCTGACCACAAGATCGAGCCCGGCGCGACCGCATTCACAGTCACGCCCTTCCCCGCCACCTCGCGTGCAAGCGATTTCACGAAGCTGATCTCGGCCGCCTTCGCGGCGTTGTAGGCGGGCGCCCCGCCGGTTTCGCGTCCCCACACCGACGTGATGGCGACGACCCGTCCCCATCCGCGCTCGAGCATTCCGGGCAGCACGTGCTGAGTCATCCGTACGCTGACGGCGACGTTGCCCGCGAACGCGGCCTCGAACTCCTTGGGGCCTGTATCAATCCATGAGCTGCCGGCGCGGAGGCCGAGGTTGTTCACCAGGATGTCGACCGGTCCCAATCGCTTCACGGTCTCGTCGACCGCGCGGCGCGCGCCTTCTTCGGTCATCAGGTCGACGGCGATGCCAACCCCTCCCAGCGAATCCGCGGTGCGCTCGACATCGGCCTCTGTCCGCGCGGCGATCGCGACCCGAGCGCCCTCGGCCGCCAGCGCCTGAGCGATGCCGAGCCCGATCCCACGTGTGCTCGCTGTGACGAGCGCAACCTTGCCGGCAATCCCCAGGTCCACCCAGGCATCCTAATGAGGTGCTGCCATCCGGAGCCATCAACGAAGGACCGCCGGTCACGCCACGTCCGTCCGCGACCGTCCTCCTGGTGCGCGGCCGCGATCCGTGGGAGCTCTTGCTGGTGCACCGTCCTGGAGGTTCCGACTTCGCCGCGGGCGCATATGTCTTTCCAGGCGGCACCGTGCATGCCGGTGACATGGGCTGGGGAGACGAGATCCAGATGGCGGCCGTGCGAGAGGTTTTCGAGGAGGTCGGCATCCTGCTGGCGCGCCGCGGCCGCCGCTTTGCCCGCCAGGCCGAGACCGATGCAGTGCGCTCCATCGTGGAAGTCGGCAAGAGCTTCGGCGAGGCCCTGCGCGAGCTCCGCCTCGAGCCGGCGCTCGACAGCCTGGTGATGTTCGCGCGCTGGGTCACGCCGCTGCAGCTGCGCCGGAGGTTCGACGCGCGCTTTTTTCTCGCGCGTCTGCCTTCAGGCCAGGACGTGCGGCCTCAGGAAGGCGAGGTGACGGACTGGCTGTGGACCACGCCGGCCCATGCGCTCACCAATCCGGACATCACGCTCGTCTACGCGACTCGATCGGTTCTCGAATCAGTGGCGCGAGACAAGGACGCTGCGAAGCTGTTCTCGCGAGCCCGGCGCCTGAAGGAGGTCCCGACCGTCCAACCGACGATGATTCACACCGAAACGGGTTGGGAGATCAGTCACTGATGACCGGCTCCGCTGGCGCCAAACGCGCGGAATGAGGCGGCGGCTCAGCGCCAGCTGTCGCGCCAGCGGTCGTAGTGGATGACCTCGACCCCCGCCTGGCGAAGCACGTTCAGCCCGGCCGGGTCGCGATACGCCTGGCGGTAGTAGACCCGCCCGACGTTGGCGTTGATGATCATCTTGGCGCACATCACGCATGGCGAGGCGCTGACGAACATCACCTTGCCGGGCAGCTGCGCCCCGGCCTTGATCAAGGCGTTCTGCTCGCTGTGAATGCAGCCGCAGTTTCCCGCCTCGGATGAGTCGCAGCGGTTGGGCAGCCCTCTGGCGTTGCCGTTGTAGCCGATGCCGAGCACCTGCGTCAGGTCGGAGGTCGTGATCACGCTCCCGACCTGGAGCCGCGCGCACGTCGAGCGCTTGGCCAGCTCCTCGGCCATGCGCATGTAGACCTCTTCCAGGGGGATTCGGTCGGGCGCCCTCTCGGGTTCGGAATGGGGTTCTTGGGCGGCCATTTTCATCAGGTTAACAGGGTTGTCTATACCCCTTTCCCGGACTACAATGCGCAAGATGTCGGTGCTCGAACTCTTGTTCGCGCTTCTGATGGTATGCCTCCTGGCCGTCATGGCCGGCGTGGCGTTCCTCGTTTGGAACCTGGTCCGGCGCGCGGACGGCCAATCGCGAGACGTGGCCGAGCTCAAGCTCAGGCTGGAAGCCGGCGGGCAAGCCCAGGGCACGCAGGCCGCCGAGCTGCGCGAGCGCCTGTCGCAGACCCAATCGGTCGTCGAGGGCCTCCGTTCGGCCCTTTCGGCGCGTCAGCCCGTCGAGGAGGAGGCGCGCGCCAGCCTGCGGCGTCTCGAGAGCGTGATCGCCGGCAGCTCAACGCGCGGCGCGGCGGGCGAGAACATCCTCGAAGAGGCCCTGCGGCACCTTCCGCCCGAGATGCTCCAGCGCAACGTCTGGGTCGGAGGCAAGGTGGTCGAGCTTGCGCTTCGCCTGCCCGGCGGAAAGCTCCTGCCGATGGACTCCAAATGGGTCTCCAGCGGCGCGCTCGAGCAGCTGGCGGACCCGGCTCTCGATGCGACTCGCCGGGCCCAGCTCACGGGCCAGGTCGAGCGCGAGGTCGAACGCCGGGTGCGCGAGGTGAGCCAGTACATCGACCCGGCCACCACCTCTCCGTTTGCGCTGGCCGTCATCCCGGACGCCGCCTATGACGTCTGCCGGGGCGCCATCGTCGGCGCCCACAAGCGCCACGTGATGGTGGTCGGCTACGCGATGGCCCTGCCCTACCTGCTCACGCTTTATCAGCTCCACCTGCAGTTCGCGCGCACTGTCGACATGGAGAAGCTCCAGTCGGCCCTGATCGACGTGGAGCGCCACCTGGACACCCTCGAGAGCGTGCTCGAGAACAAGCTCCAGCGGGCGGTCACGATGCTACAGAACGCCTATGGCGAGGGCAAGCAGGTCTCCGCCCGGATCCGGGCCTCCACGCAGAGCGTCCAGGTGACCGAGAACGCTGAGGATCACCTTTCCACAGACAGTACCCAGCTCGCCCTGGTCGAATCAGTTCAATAGGCGAGTTTTGCCCACTTTCCCACAGTCCTTCCGCAGCCTGTGCCCAACTTGGACGCAGAGTTGTCCACAGGTAATCCACCCACATGTTGGGGGTAACGGCATGTTTAGGCCGAATATCTTGTGTTTGGGGCTTGACAAGCCAAAGAGCCATTCGTATCATTCAATGCGTTACATCGAGGCCCTGGGGCATAAGTGGCGGGCATGCTCTGGGGCCTCTTCCATCCCCAAACGAATAAGCAAATCGACCCACCCCACGTCCCAGCAACCATGCGATTCGAATTCACCCTCACCGGGGATGATTGAAGGAGGCGTTCTCTAAAGAAATGGCCAAGAACATTGCCGACCTCGCCGGAGCCCGCTCGGGGAACAAAACCAATGGGAGCCATGCCAAGGCAGCCGTAAAGGGTTTGCGCTTCGGGCGCCACTTCACGCCTCCGGGCAGCCACGCCTTCGACCTCGTGGAGTGGGAGCGGCGCACCGCCGCGATCATCGGCGAGAAGGGCCAGGTCATCTTCGAGCAGAAGGACGTCGAGGTTCCCCGCTCCTGGTCGCAGCTGGCGATCAACGTGGTCGCCCAGAAGTACTTCCGGGGCGGCCTGGGCACCCCTGAGCGCGAGACCAGCGTCCGCCAGCTCATCGACCGCGTAGTCGAGAGCCTGGGCCGTTGGGGACGCGAGGGCGGCTACTTCGCGAGCGAGGAGGACGCCGAGAACTGGTCGCAGGAGCTCCGCTACCTCCTGGTCACGCAGCACGCCTCATTCAACAGCCCTGTGTGGTTCAACATCGGCGTGCCCGGCCGCGCCCAGCAGGGTTCGGCGTGCTTCATCAACTCGGTGGAGGACTCGATGGAGTCGATCCTCGAGCTGGTCAAGACGGAAGGCATGCTGTTCAAGTTCGGCAGCGGCACGGGCACGAACCTC
>Ga0073928_10002018_pt1 | contig 36786 bp, 30 predicted proteins | sample PaiPotPPA55metaG_FD_76969 | JGI IMG/M metagenome (GOLD analysis project Ga0073928, IMG submission 76969) | Iron sulfur acid spring bacterial and archeal communities from Banff, Canada, to study Microbial Dark Matter (Phase II) - Paint Pots PPA... ... | reverse complement strand
GGTCGTCTAAGACGAGACGCCCCACGACACGAGTGGAATCGTTCCGTGCAGGCCGTTGCCGTGCCTCACGATGTTCATCACCTGGCCGCCGTTCGAGACATAGCCGCCCCGTCCCCGTCCTCGGCGTAGACGTGTCAGCACCGTTCACGCCCGTCTTCGCCGCTGTCCGGCGTCCGCCTGACACCTTCCGCCCAGCCTACCCGGCAGCCTCACCGGCCCCGGTAACGATCACTGTTACCCGGTCACTGATCGGAGCCCGAGCCGGAAATCGGCTCCGGAGGGTTGACACCGGCAGGTGGTCTAGTCCACTTTTGTTAACGCAGTCCCAGAGGGCTGCTAACCCGTCCCGGCGGACTATGAGGGCCCGCATACGTTCCTCGCCGGTGGGTGGATTCCCGACTGGTCCACGGCATGGCCGACCGCGGGGATCCGTCCGTCCGCCCATCCGCTGACACCGACCCCGCCGACTCGCCGAATCCGCCGACCCGCCGATCCGCGCCCGCGCTCGTTCCGGGAGGGACCCATGAGCACGTCCGATCGCTACCTGCACCGTGCCGCCTGCGACACCCCCTACTTCAGCTCCGACGCAGACACCTACCTCGCCCAGTTCCCGCTCCGCGACCTGCGCAAGACCCGGCAGTTGCGCGTCCTGTCCGAGGCCGACTTCGAGTTCTGGCAGACCTATGGCTACGTCGTGGTCCGCTCGGCGATCTCCGCCGACGCGGCCGCCGAGCTGCTCGACTTCGCCTGGGACTTCCAGGGCCTTGACCCGCACGACCCAGAGTCCTGGTACGCAGAGCGGCCCTATCGGTCCGACTTGGACCGGGAGCTGCACATCTACGGGTTCGTAGAGGCCTACCACCACCAGCTGATCTGGGACAGCCGGCAGGCCCAGCGCGTGTACGACGCCTTCGTCGATGTCTGGGACTGCGAGGAGCTGTGGGTCACCCTCGACCGGCTCAACCTCAACCCACCTAACGTGCGCAACCGGGACCGCAAGCTGATCGCCCCCACCGACAGCGGCTTCGACATCGAACTGCACTGGGATGTCGACTCCACCCGCAGCGTCCAGCAGCAGCGGGTGCAGGGGATCATCGCGCTCAATGACAGCGACCCGGAGGCCGGCGGTTTCCAGTGCTCGCCCGAGCTCTTCCGGCAATTCGACCGCTGGAAGCTCGACCAGCCCTCAGACCGTGACCCGATCCGTCCGGCCGTCTCCTGGGCGCAATTCCCGGTGGTACGCCCGGAGCTCAAGGCCGGCGATCTGTTGCTGTGGAACGGGATGCTCGCCCACGGCGTGGCCGGCAACGGCTCGGACAAGGCCGTTCGCGCGGTCCAGTACCTCTCGATGATGCCCGCGCTCGAGACCCACCTCGAGCTCAAGCGTTCCCGGGTCGACTCCTGGCGCACGCTGAGCACGCCCGATTGGAACGCGACGCTGCTCGGCGACGTGTACCGGCACGAGTCCCTGCGCTACGGGCCGGCTGAGCTGACCGAACTCGGCGAGAAGCTGCTCGGCCTGCGCTCGTGGCACGGCCAGGCCGAGCAGAACCAGCAGACCGAGCAGGCACAGAAGGCAGAGACCGAGGAGCAGGAGTGAGGAAGATCTGCCTGGCGCTGCCGACTAATCGCCCCTGCTCCGACACGATCACAGCACTTCACGAGGAGGCCGAGTACGCGGCGTCCAACTTCGAGGTCGAAGTCCACCTGGTCGTGCTCGACTCCTCGGACGACCGTTCTCGCGCCGAGCACCGGCGCGCCGTGGACGAGCTGTCACAGACCTCGAATGTCCTCGTGCACTTGCTCGATGAGGAAGAGCAGCGAGCGTTCCTGGACCAGACGATCCGCGCGTCCGGACTGGCCGGTGCCCCGCATCTGCTCGACCTGATGCTCCCGGCCGGTGTCTCCTACGGCGCGTGCACCAACCGCATCTTCCTCATCGCCGCCGCGCTCGGCTGCGAGTCGGTGCATCGCCGCGATTCCGACAGCCGCTACCAGGCCACCGCGCAGGGCCGGCCTGTCTACCCCGTCCACCACGAAGTGAGCTCGATCGGACGACGCGCGGCGGACATCGCCGACGCCGTCACCGAGTCCATCCTCGAACCCGAATTCGCTGAGCGGACCGTGACACTGGTCGGCGCGTCGTTCGTGGGCGAGCTCTCCGTGGACATCGGCGAGATCGAGTCGCTGAACCAGGACGTCTACCGCGAGGTCGTCAGCCTGTGGGCGCCGATGAGCTGGTCCGATGAACAGAAGTACGAACTGGTGAGCGAGTCTTTCCGCGGCGCGGGCCTCGTCACCGGGCCGTTCGCCGCGGACCATGCGACGCTCTGCCTGGTGGATCCGATGCGGATCGACATGTGCAACATCGCGTTCCACCGCGACGCGTTCGAGCGCGCGCCGCTGCTCCCTGCCCTCGACACCATCGGCAGCGACTACTTCCTCATGCACGCGATCTACGACAGCGGCCTGCCCGGCGTTCTGCATAACCGCGACATCGTCAACTTCTACACCCCGGAACGTCGTACCGATGCCGGATTCGCCGCCTACCAGCTGCGTTTCGCAAAGTTCTTCCTCTCCATGCTCTACCTGAACTTCATCTACGAGCGGATGGGCGAAGCCGGATCGTCCCTGCTCGACGGAAGCGGCCGGCTGGATTCCATGGCAATCGCCGCGCTCGCCCGGCAGAGTGCGCTGCTCGACCGGTCCGAGAACCACTGGCGCCTGGACGTCATCGACCGCGGCTACCGGAAGCTCGGCGGCCGATACGCCGACTTCGCCGCCGCGCTCCAGGAGCGCGGCGCCGAGCTGCTCGATCGGGCGCAGGCGGACATCGAGGACTTCGCCCTGCTCACCGAGGCCTGGCAGCCGCTGGTACGCGCGAGCGGCGAGAGTGCCGGCAGTCTCCCGCTGCCGCGAAAGTCTGAACGGAGCTTTACCTCATGACGCTGAGCCCTGCGATGCGCGAGGCCCTAGCCAGAGCTAAATCGGACCGAATCGTCTACGATCTGGCCGGCATCGCCGACCGCTACGACTGCCTGGTACGTCAGCTCCCGGGCGTCGCCATCCGCTTCGCCATGAAGGCGTGCCCCGTCGACGAAGTCATCGCCGACCTCGCCGCCCGGGGTGCCGGCTGCGATGCGGCGAGCCCCAACGAGATACTCCAGGCCCTGGGCGCCGGCCTGCCCGTGGAGCGGATCCACTACGGCAACACCAGCAAGTCCGACGACAACATCGCCGACGCGTACCGGATCGGCGTCCGCGATTTCGCGACCGACAGCCTGCAGGACGTGACCGCGATCGCCGAGTACGCGCCGGGCTCCCGTGTGTTCTGCAGGCTCGTCACCACGGGAGAGGGCGCGCTGTGGGGCCTGTCCCGGAAGTTCGGCTGCTCGGTCGCCGACGCGGTGCTCGTTCTGGAGCGGGCGCGTGAGCTCGGGCTGGTGCCCGCCGGACTGTCGGTGCACGTCGGCTCCCAGCAGATGCGCGCGGAAGCGTGGACCGCGGCCTTCGCGGACATGGGCCAAGCCATCGCAGCCCTCGAACAACGAGGGATCGGCCTGCAGTACGTGAATCTCGGTGGCGGGCTGCCCGCGCTCGGCTATCTCGACCGCCGTGGAAACCCGCTGGACCCGCCGTTGGACGAGATTTTCGCGGCCATCCGCGTCGGCATGCGACGGTTGACAACGATGTCTTCGACGCCGCTCCGCTTCCTCGCCGAGCCCGGCCGCTACCTGGTGGCGGACCACGGCGCGATCCGTGCGCACGTCCAGCGGCTTTCCGAGCGCGAGCTCACCGACGGCGAGCGGCAACACTGGCTGTACCTGAGCGTCGGCAAGTACAACGGCCTCTACGAGATGGACGAGCTCCAGTACCGCCTCGTCTTCCCTACTCACGAGGAGGACGGCACCTCGGCCGGCGAACTCGTGCCCGCCGTCGTGGCCGGTCCCACCTGCGACAGCGACGACGCATACGTCCACGAGGACAACTTCGTCCACGTCCCCGCAGCGCTGGCCTCGGGCGATCCGGTCTGGATCGTGTCCTGCGGAGCCTACTCGACGAGCTACACGACGCAGGGCTTCAACGGCATCGATCCGCTCGAATACCAGTGGATCCGCGGACCGCGAGTGCGTCCGATCGCCGACGATGACTGGGAGTCGATCGCAGAGCTCGAATTCACGACGTATTCGGAACTCGGGCTTTCTGAGGGCCGTGCGGCGCTGGAGTCCAGGGCGCGACGGTCGCCCGAGACCAGCTTCGTGCTGGAGCTCGACCGGAAGGTCGCGGGCTACGTGGTGGCGCTGCCGTATCCGTCGCTGCAATACCCCGACCTGCACCGGCCCGAAAGCGAGTTTTCGCTGACGGCCGACGGGACGGCCGACGAGTGCGGCGGCGTCAACCTGCACCTGCACGACCTGGTCGTTGCCGAGGGCGTACGCGGCAGAGGCTTGGCGAAGCTGTTGCTGCGGCGGCTCGAATCCATCGCCATACAGGGCCGGAGGTTCGCGACGATCTCGCTGGTCTCGGTCGGCGACAGCGAGGGTTTCTGGGCGGCAGCGGGATACCGGCCGCAGCGCGAGGTCGGCACCCCCGAAGGCTATGGAAGCAAGTCGGTCTACATGTCCAAGGCTCTGGAGGTCGATCCGCTTGCCGCGTGTCCGCGATGAATTCCGTCGGGCGCAGGTGGCCATCGGCGCCCTGTTCCTGCTGCTCGGCTTCCAATACGCCACCTGGGGCTCGCGCCTGCCCGCGATCAAGTCCAGGCTGGGTCTCTCCGACGCCGAAGTAGGCCTGTTGCTGATGGCCTGCGGCGTGGGAGCGGCCGCCTCATTCCCGCTCGTCGCGGCGGCCATGCGCCGACTGGGCTCACTACGGCTCTGCGTGCTCTCAGGCGTGGTGCTCAGCTTGGTGCCACTCGCCCTCGGTGCCGCGCCCGACTACGCGGTGGCGCTCGTGATCGTGTGCTGCGACGGCGTGGCAGTGGCCTGTCTTGACGTGGCGATGAATGCTCAGGGTGCCGAGCTCGAGGAGCGCTTCCAGCGCAAGGCGATGGGCAAGCTGCACGCGACCTTCAGCGGAGGCTCCTTGTGCGGCGCCCTCCTCGCGTCAGCCGTCACTGCCATGACGTCCAATCTGACGGCACACTTTGCCATCGCCGCCGCGCTGATCCTTCTACTGGTGGCCTACGCACGCCGCGACCTTCTGCCCGCCGACCCGACACTGGCGCAGCCCGCTGCCGGCGCCGCCGCCGACACTGACGTTGACCAGCCAGCCGAGCAGCGAAAGCGCAAGCTTCCCCTGCCAACCCGAGTGACGCTGTGGATGGGCCTGGCGATGGCATTCGGCACCATCGTCGAGGGCGCGATGAACGACTGGTCTGCGCTGTACCTGAAGAACGTGGCGAAGGCCGCGTCGGGCCTGACCCCGATGGGCATCGCAGTGTTCTCCATCACGATGGTGCTGGCTCGGATCTTCTCCGACAGCTGGCGCGAGCGCTGGGGCGACGGCCGCGTCGTGGTCCTCGGCAGCTCGGTGGCGGGGATCGGCCTCGCCATCGCGGTGACCACCGGAGGCGTGGTCCCGGCGCTGCTCGGATTCGCCTGCGTCGGCCTCGGGATCGCCGCCGTCACCCCCTGCGTCTACGTGGCGGCGGCCGGGCAGGGCGGCGACGCGCTCGCCCTGGTCGCGGCGATGGGAACAGTCGGCCTGCTGGCCGGTCCCGGCGTAATCGGGCTGATCGCCAATGCGAGCGGTCTCGCCTGGGGGATGGGTGCAGTGGCCGCCGCCGCGATTCTGGTCGCCGGATGCACGACACGCATCTCCTGGACCGCCGCGGCTGCGAAGGCAAGCAAGGCGCTCGTCGAGCCCGCTGTCGACTACGTCGACGCGCCCTGACTCACTGCTCCGTCACTCACCGCTCCGTCAGCGCGCTGCTGCGGCACCACAGTCGCCGCAGCGCGCTCCCGTGCCACCTTCGCGACCACGGACCGACCGCAGGCCCAGATCAGGATGCTGCTCAGCATGCGCACGGCAGGCCGGTCGATCGCAACTCGGACGATGCCCGGTCGACGGATGCCCAACTGCGTCCGCGCCCAGCCTGGCAGCAGGCTGATCCCGCCGTTCATCAGCACCTTGGTGGCGATGCGCTCACGGGGATCGCGACCGAAGGCACGCAGGAAGGTGACGGCCTCAAGCGCGGCGGGTGTGACACGCAGCTCCGGCCGAACCCGCTCGAGATACGCCTCGACCTCATCCACCGAACGCGGCACTTCGACCGCGCCGAGCCGCTCGGCCAGGAGCGCCATCTCGGCGTAGTAGCGGTCGCAGTCAGGCCGGCTCAGCGACTCACCGGAGAAAGCCTGGTAGCCGGCGAGGAAGCAGCGGACTTCGGCCGTGTGCACCCACGTGAGCAGAGCCGGGTCGTCGGCGCGGTACGGCCTGCCGTCCGGCGCGATGCCGTGCACGAACGTGTGCACGCGGCGGACCTTCGCGATCGCCGCCTCGGCATCCGCGGTCGACCCGAAGACCGTGCTCGTGACATAGCGCGCGGTGCGGCTCAGCCGACCGGTCGGGTCGGTGCGGTAGTCGGAGTGCTCGGCCACGCCCGCCATCGCCAGCGGATGGAGCGACTGGAGCATGATCGCCCCGAAACCGCCGGCCAGCATGCCGCTCGCATGCGACGTGACCAGCCACGCCACACTGTCGGGACCGAAGAGCCCGGGATCCCCGGCCGGCTCGCTGAAGCGCTCGAGGCGCAGGTCACCGCCCTGCACCGAGTTGATCACGTGAGAACGGATGCCCGCGCGGACGCCGTCGAACATGGCCTGCGGCCTCCCCTTCGTCGATCCCGGCGGAGCGTAGTCTCCGGAACCGACGATACGCGCAGGCGAAAGGGCGGGGGCCAGTGGCTCCCCGCCCCGTATCGACGCGCGGGCCCAGGCTCAGACCTGCGCCCGGCGCGGCAGCTTCCAGTTCGGCCGGGGGTAGTGGCAGGTGTACCCGGCCGGGTATTTCTGCAGGTAGTCCTGGTGCTCCGGCTCGGCCTCCCAGAAGTCGCCGGCGGGGGCGACCTCGGTGACCACCTTCCCGGGCCACAGCCCGGAGGCGTCCACGTCGGCGATCGTGTCCACGGCGACCTCGCGCTGCGACTCGTCGGTGTAGTAGATCGCCGAACGGTAGCTGCTACCGATGTCGTTGCCTTGCCGATTCTTCGTGCTCGGGTCGTGGATCTGGAAGAAGAACTCCAGCAGCGCCCGGAAGTCGGTCTTCGAGGGGTCGTACAGGACCTCGATGGCCTCGGCGTGGCTGCCGTGGTTACGGTACGTGGCGTTGGGCGTGTCGCCGCCGCTGTAGCCGACGCGGGTGGAGACGACGCCGGGCTGGCGGCGGAAGAGTTCCTCCATGCCCCAGAAACAACCGCCGGCGAGGATGGCCTTCTCGGTCGCCATACTTGCTCCTCCTGCTCCGCGTTCTGCGCGCTCGCGCACTGCGTGATTCGTATTCTGCACGACAACGCGTCGGCCCCGCTTATTCCCGCCCGGCCTCCCGCGTCCTCCCGCGCACCGACGTCCCGACACCCCCCCGACCCTTAGTGACGCTCATCACTTTCACCTGCATGGCGCAGTGGCAAGAGCTGGACATCGTCGCCGAGCGGGCCTTGGCTTGAATCACCAGGGATCCGAAGAGATCTCGGGAGATCCAAGGAGGTGACGGCCATGCGCAAGGTTGCCGATTGCCGAGACTTTCCCAGCGACATCAACTGCACGCTGACCATCTCGGGCAGCGAGGACGAGGTGCTCGCGGCGGCGACGATGCACGCCGTTGCGGCGCACAAGCACGAAGACAATCCCGAACTGCGCGAACAGATTCGCGGCATGCTCAAGGACGAGGTGACGGTGGGATGACCGGCATGATCCGCAAGAGCCTCGATTCCCCGGAAGAGGTGAGGCCCTTCGAGGACGGCAAGGGTCACCTCGACCTCGTCAACCTCGACCACGTGCCGGTGGGACGGGCCGTGTTCGAGCCCGGCTGGCGCTGGTCCGAGCACGTCAAGCCCATCGTCAAGACCGACAGCTGCGAGGCCGCGCACACCGGGTACGTCGTATCCGGCCGCATCACGATCGTCATGGACGACGGCGAGAAGGACACCTTCGGCCCCGGCGACTTCATGATCGTCCCGCCCGGCCACGACGCGTGGGTCGAGGGTGACGAGCAGTGCGTCGTTCTCGACTGGCAGGGTTACGCCGAATACGCGAAGCCGGTCGGCTGAGGACCGCGGTTCAGCGGCGGCCGGTCGAGTCGCCTGAAGGAGCATAATCAGCGCTATGAAGGTGCTGATGCCGCTGCCCGACCGCGATTTCGACGTCACCGAGGTGGCGGTTCCCTGGCGGCTGCTCCGGGACGCGGGGCACGACGTCGTGTTCGCCACCGAGGCCGGCGGCGAGGCCCCGCAGGCCGATCCGCGGCTGCTCGACGGCGTCCTGTTCGGCCAGCTGGGCGCCGCGGCCGAGCCCGTCGCCTGGTATCGCGAACTCGAACGGGACGAACACTTCCGGGATCCGGTGTCCTGGGTGACGCTGGATCCGAACGAGTACGACGGGCTGCTGCTGCCCGGCGGCCACGCGCCGGGCATGCGACAGTACCTGGGCGCCGAGGTGCTCCGGCGCAAGGTCGCCGAGTTCTGGGCCACCGAGCGTCCGGTCGGGGCGATCTGCCACGGCGTTCTCGTCCTCGCCCGGACCGTCGACTCCGCCACCGGTAACAGCGTGCTGCGAGGCCGGACGACCACCTGTCTGCCCCGGTACATGGAGCGTTCCGCGTACCTGCTGACGGCATGGCGACTGGGCCGGTACTACCGGACGTACCCGCGATACGTGGAAGAGGAGGTGGTCGCCGCGCTCGGCGGCCGCTCCGGATTCCTGCGCGGGCCGCGCGTATTGACCGCACGAGGAACGGCGGCGGACGACACGCCGGCCTTCGTGGTCGAGGACGGACAGTACGTCTCGGCGCGCTGGCCCGGCGACGCCTACCTCTTCGCCAAGCGCTTCCGCGCGCTGCTTGCGGGGGCCTGACCGGTTGAGGATGCCTGACCGGCCAGGATCAACGCTCTTCTTGTCGTCCGCGCGACGGGTGGCCGTAGAGGATGCGGGCACGGGCAATCATGATCTTGGGCACCGTGCCGAGGATCGCCGCGATGGCGAAGAAGAGCGCTGAGATGGCCAGTGGATCGTGGCGCACCGTCCACACCGCGGCCCCCATGATCACCAGTAGCAGTACGCCGAGGATGAACCAGCGGCGCCCGCTGCTGTCGAACAGCAAGCGCAGCGTGGACTCGGGGATGGGCGGGGCGGGCGGGTTGGGCCGGGTCGAAGACGTCTCGCCGTTGAGAGCTCGGGTTCCCATACCTGACAGTCCAACAGATCCGTGCCTGTCGGACTAATGGGTCGAGGCTACAAAACTCGGCGGCGTCCTGTGGTGGAACGCCGTGCGCGTGGTCGGGTCAGCAGCGCTCCCGCGGCGGCAGGCCGTCCGCCCGTACCAGCCGATCCCGGTAGGTCGATTCGGCGAACGTGATGAACTGCTCCACGTCGGCCGTGTTGGAGACCAGGCCCAGGGACGCGCGCACCGCCCCGCCGCTCGGCAGTCTCAGTGCCTGGAGATACTCGTCGATGCTGTGCACGGCCTTGCTGACCCGGCCGCCCAGCAAAGTGCCGCCGATCCCGAACGCCAGCTCCCCGGCGCCCGGATTGCAGAAGCAGCCGGTGCGCAGACTCACCATCGACGCGGCGGCCTCCCGCTCGACCAGCCGTTCGTCAACCACCCGGCCCTGCCGGTCCAGGAAGTTGAACGCGACCGTGCCGCCGCGATCCGCGGTGTCCAAGGGTCCGTATATGCGTGTCATCGGCGAGCCGTCCGAGTGGGTCAGCGTCGCCAACCGGCCGAGCATCCAGCCGGTGAGACATCGCACCCGCTCACCTATCACGTCCACGCCCAGCCCGCGCAGCCAGCGCAGGCCGTACTCGACGTCCGGGATGCTGTGGAAGTTGACCGTGCCGTCCTCGAACGCCGCCGCCCCGCCGGCCATCACGTGCCAGTCCCCTTGCACACTCACCGCGTGGATGGTGCCCCCGGAGAACCAGGGCCGGCGCAGCCGAGCCAGTGCCTCATGCCGGGCGATCAGGCAGCCGATCCCGGTCGGGTAGCCGAAGAGCTTGTACCAGCTCACGGTCACGAAGTCCGGGTGCACGGCCGAGAGGTCGAGCGGGTTCGTCGGCACGAACGCGGCGGCGTCCAGGAGCACGTCGAATCCGTGCCGGTGCGCCATATCGATCCAGCTGAGCGGGTGGCGCACGCCGGAGAAGTTGCTCTGCGCCGGATAGCCGAACAGGCCCACGCGGTTTCCGCCTGCGCTGCCGCCTCCGCCGCGTCCGCGGAACAGGCCGGTCGAGCGGGCCGCGAGTGTCGACTCCAGCACCGACTCGTCCACCCGCAGCTCGTCGCCGGATCCGGGCACGTACTCCGTCCGCGCCCGGCCGGCCCTGGCGTACTCGCGGATCCCGTTGACCGAGTTGTGGTTGTCGAAGGTGAGTACGAAGCGGCTGTCGGACTCGAACGGATACGACTCGCCGACCAGTCGGCAGGCCGCGGTGGCGTTCGAGGTGAATATCGCCGCGTACTCCTTCGGGTCGGCGTTGAAGTACTCGAGTACGGCCGACCGACACCCCTCGACCAGGTCTGTCGCGGCGATCGAGGCCGGGTTAGCGGAGTGCGGGTTGCCGAAACAGCCTTCGGCCAGCCGCTCGGCGTGGGATCGGTACTGGCTCACCGCCGCGAGGCCGGCCCCGGTGTAGTCGAGGTACGCGTGGCCTTCGCCGTCCAGGTACGGGTATTCGGTCTGCCGCACATCGTCGAGGAGCGTGGTGCGCTCGTAGCCCGGGTACGCGGCGAGGAACGAGGTCGTCGCTTCCTCGGACAGGCCTTTCGACGCGTCTTTTGAGATTGTGCTCAACGATTCGCCCGCCTCCGCTTCGGTGTCTTGCGGGACAGCACCACTCCGGCCGCGATCAGGAAGACCAGGGCGAAGCCGGCCAGCACATACCAGTACGTCTGCACGGTTCCGTTGAAGGTGCCGCCGTAGGAGGCGAGCAGCGGCGGGCCGAGCGGCGAGCCGCCGGCGCTCCAGAGGTGGCTAAGGCCGACCGTGTCGCCGAGCCCCTCGAACGCCCACCGGTTCGACATCAGCATGCTGAGGAGGCGGCCGGGCAGCGCCATCACCGGGACCGGCAGGAACGCGCCGACGAACAGCACCTGCGGGAAGCAGAGCATCGGCAGCATGAGTGTGGCCTGCGAAGGCGAGGAGACCGAGGCGGAGGCGAGCAGTCCGAGCGTCAGGGCACTGATGGACGTGAGCAGCAGCGTCAACAGCAGCTCGCCCAGCTTCGCGGCGCTGAGCGAGGGCAGCCGGTCGGTCGTGTACAGCACGGTGAGCAGCGCCGCGTCGACCACGGCGAGCACCGGCAGCATCAGGGTGACCTTGGACAGCAGGTAGGGCAGGATCCGCAGCCCGACGATCCGTTCCCGGCGCAGGATCGCGAACTCGTCGCAGACCTGGGACAGCCCGTAGGTCAGGCCGAAGAAGAAGCCGCCGAAGGCGATCCAGAACACGATCATGACGGTCGTGCTCGGGCTCGGCTGCGCGAAGTCGAAGGCACCGGGCCGGAACATCATCAGGAACATGATGATGATCATGGCCGGGCAGCCGATCATGATGGCCAGGGTGAGCCTGCTGCGGGTGAGCAGCTCGAAGCCGCGCCGGGTCAGCAGCATCCACTGGCCGAACGAGCCGAGCCGGCGCTCCGTGCCCGGCGCGGGCGTGCGCGGGCCGCCGACGCGCGGCCGGTCGGGCGGCAGGGCGGAGAGCCGCTCGGCCCAGTACTCGGGCTCCGGCTGCTCGCCGAGCCGGCGGTAGATCTCCGGGAAGCTCTCCGCGCCGAAGTGGCCCGGCGCGAGCGCGGGTGGCCCGGAGTAGGCCAGCTGCCCGCCCTGCGCCACCACCGCGACCAGATCGCAGGGATCGATGTCGGTCGGGTTGTGGCTGGTGAACACGACCGTGGTGCCGGCCGCCGCGATCCGGCCGAGCAGCGCGACCAGGTCCGCCGCCGTGGCCGGGTCGAGGCCGGAGGTCGGCTCGTCCAGGAAGAGCGCGGAGGGGCGGGAGAGCAGCTCTACCGCGATGCTCGCCCGCTTGCGCTCGCCGCCGCTGAGCCGGCCGATCCGGGTGTCCGCGAGGCCGGTCAGTCCGAGGGCCGCGAGCACCTCGGCGACCGCCTCGTCGATCTGCCGGTCCGTGGCGGCGGAGGGCAGCCGCAGCCGCGCCGCATAACGCAGGGTTCGATTCAGGGAGAGCGCGAGGTGCACGATGTCGTCCTGCGGCACGTAGCCGATGCGCACGTCCAGCTCGTCGTGCGCACGGCAGGTGGCGCCGTCGTGCAGCACAGCGCCTTCGGACGCCAGGATCACTCCGGCCAGCGCGTCGAGCAGCAGAGTCTTGCCGGCGCCACTCGGGCCGACCACCGCCACCAGCGAGCCGGCCGGGATGCGCAGCGACGCCGGTCGGAGCACCTGTTTGCCGTTGCGTAGCCGGTAGGAGGCGTCTATGGCCTCGATGGACAATCCCGGCGAACCGTGCACCGCAGGCACGCCGAGTTCCTTGACTCCGGCTCCGGACGACGTCCGAGTTCCTCGCTCAAGCATATGGCTTCATCCGTCCAGTGGGTGTGGTTGCAATCTGCCGGTCACACCTTACTGCGCATGGATCAGGAGTAACTCAATGGTCGTTGTCGCTCGCGAAGTTTCGGCCGGATCCGGCCGGATGGCGGTGCGAGCACGATGCAGGGGACGAACATGGCAGAGCACGTACCCAGGACGAACGGGTCCGACACCGGCTGTCGGTCGGACTTCACCGGAGCGCTACATTCGAAACATACGCCCCCGTGTCGATGATGCCCTGATTCGTCGGAAAAGGTGCCGCGGAAATGGCGCTCAGGCGAGCGGGATGAGCGCAGCCCAGGCCGCCGTCGCGCACGTGATGACCTGTTCGAGGTCGGCACGGCCGGCGCCGTCGATCGCCTGGACCGACATGCCCTGGACGACGGTGTGAAAATAGCGGGCGATCGCGTCGAGGTCCGCGTCGGCGGGAATCTCGCCGTCGGCCACGCCCTGCTCGAGTCGTTCCCTGATCCGATCGAACTGTGCCTGACGCTGCGCGGCCAGGAACGCGCGCACGTCGGCGTTCTCGGTAGCCCCGAGCGGCTGGCCGAGGACGAACATGCAGCCGGGTGGGGAGTCCGGTCCGGTGATGTTGTCGGCGGCCGCGCGCAGCATCGCGGCGATAGAGTCCCGGACGCCCGGGATCTCCTGCAGGGCTCTGCGGATCGGCTCGCCGGAGGCGGACCCGTAGACCTCCACCGCTTCGCGGAACAGCTGCTCCTTGCTGCCGTAGCAGGCGTAGATGCTCGCGGACGCGATGCCCATGGCTCGCGTCAGGTCGCTCATCGAGGTGGCCTCGTAGCCTTGACGCCAGAACACGTCGATGGCGGCACGCAGCGCGGTGTCCCGGTCGAACGAACGGGGTCGGCCGCGGGTGGTCATCGCCGCCTCCTTTCTGGATCGATTGACCAATATAACTCTTGACCTGCCTGCGGACAAGGTGATACCTATTCTTGGTCAGTCGACAAAGAAATGGGGACGGGAACATGGCTATGGCAGACCTCGAAGGCAGAGTCGCGCTGGTGACCGGCGGCAGTCGTGGCATCGGAGCGGGGATCGTCCGCCGTCTGGCGGCGCAGGGCGCTGACGTAGCCTTCACCTATCAGAGTTCGCAGGACGTCGCGGAGCAGATCGTCAAGGAACTGCGGGAAGCAGGCGTCCGCGGCCTCGCCATCCGCGCGGACGCCGCCGATCCCGACGCGGTCGCCGAGTCCGTGCACCGAACGGCCCGCGAGCTCGGCGGACTCGACATCCTGGTCAACAACGCCGCCGTGATCAACCGTGGGCCGTTCGCCGATTTCACGGTGGCGGACATCGACAGAATCCTGAACATAAACGTCAGGGCCGTGATCCTGACCGCGCAGGCGGCCATCGGTCATCTGCCGGACGGCGGCCGCATCATCAACATCGGCTCCTGCCTGGCTGAGCGGGTGCCCGCCCCGAGCGTGACGCTCTACGCCGTCACCAAGGCCGCACTCACCGGTCTCGCCAAGGGACTCGCGCGCGAACTCGGGCCCCGCGGCATCACCGTCAACAACGTGCTGCCCGGACCGATCGACACGGATTCGAATCCGGCCACCGGGCCGGCCGCCGATATGCTCCGCGGCCACCTCGCGGTCGGCCGGTTCGGCACCATCGCCGAGGTGGCCGCGACCGTGGCCCATCTGGCCGGGCCCGAGGCCGCCTTCATCACCGGCGCGTCCATCGCCGTCGACGGCGGGTTCACCGCCTGATCCAACTCGCCTTGATCCAACCCGGCAACCCACCCTTGACAGGGCCGTAGCGCGGTTCTAACTTCCATCGAGGTTAATTCATGCCCGAATTAATGCGGTAGCAAGGACGAATGGGTACAAGGGAGTACTGGCACCATGAAACTCTTCACCCGGCGCAGATCCTCAGCCCTCGTGCTCTCGATCGGCCTGCTGGCGGCGACGGCCACCAGTGCGTTCGCCTCGTCGCACGTAGCCGCGCCGGCAACGGCCGCGACCGCGACCGCGACGACGGCATCCGTATCGAGCGCGTCGGACGTCTCAGCCGTCTCAGCCGACCCGCAGGCCGCCGCGCCGAGCAGCTTCCACGGTGTGAACTGGGCAGATCCGCGCGACAACTACGCCAGCGACGCGGTCGTCCCGAGCGGCCTGAGCGTCACCGACGACTACCGCACCGTCTACCGGATCACCCAGAACATGGTGGCCGGCTTCCGCAAGAACCTCGGCGCCAACACCCTGCGACTGCCGATCAACCCGGCCAGCATGGGCACGGCGTGGTGGAACTCCTACCGCGCGACGATCGACGCGGCGACTGCGGCCGGGGACAAGGTCATCCTCAGCTACTGGGAGTCCAACACGTCGAAGAACGGCATGATCGACGATGTCGGCACGTGGAACACGATGTGGAACACCGTCACCGCCGAGTACCGCAACAACCCGCGGGTCTACTTCGAGCCGATGAACGAGCCGTTCGGCTACACCCTCGACCAGTGGGTCCAGATCTGCACCCAGTGGCTCGCGGCGCACACTGACATCCCGCGCGACCGCGTCGTCATCAGCGGCACCGGCTACAACGACAACGTCTCCGGGGTCGGCGCCGTCACCGCGCTCGACGGCACGCTGCTCTCGCTCCACTTCTACGGGTACTGGGCCAGCTACACCACCGAAGCCGATTGGATCAACAACCTGTTGCCGCGCATCGGGGCGTACGCCTACCGGACGATCATCGACGAGGCCGGCTCGCCGATGACCATCGGCCTCAACTACGGCGCGCACAACGGCAACGTCTACACGTCGTACCTGGCCGCGGTGACGGACATCGCCCGGGGAATGGGCATGGGCCTGGTCTACTGGCCCGGGCTGCGCACCGGCGACTCGTACTCCATCGAGAGCCTCGACACGAACGGACAGTTGCAGAGCAACAGCGTGACCGGCGTCGCCCAGCTCAAGTGGGGCTACGGGTACGGCACGATCCCGCCGGTCAATGATCTGCCCGCGGCACCTCCCGGCAACGAGATCGTGGGCACCGCCTCCGGCCGCTGCGTCGACGTCCCCGGCTTCTCCACCACGGCAGGCACGCAGCTCGACATCTGGGACTGCAACGCCGGCGGCAACCAGACGTGGGACTACAACAGCACGCACGAGCTGACCATTTACGGCGACATGTGCCTGCAGGCCGGCACCTCCGCGGCCACCACCGGTGCGGCCGCCGTCATCGAAAGCTGCACCGGGTCCACGGCCCAGCAGTGGGCCGTCAACACCGACGGCACCATCACCAGCGCGGCCGACTCAACGCTCTGCCTCGACACCACCGCTGCGGGCACGGCGGACGGCACGCTCCTCGACGTCTCGACCTGCGACGGATCCACCAGCCAGGCGTGGAAGATGTCCTGACCGAAGCACCGGAAACTCAGCAGACCAACCGAATAAGGGGGACCGGCCGTCGCGACCGGTCAGCGGAGACCGGCGAACAGGTCGGTCTCCCGCTCACCGGTCGCGACGGCCGCACCGTTCGCAGCGCCGTCGTGGACGCGCACGAAGGTCTCCACGCCCATCAGCTCGGTGAACCGCTCCTTGCCCATCTTCAGGAAGAAGATGTTCTCCTCCTGGCTCGCATGGGTCGCGAGGGCGTCGTACTTGCGGCCGCCGAACTCGCGCACGTCCACCCAGGTGGTGATCTCCTCGTCCGGCAGCCCGATCTCGGGCGGCGGTCCGGCCACCTCCGCCGCGGGCTCGCGCGGACCGTCCTCGCTGGCCGGCGGCGCCTCCCAGTCCGCGCCGAGCTCCCGCATGACCCGGCCGAAGTTCTCCATCGCCGAACGCGGCGCCGTCGTCCAGTAGACCTTCGCCTGCGACTGCACGAGGTCCAGCGCCGCCATGGTGATCCGGTTCGCCTGGATGTGGTCGGGGTGGCCGTAGAAGCCGTTCTCGTCGTACGTCACGACGACGTCCGGCTGGTAACGGATCATCAGCTCCGCCAGTCGCTTCGCCGCCTCCGGCACCGGAGTGCTCCAGAACGAGCCCGGCGCGTCGTTGGTGTCCCAGCCCATCATCCCCGAGTCGCCGTAGCCGAGCAGCTCGAGGTCGCTGACCGCCAGCACCTCGCAGCTCGCCTCGAGTTCGACGCGGCGCTGCGCCGCGACGGCCGCCGGATCGTGGCCGGGCTCACCCGGCTTGACCCCGCCGGGGCCGTCCCCGCACGCGCCGTCGGTGCAGGTGACGAGCACCGTGCGGACACCCTCGGCGGCGTACCGCGCCAGGGTGCCGCCGGTGCCCGTCGCCTCGTCGTCCGGATGCGCGTGCACGGCCATAAGGGTCAACGGACGCGGCTGATCAGTCATGGTCGCAATCCTAACCGGGCCCACCGACAGAGGTCGGAAACGACTTACTCCGCTGGTCGGCAGCGCTCATCTGACGGACGCCGGCAGCCGTTACGACGCCTATGGCCGTTACGACGTCGCCGCGGCCAGCAGCTCCGGGGCATGCCGCGGCCAGGGGCGTGCCGCCTCGATCTGCGCAGCGAGCTCCAGCAGCGTCCGCTCGCCGCCCGGCCTCGCCACCAGCTGCACGCCGAGTGGCATGCCGTCCGCGTCGATGCCCGCGGGCACATTCATCGCCGGCCAGCCGGCCACGTTCCATGCGCCGAACAGTCCCGCCACCCTGACGCTGGTGAAGGTGGTGCGCAAGACGCCCTTATCGCCCAGGCGTGTAGCCGGCGAGGCGGGTTGAGCGAGCGAGGGCAGCAGCAAGACGTCGATATCACCGAAGAAGCGCTCGGCCGCGCCGCCGCGCCAACGATCCCTGGAGCGCACCCCGTCCGCATGCAGCGCGCCGAGCACGCGGCCGGCCCTCGCCATCACCCGGGTACGTCGCTGGATCCGGGAACGGTCGAGCTCGGCGGCACCGTCGTTCGCGAACGAATACCAGCTGAACACGGTGCCGTTGCCCAGCCAAGTGGGATAAGCAGTCTTATGCCGAGAAACGTTGTGTCCGAGCTCGGTGATGGTGCCGGCCACCGCCTCGACGGCCGCGACGTACCGCGCGTCGACCGGCAGGCCGATCTGAACGGCGCGGACCGAGACCCCCACGCGCAGCCGCCCGGGATCGCCGAGGACCGCCAGGTCCGGATCGTCGGCCATGACGGACAGGCCGAGTGCGGCGTCACGCACCGTCGTGGCGAGCGGACCGTTCTCCGACAGCCCGCCCCACTGCGGTTGCCCGTCCGCCGACGCCGGCACGACGCCGGCTCCCGGCTTGATACCGACCAGGCCGCAGCATGCCGCCGGAATCCGGATCGAGCCGAGCCCGTCGTTGCCGTGCGCCAGCGGTACCAGGCCGGCCGCGACCGCCGCGGCCGACCCGCCCGACGAGCCGCCCGGCGTGCGCGCGAGATTCCACGGATTGCGCGCGATGCCGAACTCGCTGTCGCACACCGGGACGAGGCAGAGCTCGGGCACGTTGGTGAGCCCGACGACCACCGCCCCGGCGGCCCGCAGCCGGGCGACGACGGGGTGATCCGCGCTGTTAATGGTCTCGGAAGACCCGGCGGAGCCGTTGCGCATCTGCTCGCCGGCCACCTCGACGTTGTCCTTGATCGCCACCGGCACGCCGGCCAGCGGCAGCGTTGCGAGATCCGACCGCGCGGCGACCGCGTCGGCCTCGGCCAGCGCCCGCTCGGCGCGCACCGTGCGGAACGCGCCCAGTCGCGGATCCAAGTCGCCGATCCGGTCCAGATACCGCCGCACGACCTCGCGCGGCTCAACGGCGCCGGTACGCACTTGTTCGGCGATTTCGGCTGCGCTCAGGGTGAAATCGTTCGCGAGGGTCATGTCCACGCATTCAACCGGACGCAGCGGTCGCCGCCAAGCGTTTCGGCGCACAGGCCGCCGCGTCGTCGCTCTGCGGATCAGGCCCGACTCAGGCGACTGTCGCGGCGTTAGCCCGCTCCATCAGGTAGTCGCCTGCGGTCACGGGCGGATAGTCCTGGCGGTGGCCGATCGGCGTCGGCAGCGGCACGATCACCGTGTCGACATCGGCCTCCAGGAACAGGATCAGCGAGATCAGTTCCTCGCCCGGTGACTCGGCCGGCGGCGGCAGTACGCGGTGCCGCGTGGAGCGCCAGCGGTCGCCGGTCCAGCGTGCCATCAGGTCGCCGATGTTGATGGTGAAGGAGTCCTCGACGTGCGGCGCGTCGATCCACTGCTCGTCGAGCGTCTGGATCTGCAGGCCGCCGTAGCCGACCTCGCGGTCGAGGATGGTGAGGATGCCCCAGTCGGTGTGCGGGGCCACCCGGTACTGCCCGTCGAGCGGCTTGCCGGTCTCGCGCAGCGGCGGATACCGGTTGATGTTGAACGTGTGCGGAGAATTCCGGGACCGCTCGATGAGCCAACCGTCCGGCAGACCGAGCGCGGCGGCGCAGATCTCGAGCAGTTCGTCGTATAAGGTGCGGATCGCCCGCGCGTACTCGCTGCACAGTCGCGCGAGTTCGGGCACCTGCTCCGGCCACACGTTCGGCGCGAACCAGGCCTCGTCCACGGCCGGAACCCCGGTGCGGTGCTCGCGCCCGATCGTGTAACTCTCCTTGAGATCGGCCCTGGTGACGTCGGCTTCGAGTCCGTAGAAAGCGTTGGCCTCCTTCCCGATGGGAATCCAGCCGCGCCCGCCCACCGGCGCCGCATACGGGTCCTTCTGCTCGGCCGGCAGCTCGAAGAACCGCTTGGCCGCAGCGCGGACCGCCGCGCGCAACTCGATGCTGACGCCGTGCCCCGAGATCATCAGGAAGCCGGACTCACGAAGCGCGCTGTCGGTTTCGGCGGCGACGCTCGCGCGTTCGCCGGATCGCCACCGGCGCAGATCTATCAAGGGGATCATTCGAGCCTTCCCGGTCGCTGCGGTTCAAGGCCATGGTAATTCGGCTTCCCGGTCCTGGCGCCCCCCGGCCACCACCACCGTGCCCGAGCTGAAAACCGCCTGAAAACCGTTGCGGGAGCCTCATGTCCGGCTCACCGGATAAGGGGTCGTATTCTTTTGCATCCTTCACTGCCGGACCCCCGCTTCCCAAGAATGGCGCCATAGCGTTCTTCTTGTCACCGAAACCGATGACCGGCCGGAATTCGGAGTATTCGCCGGACCGCCGCGGTGACAAGTGCTGGATCCGAGAAACTGCTTCATCGAGAAAGGGAATTCATACTATGAGCGTCAAGCTGCCCGCCCCGCGTCCGCTGCCCAACGGCAAGGCCCCGAAGGGTCTGCCGCCGAAGGGCGCCAAGCCGGGCCCGGCGCCGAAGGGCGCGGGCGTTGCGCCCAAGCCGCTGCCCAACAAGTGATCCTATTCATCCCTTTCATCCATTTGATCCTTTCGGATCACCCCGCGGCGGCCGAGCTCGAATGAGTAGTCCACAGCTGCCAGGCCCCGTCGCCGCGGGGGCCACGGGGCCGGCGAGCACGATTCGCCGGCCCCGTGGTTTCTATTCAGGCCAGTCGCAGTCTGCGAAGTGAATCCCTGCCGACGAGTTCTCCCGAGCTGCCAGGAGTCCCCATGTCACGGCGCACGTCAGATCCCCCCGCCGCCCCCACCGAAATCCCCGCGAAGGAGGTGCTACGTCAGTTCCGGCCCCTGGTCCGCAGAGACCGCGGCTTCCTCCTCGCGGCCTGCGTGCTGGCCGCGGTCGCGGTGGTCGCCGAGGTGGCGGTGGTGCTGGTCTTCATGGAGATCACCGACCGCGTCCTCGAGACCCGCGACATGCATGCGTTCTGGCGGCCTGCGCTGCTGTGGATCGTGTTCACCGCAGTGGGCGCGGCGGCCACGTTCGGCAAGGACATGCTGGTCTCGCAGTGCTCTGAACACTTCCTGTTGAGGCTGCGCGATCAGGTCTTCGGCCACGTGCAGTCCATGTCGCCCGACTTCTTCAGCTCGCGGGACACCGGGGACCTCGTGGTCAGGATCACCGGCGACATCGACGCGGTCGAGGGCCTCGTCGTCGGCGGCTTCATCCACCTGGTCACGAATGGGTTCAGCGTCCTGCTCTTCGCTGGGACGGCGCTGTACCTGCGCTGGGACCTCGCCCTCGTCTCGTTCGCCGTGGCACCGCTGTTCTGGCTCGTCACGCGCGGCTTCACCACGCCGTTCGCCAAGGCCTCGCGACGTGAGCGCGCGGGCAACGGCGTGATCGCCGCGGTCGTCGAGGAGAACGTCACCAACATGATGCTGGTCCAGGCCTACAACCGCCCGGGCAGCGAGCGCGAGCGGGTGCACGCGGCCGGGATCGAGTGGTTCAGGGCGCGGATGGCGGAAGCCAGGCTCTCCGCGCTGTACAGCACGGTGATCATGCTCACCGAGACGGTGTGCGTGCTCGCGGTGCTCGGCTTCGGCGCGTGGGAGCTGAGCGAGAAGCGGATCGACCTCGGTGGCCTGCTGGCCTTCGCCGCGTTCCTCGGCATGCTCTTCCCACCGGTGCAGGGCATCACCTCCTACAGCGTGCTGAAATCAACGGCGGGTGCCGGTGCGCAGCGGCTGATGGAGGTGCTCGGTGCCCGGCCGGCCGTCGCGGACCTCGCGCAGACCGGTATGTACAGCGTGCAGCGAGGGCTGGTGGAATTCGACTCGGTCACGTTCCGCTACCCGGGCAAGGACGAACCGGCCCTGAGCAACGTGAGCCTGGCTGCCGGTCCGGGCCGGTTGGTGCTGGTCACCGGGGCGAGCGGCGCGGGCAAGTCGACGATCACCCGGCTCCTGCTGCGGTTCCACGACCCCGAGCACGGCGCGATCCGCCTCGACGGCGCCGACATCAGGGACCTGACCCTGCGACGGCTGCGCGGCACCGTGACGCTGCTGCCGCAGGAAACGCTGCTGTTCGAGGGCACTGTCCGTGACAACATCGCCTACGGCGACCCCGCGGCGAGCGACGCCCGGATCGCCGAGGCCGCCCGGATCGCGGACGCCGCGGAGTTCATCGAGGCGCTGCCGCAGGGTTACGAGACGATGATCGGCCAGAACGGGAGCGCCCTGTCCGGCGGCCAGCGGCAGCGGCTGGCCATCGCGAGGGCGATGCTGCGCGACACCCCGATCCTGGTCCTGGACGAGCCGACGACCGGCCTCGACGCGCGGGCGGCGCACAACGTCCTGGCTCCGCTCCGACGTCTGATGGCCGGGCGGACGACCATTCTGATCAGCCACGACCTGCACATGGCGGCCGACGCCGACGAGATCCTGGTGGTCGAGCACGGACGGATCACGCAGCGGGGAACGCACGCGAAGCTCGTCGCGGCGGCCGGGAAGTACGCGGAGCTCTGGGCGGCGCAGGGCCGGCGGATTCCGCAGCAGTCGCAACGTCCTCATACGCAGAGCCCGACGCCAGAAGCGGCAGCCGAGCCCGAGGGCGCAGCCGAGCTCGAGGGCGCAGTCGAGCCCGAGCCGCGGTTCTGGCGGCCCGAGCCGGCGCAGGTCCAATGGTCCTGATCGCCAAGATCCAAACGAATCAGACCACGAGTACGAGCTTGCCGGTGAGATGTCCCTCCTCGCCGAGGGCGTGCGCCTGCGCCACCTCGGTGAGCGGAAAGACCTGCTGGACATGCGCCCGAAGGTGCCCGGCGCGGATCATCTCGGCGATGGCGGCCATCCCGGCTTGGTCATGTTCGACCAGGAGGGTGGCGAGGCGGGCCTCGCGCTCCGCGGCGGCCCGCTCGTCCTCGGGAGTGAGACCGCGAAGCAGCGTGACCAGGGTCGCGCCGGGGCGCAGCACCTCGATCGTCTGGCTGCGGGTTTCGCCGGTCATGGGGACCAATGCCGCGTCGATGTCCGTGGCCAAGCTCCGGAAATCGGTGCTGATGTAGTCGATGACCTCGTCGGCGCCCAGGGAACGGAGCAGGTCGTGCTTCCCTGCGCTGGCAGTGCCGATGACGTACGCGCCGAGGTGCTTGGCGATCTGGACGGCGAGGTGCCCCACGCCTCCGGCGGCGGCGTGGATCAGCACGCGTTGCCCTGGCCTGATGTGCGCGGTGTCGACCAGCGCCTGGTACGCGGTCAGGGCGGCCAGCGGAATCGCCGCGGCCTGCACGTGGTCGATCTCGGTCGGCTTGGGCACGAAGGCGCGGGCGGGGGCGGCGACGTACTCGGCGTACGCGCCGATGCCCTGCGGATACGGCAGCATGCCGAAGACCTCGTCACCCGTTTGGTGGATGGTGACGCCGTACCCGACCTGCGCGACCACGCCCGAGACGTCGAAGCCGAGGGTCAGCGGAAGCCGGTCGAACCACAGCGGCGCGGCACGGTTCTTCCAGTCGGTCGGGTTGACCCCCGCCGCCTTCACCTCGACCAGGATCTGGCCCGGCCCGAGAGCGGGCACCGGCTGCTCCACCTCGCGCAGGACCTCCGGGCCGCCGTACGTGTCCTGGCTGATCGCTCGCACGAGTGCGGCTCTCCCGGCTTCTCAGCCGATCTTTTCGAGCAGCCCGGCCGCGACCGCCGCCGAGGACGCCGGGTTCTGGCCGGTGACCACGTTGCGGTCCACCTCGACGTGCGACGCCCACGGCTGGTCGACCACCACCGTCAGCCCCGCCTCGGTCAGCCGGTCCTGCAGCAGCCACTTCGCCTTGGCGGCGCTGCCCGCCAGCTCCTCCTCGGCATTGGTGAACGCGGTGATCCGATAGCCGGCGAACGCGTTGCTGCCGTCCTCGGCGACCGCCGCGAGCAGGGCCGCCGGGCCGTGGCACACCACGCCGACCGGCAATCCACGTTGGACCGCCCGGGTGAGGAGGCGCCCAGAGTCGGCGTCGACGGCGAGATCCTGCATGGGGCCGTGGCCGCCGGGGACGTACACCGCGTCGAAGTCCTCCACCCGCACGGAGTCGAGCGAGACGGGGTGGTTGAGCTCGGTGGCGTTCTCGACGACCTTCTGGACCGCCGCGGCGTTCGCCTCGCCGCCGTTCGCCCCGGGACTCAGGCTCGCCCGGTCGACGGGTGAAAGGGCGCCGTCTGGCGTGGCCACGGTGATCTCGTGGCCGGCGTCCTTGAAGGCCTGATACGGCACGACGACCTCCTCCGCCCAGAACCCGGTCGGGTGGGACGTGCCGTCGGACAGGTCCCAGTGGTCGGCTGCGGTCATCACGAAAAGAATCTTCGCCATGGCGGGCTCCCTTGATGCGCTGATCGATGCGCTGACTTCCCTCGGAACCCATGATCACGGACCGGCCCAGGTGCTGCCAGCCGGGCGCCGCGGACGGAGTCCACCTCAGGAAAGTCACGCGAGCCGCTCGGTCACCCATTCGTGGAACTCGGCAAGGTGATGTTCGCTCGGCACGAGCACCCCGCCGTCCGCGTAGGCGCGCGAGCTCATGCCGAGTTGTGTGCGCTCGCAGGCCTCGAAGTCCTGGCTGTTGACTCGGTGGAAGAGCTCGACGGATCGGTCGATGTCGCCGCCCTCCGCAATCACTGACGGCAGGAACAGCCAGTCGCACTCGACCTTGGTGCGGTCCACGGCCAACGGGATCATCCGGATCACGATCACCTGGTCGGGCACCAGGTTGATGAACACCTGCGGCTTCACGGTGATCGCGTAGTACCGGCGGTCCTGCTCGGCCGCGACGGTCGGGATGCGCTCCACGCCCGGACCGCCGTCCACGGTGAAGCCCTCGATCGCGGGGCCGAATTCCGCGCCGTGGCCGACGTAGTACTGGGCCGCGAAGCCGCGGGAGAACTCGGGCAGCACGTCGACGAGCTCGGGGTGGATGGTCGCGCAGTGGTAGCACTCCATGAAGTTCTCGACGATCAGCTTCCAGTTCGCGGCCACGTCGTAGGTGATGCGCCGCCCGATGGCCAGCGATTCGACTTGGTACCGGGTGATCGCCGCCGGGTCGCCGAGTCGCCGGGTCGCGGCGCCGATGACGTCCTCTTCGAAGCTCGGCGGCTCGGCGGCCAGCGAGACCCACACGTAGCCGAGCCACTCACGCACGTGCACCCGGTGCAGCCCGTACTCGGTGCGGTCGATGTCGGGCATGGTCGCCAGGTTCGGCGCCGCGACGAGCCTTCCGTCGAGCCCGTAGCTCCATGCGTGGTACGGGCAGCGGAAGGTGCGCTTGACAGAGCCCTGTTCCTCTAGGCAGACGCGCGCGCCGCGGTGTCGGCACACGTTGAGGAATGCCTGTGCGGCGCCGTCCCGAACTCGGGTGACGATGATGTTCTCGCGGCCGATCTGCACTGTCCGGAACGCGCCGGGTTCGGGCAGGTCGCCCGCGTGGGCGGCACAGAACCATGAGTGCTCGAATATCGCGGCGCACTCTGCGGAGAACGTGGCCGGGTCGGTATACGCGGAGCCGGGCAGGGTGGCCAGCAGGCTGGCGGGCAGACTCACAATTCCTCCGCTGGGGCGAGGCGGCGAGGATCGAACAGCGCGATCGGATGCCGGGTGGTGCCGTCGACGGCCAGGTCGGCGAGGATCTCTCCGACCACGGGTACGAACTTGAAGCCGTGTCCGGAGAATCCGCACGCGACGGTCACCTGCGCGTGTTCCGGATGCGTCGCGATGACGAAATGTTCGTCGGCGGTGTTCGTGTACATACACGTCGAGGCGTGCAGAAGCGGCGCGGCCAGGCTGGGAATGCGAGGACGCAGCAGCGAACGCAGGCGCTCGGTCTCGGCCTCGTGGACGGTGCGATCGATGGTCGTCGGCGTGCACGTCTCGCCGCCACGGAACATCGCCACCTTCGCGCCGCCGCGCGGGCCGTCGATGGCCGGGAAGCCGTAGAACTGGGTGTTCCGCCCAACCTCCCAGACGTAGATCGGGTGCTGCCGCGGCACAAAGGCGTCGGCGCCGCCGAAGGGGTCGAACCAGTACATGACCTGGCGTTCGATAGTGAAATCGATGCCGAGGTCGGCGAGCAGTTCCGGCGCCCATGCGCCTGGGCAGATGACGAGGCGTGCGGCGCGGTAGACGCTCTCACTGGTGGTCACGGTGACGCCTTCGCCCCCCTGCGCGGCCTCCCACCTCAGCACTGGCTCATCGAAGTTGAGTTGCGCACCCGCCTTGCCGGCGAGGAACTGGTGCGCGAGCACGCTCGCCTCGGGGCGTACGAAACCGGCCGTCTTCTCGTAGAGGGCGATGTCCTCAGCGCCGGGCCGCAGCGTGGGGAAGCGAGCCCGCAGATCGGTGGCGTCGAGGATCTCGTGATCGAGACCCCACTGCTCGGCGCTGCGGATGGAGCCGGAGACGGTGACGGAATCGGGGGAGCCGATCATCACGCCGCCGCAGTAGGTGGCGATGGTGCGTCCGCTGTCGCGTTCCACCTGTTCCCACAGCTCGTAGGCACGCAGCAGCAGCGGCACGTAGGCGGGATCCTCGAAATACGCCTGCCGGGTCACGCGCGAGCCGCCATGGCTGGAGCCGCGATTGTGCGCGGGCCCGAATCGCTCGAGGCCCAGCACGCGTTGCCCGCGCTCGGCGAGCCGGTAGGCGGCAGCGCTGCCCATGCCGCCGAGGCCGATCACGATGACGTCGTAGATTTCTGGCACTGTGAGACTCCTCTACCTACGGATCTTCGTCATTGCCGCGTCGAACAGGGGCTCTGCCGCCGTGACCGCCCGCAGACGCTCTCCAAAGTATTCGATCTCGACGCTGCTGCCCGGCTCCGCTATCGAGCTCGGCAGCCATGCATAGGCGATGGAGCGGCCGATGCTGTACCCGAATCCTGCGGACGTGACGTAGCCGACCGGCTTTCCGTCGTGGAAGACGGGCTCGCGGCCCATGACGACGTCTTCCACGCGATCGAGGAGCAGCGGGACGAGCCGTAGGGCGGGCGGTCCGGCTTCGTGCCTACGTAGCAGCGCCTCGCGACCTAAGAACTCGCCCTTGTCTGCCTTGACCGCGAATCCGAGTCCTGCTTCGTCCGGCGTGTGCTCGGCGGTCATGTCCGTGCCCCACAGCCGGTAGCCCTTCTCCAGACGGAGGCTGGAGAACGCACTGCGCCCGGCCGCAGTCACGCCGAACGGCTGGCCGGCATGCCAGAGTGCATCCCATAGCCGCAGCCCTAGATCAGCGCTCGTATACAGCTCCCAACCGAGCTCGCCTACGTAGCTCACGCGCAGAGCGGTGACCGGGACGTCGCCGACGTACGCCTGCCTGGCCTTGAAGTAGCCGAACGCCGCATGCGAGAAGTCGGTGTCGGTGAGTGGCTGCACGAGGTCCCGAGCGTGCGGTCCCCATACTCCGATGCAGCACGTGCCGGCCGTGATGTCGCGGATCTGCACCGAGCCGTCGTCCGCCGGTAGATGTCGGCGGAACCAGTCAAGGTCGAGCGGGCCGTTCGTGCCGATCTGGAAGAGCTCTGGGCCGATCCGGGCCACAGTCAGGTCGCTGCGCACGCCGGCCGCTTCGTCGAGCAGCAGCGTGTACGTCACCGCACCGATCGGCTTGTCGAGCTGGTTCGTCGTCATGCGCTGCAGAAAGGCGAGCGCGCCAGACCCCTGCACCTCGAGGCGCGCGAGCGGAGTCATGTCGAACAGGGCGACGCGTTCTCGGGCAGCTTGTGCTTCGGCTCCGGCGATCGGCGACCAGTAGCGGCTCGCCCAATCGCCCCGGGCCGGAACGGCTGAGGTATCCAGCGCCGCGTTCGCCTCGAACCATTGCGGTCGCTCCCAACCGCCCGCTTCGAGGAATACTGCACCGAGCTCGGATTGGCGCGCGTAGAAGGGGGATACGCGCGCCGGGCGGTTCTGCTCAGACGGCTGCAGCGGATGGATGATGTCGTAGACCTCGATGAAGTTCCGGCAGCTACGCGTCCGATGGTAGGTCGGCGCGAGTTGCACGGCCTCGAAGCGGTTGAGATCGCATTCATGCACGTCGACGTCCGGAGTGCCGGTTCTGATCCACTCCGCGACGGCGCGCGCGACGCCTGCGGAGTGCGTGATCCACACAGCCTCGGCGAACCAGCAGCCCGGCACTTGAGCGGACTCGCCGAGTAGCGGGAAGCCGTCGGGCGTGAACGAGAAGATGCCGTTGAAGCCCTCTTCGACCTTCGCGGAACCGAGGGCTGGCAGCAGGGCTGCGGCGTCCGCCCACGCAGGCGCGAAATCGTCGGCGGTGAAGGCGAGCTGCGACGGCATCCCGGTGTCTGCAGGCGTTGGATCAGCGAGATTCCCCGTCTCCAACGGCATCGGGCGATGCGCGTAGGAACCGATGCCGAGACGATCGCGATGTTCGCGGAAGTAGAGGTCACGGTCCTGATGCCGCAGGATGGGCAGCCCGGCCTCGCTGGCCGCGGTGCTGAATCGGTCGGCGGCCAGCGCGGCGAGCGGAGTCGTCATCGCATACTGATGCGCCATGGGCGTCAGTGGCAGCGAGGTCCCGGCCATCCGCGCTATCCGCGCACCCCAGTACCCCGCGCAGCTGACGACGATGTCTGCCGGGTAGACCTCTTGCTCCGTGCGCACGCCGGCCACTCGTCCACCGCCGCCGGTCTCCAGAGCCACAACCCGTTGCCAGGGCAGAAAACGTACTCCGCGGGCGATGGCCGCGCGGGCTTGAGCCTCGGCAGCTCGCAGCGGCTTGGCCAGGCCGTCGTGCGGCGTGTGGTAGCCCGCGAGCACCTGGTCGCGATCGAGCAACGGATGTAATTGCGCGCACTGATCCGGGTCGAGCAGCTCGGCCTGCACTCCCCACGACGCGGCATAGCCCAGTTTGCGCTTGAGCTCCTCGACCCGCGCCGGAGTGGTGGCGACCTCGAGCCCTCCTACCTGCCGGAAGGCCCACCGTCCGGCTAGAGTCAGTGCATTGTATTTCTCGACCGTGTACGCCGCGAAGCCGATCATGGTGCGGGACGGGTTCGTCTGGAAGACGAGTCCCGGCGCGTGCGAGGTGCTGCCGCCGGTCGCGAACAGGGGACCTTGCTCCAGCACGGTGATCTCGCTCCAGCCGCGCGCCGACAGCTCGTCGGCGAGTGCGCAGCCGACGATGCCGGCGCCGATCAGGACGATTCTCGGGGTCACAGCATCACCTCAGAGTTGTTGCGTATTGCGCAATAGCTCTCGCCATATGAAACAGCGTCCTGGCGCTGACCGGCACTGTCAAGGGGTCGCGCAAGGTGTTGTGAAACGACTCGGCGGTGAAACAAGGCGCGACACGGATTTCACATGGAAGCCTTGACGAGCCTGCGGGGCCCATCCATGCTGTGCCGCACCTAGTTGCGAATCGAGAGCGCTGTCTCGTAATGCGCAACCCTGAGGAGTGCACCTTGCCACCGACCCCGCCCGAACCAGCGAGCCCCAACCACAGTAGTGATCAGAACCGCGGTCATGATCACAGCCTGCTGATAGCAGGCCACTGGTTACCGTCGAAGTCCGGTGCCACGCGCCCCGTCCTCAGCCCGTGCAACGGCGCGCCGGTCGCGACAGTCGCTGAGGCCGGTGCCGAGGACGTCGACCTGGCAGTCACCGCTGCGCGCGCCGCATTCGAAGACGGACGTTGGGCTGCGACCGCGGCGCCGCGCCGTGCCGAACTGCTCAACGCCATAGCCGACGAGCTGCAGCGGCAGCGCGCCGACCTGGCCGCGCTGGAGACCCGCAACACCGGAAAGACCCTGGCCGAAGCCGAGGTCGACGTCGACGACAGCGCGGCCGTCTTCCGCTACTACGCCGAGCTGCTCCAATCCGCCGAGGCGACTTCAGGCCCGGACTTGGACATCGGCAGGGAGGGCAGCCGCAGTCGTGTCGTGTACGAACCTGTCGGCGTGTGCGGCCTGATCACCCCGTGGAACTACCCGCTGCTCCAGATCAGCTGGAAGCTCGCCCCCGCGCTCGCTGCGGGCTGCACCTGCGTGGCGAAGCCGAGCGAGCTGACTCCGCTCACGACGCTGCGGCTGTTCGACATCGCGCAGCAACTCCTCGATGAAGCAGGTGCTCCGGCCGGCACAGTCAATCTCGTGCTCGGCGGAGCGGTCGCCGGCGCCGCGCTGTCCTCACATCCTGAGGTCGACCTGGTCTCGTTCACCGGCGGAGCAGCGTCAGGCAAGGCCGTGCTGCGCGCTGCGGCCGAGACCGTGAAGCGCACCGCGCTCGAACTCGGCGGCAAGAACCCCCTGATCATCTTCGCCGACACGGACCTTGATACAGCCGTCGACTACGCGCTGACCGCGGCTTTCCTGCACTCCGGCCAGGTGTGCAGCGCCGGCTCGCGCATCCTCGTCGAGCGTCCGCTGCACGATGCTTTCGTCGCCGAGCTCGCCCGCCGCGCGGACCTGATCCGAGTCGGTGACGGAGCCGTTCCCGGCACCGAGACAGGCCCGTTGATCAGCGCGGCCCAAAGAGCGAAAGTCGAGGCCTACATCGCTGGGGCGCTGGCAGAGGGTGCCGAACTGCTGGCCGGTGGCGGCCGTCCTACCGACCCGTCCCTGGCCGACGGCTTCTACCTGCGACCGACAGTGCTCGATGGCTGCCATCCCGAGATGACCGTAGTGCGCGAGGAGGTATTCGGCCCCGTCGCCACCATCGAGGTCTTCGACAGCGAAGCCGAGGCAGTGCGCCTCGGGAACGCCACCGTCTACGGACTCGCAGCCGGAGTGTTCAGCGCGGACGCCGAGCGGGCCGAGCGCGTCGCCGCTCGACTGCGTGCCGGCACGGTCTGGGTCAACGACTTCGGGCCCTACGTCCCACAAGCCGAATGGGGCGGGTTCAAGCAGTCAGGCAACGGCCGTGAGCTCGGCGTCGCCGGCCTGCGCGAATACCAGGAAGCGAAGCACGTCTGGTCCACCGTGGCACCCGCACCGCAGTACTGGTTCGGGGCTCACGTCACAGTACTGACACGGCGGCCGCCCGACAGTACGGATTTGGGGTTGAGGACTGACACGGCCGACAGCAGGGAAGAGTAGGGGAGTACACGATGCCTGAGATCATCGCAGAGACCTACGACTATGTGATTGTGGGCGGCGGCACCGCCGGTGCAGTCGTCGCGGCCAGACTGAGCGAGGAACGCGATATCAGCGTCTGCCTGATCGAAGGCGGCCCGAGCGACGTCGCCAACGAGGACGTACTGCGGATCCGTAACTGGATCAACTTGCTCGGCACCGAATACGACTACGACTACCCCACGACTCCGCAGCCCCGCGGCAACTCGAACATCCGCCACTCGCGCGCCAAGGTCCTCGGCGGCTGCTCCTCCCACAACACGATGATCAGCTTCCTGCCATTACCCGAGGACTTCGCCGACTGGGAGGCGGCAGGCGCGGAGGGCTGGGGCTACGAAGCGATGCTGCCGTACTACCGACGACTGGAGAACAGGATCCTGCCGGTGGCCGAGAAGGACCGCAACGCGAGCGCGGTGGACTTCGTCACCGCGGCCGCAGTAGCGCTCGGTGTACCGGTAGTCGAGGACTTCAACGCCGAGCCCTTTAAGGACGGCGCGGGCTTCTTCTCAGTGGCCTACGACCCCGAGACCAACTACCGTTCCTCCTCGTCGGTCGCCTACCTGCACCCCGTACTCGAGCGACCAAATCTCACCCTGCACCTCGAGACCTGGGCTGACCGTCTGCTGCCGGGAGCCGATGGCAACGCCGTCTCCGTCACCTTCAAAGACGGCAGCCACGGTCTGATCTCCGCCACTGAAGAAGTCGTACTCTGCGCCGGATCCATCGACACGCCACGGCTCCTGCTGCACTCCGGGATCGGTCCGGCCGCTCAGCTGGCAGAGCTCGGCATCGACGTGGTCGCCGACGTGCCCGGCATCGGCGAGAACCTGATCGACCACCCCGAGTCGGTGATCATCTGGGAGACGAAGGGGCCGCTGCCGCCGGAGTCGGCCATGGACGCCGACGCAGGCCTCTTCGTTCGACGGGACTCCGCTCAGACGCGGCCCGACCTGATGTTCCACTTCTACCAAATACCTTTCACCGAGAACACGGCCCCGCTCGGATACCCGGTGCCCGCGCACGGCATCTGCATGACCCCCAACGTGCCCCGAGCCCGGAGCACCGGCCGCCTCTACCTCACCAGCGCCGACCCGGCCGTCAAGCCCGCCCTCGACTTCCGGTACTTCACCGACCCCGACGGATACGACGAGCAGACCCTCGTCGACGGCATCAAGCTGGCCCGGGCCGTGGCCGCGACGCCTCCGCTCAGTGACTGGATCGCCGCCGAGGTCGCGCCCGGACCCGACTGCGTCAGCGACCAGGACATCTCCGCGTACGCGCGCGCCGCGTCGTTCACGGTGTTCCATCCGGCCGGCACCTGCCGCATGGGCGACGTCACGCTGGATCCGCTCGCCGTCGTGGATCCGGAGCTGCGCCTGCGCGCGGTACCGGGAGTGCGTGTCGCGGACGCCTCCGTGTTCCCGAGCATGCCCTCTGTCAACCCGGTCGTCGCGGTGCTGATGATCGGGGAGAAGGCGGCCGACCTGCTGCGCGAGACGCGCGAGGCAGACCCGGCCGGTTTGAAAGGAAAGGTGCGAGTAACGCAGGACCCAGCGATTCCGTGAACCACCTGACCAGGAGGCGCCCATGAGCACAGCGGAAGCGGACGGCACAGCCGTCCTCGACCAATCCGACGCGCAAGACCTAGCGAAATTCGGCTATCGACAGGAGCTGCACCGCTCGCTCGGCTCCTTCTCCTCCTTTGCCGCCGGATTCAGCTACATCTCCATCCTCACCGGCGTCTTCCAACTCTTCGGCTTCGGGTTCGGCCTCGGCGGCCCCGCCTACTGGTGGAGCTGGCCGATGGTCTTCATCGGCCAGGGCGCGGTCGCCTTCTGCTTCGCCGAGATGGCCGGCCAATACCCGATCGCGGGCTCCGTCTACCAGTGGTCCAAGCGCGTCGGCAGCCCGCTCACGTCGTTCCTGTCCGGCTGGATCATGGTCGTCGGCGCGATCGTCACCATCGCCGCCGTCGCAGTGGCCTACCAGGTGATCCTGCCGCAGATCTCCACCGGCTTCGAGGTCATGGGCTCCAGCGCCGACGCGGGTCTTTACAGCACCCCCGGCGGCGCGAAGAACGCCGTCGTGCTGGCGCTCGGCCTGGTCGTGTTCACCACCGTGGTCAACCTGATCGGCGTCAAGCTCATGGCGAAGATCAACAACTTCGGCGTGGCCGTGGAACTGACCGCCTCGGCGGTGCTGGTCGTCATGCTCGCGGTGCACATCACCCGCGGCCCGCAGGTCATCCTCAAGACCCTCGGCACCGGGGCCGGCCACACCGGCGGCTACTTCGGTGCGTTCATGGTCGCCGCGATCGCCAGCGCATACGTGTTCTACGGCTTCGACACCGCCGGCCAGCTCGCTGAGGAGACCCTCGAACCGCGCAAGCACGCGCCCCGCGCCATCATGCGCGCGATGCTCGCCGCCTTCGTCATCGGCGGCCTGCTGATGCTGTTCGCGATGATGTCGGTCAAGAACATCAGCGATAGCAGCATCGCCTCCCTCGGCCTGCCCTACATCATCAAGCAGGCGCTCGGCAGCGGTATCGGTGACGTCTTCCTCATCGCCTCGGCGATCGCCATCACCGTGTGCTGCCTCGCGGTGCAGACCGCGTGTATCCGCGTCATGTTCTCGATGTCGCGCGACAAGCGGTTGCCGTTCAGCAAGTACATGGCCAACATCTCGCCGCGCTCCGGCGTGCCGAAGGTGCCTGCCCTCGTGACCGGCGTGACCACGATTCTGTTGCTGCTGCTCAACATCGGCAACCAGAAGGTGTTCTACACCCTGGTCTCGATCGCGATCATCCTGTTCTACGTCCCCTACCTGTGCGTCACCGCGCCGATGCTGCTGCGGCGGCTACGCGGCGGCTGGCCGAACGCCGACCACGGGCCGTACTACCACCTCGGTCGCTGGGGTCTGCCGATCAACGTGGTGGCGGTGGTCTACGGCATATTCATGATCATCAACCTCGCCTGGCCGCGCACCGGCGTCTACGGCAGTGGGTGGTACTACCAATACGGCGGAATCATGTACCCGGCGCTGGTGGTGCTGCTCGGCGGTGCCTACTACGTCGCCAAGCTCAAGCCGGCCGCTGAAGCCGAAGCCCTGACCGCTGGCGAGCCGGGAGCGACGGTTCAGCCGACGTAGCCGACGTAGCCGACATATCAGCCGACGTAGCCGACGTAACCCATGAGCGTGGAGATCTCGGCCGCCGCGACGCGCACCGCGTCCGCCGCGGCCGGGATCTCATCTGCGCCCGAAGCCCGCACCTGCGCGGCGGACAGCCGGGAGGACGGGCCCGACACGCTGATCGCCGCGATCACCCGTCCGCCCGGCCCCCTGATCGGCGCCGCGACGGCATTGAGCCCGAGTTCGAGCTCTTCCACCGTCGCCGCGAATCCGTGACGGCGCGCCGCCAACAGCTCGCGTACAAGGAGGTCCGGATCGACAATGGTGTGCCGAGTCTGCGTCTCCAGGCCTTGAGCGAGCAGCGAATCGAGCTCCGAGGCAGGCAGGTAGGCCAGCAGCACCTTGCCGCTCGACGTGGCGTGCAACGGCGTGCGCTGCCCCACCCAGTTGTGCGTCGTGAGCGAACCGCGCCCAAGCACCTGGTCGATGTTGACGGCGGCGCCGCGGTCGAGCACGGCGATGTTCACCGTCTCGCCGAGCTGATCGGCCAGACGAAGCGAGACCGGACGGGCCTGCTGCGTCAGCTCCAGTTGCCCGCTCATGGCCCCGGCAAGCCGAAGCAGCCCGAACCCGAGCCGATATCCACCACGTCCGCGGCTCTGCTCTACCAAGCCACGGCGCTCCAGCGCGGAAGCGAGACGGAATGACGTCGACTTGTGCACGCCGAGCTCCGCGGCGAGCTCAGTGATGCCGAGCTCGCCACGTGCCGCAAGCAGTTCGAGGATCTCGATGGCCCGGTCGACGGACTGTACCGGGGACGAGTCCGCCTGGTCGTCGCTCATGAGACCGTACTCTGCCAGGCTTGTTTCGCATCACGCAACAGCTCTCGTGATGTGCGTACCTCGCGATGACCTCACGATGACCTCACGACGACGGAGATGCGCGGGCGCTGAGGATTGCGCACGGCGTCGATCGCGGGCACTCTGGTGAATCATGGGTGGCATTTTCTTCGGGCGTCGACACGTGGACTTGCTCCGTGTCGCGAGCGCGGCGTGTCCCGCGCCGGCCCGACGTCGCCTCCCATGAACCCATAGCTTGATAAGGCTTTGAATATGAGTCTCTATATAGATCCGCCGAAGCCTCGTACCCCGCACGCTCCGAATGTGACACGCCGGACCGTGCCCGACCACCTTCCCGCACGCCGCAGCTCGTCGTCGGCGATGCCCATAATGAAGAGCAGCGGCGCACTGCTGCGTGCGATCCTCTCGCACGGGCCCATCGCCCGAAGCACGGCGGCTCGACTCACCGGCCTGTCCCCGGCGACGGTGACGCGGCACAGTGCCGGGCTCATCTCGCTCGGCCTGCTGCGCGAACTGCCGGGCGAGGTGCAGTCGAACGGGGTCGGGCGTCCGCACGTCCCGATGGACCTCGACACCTCGCGTCACCTCGTCTGCGCCGTCCACGTGGCGGTCGGCGCCACCACGACCGCCCTGCTCGATCTGCGCGGGCGGGTGCTGAGCCAGTTTCGGGATCTGCATCCTTCGCCTTCGGGAAGAGCCGATCCACGCGACGTGGTGCGTGCGGCCGCCTCCCGACTCACCCAGCAGCTCGCCAAGCACGCTGCCGGGCGAGTCCCGCTCGGCGTCGGCATCGCCACCGGCGGCTGGGTGGATCGGAGCACCGGCACGGTGGTGGAGCACGCCCTGCTGGACTGGCACAACGTCCCACTCAGGGAGCTGATGGCGCGGCAGACCGGACTCCGGGTCGAAGTGGACGGCCACGCGCGGGCGCTGCTGCACGCAGAACGGCTCTTCGGCGCCGCGCAGCGGGCGGCTGGGGTCCTGCACCTGTTCATCGGCAACGTGGTGGACGCGGCGTTCGCCACGGAGGACTTCGCGCACTACGGCCAGCGCTCGATAGCCGGAGCCGTGGCGCACATTCCGATCGCGGGCAGCACCGAACTCTGCCCGTGCGGCCGAACCGGCTGCTTCCAGGCCACCGTGTCCCAGTCGACGCTGGTGCGCCGCGCGGTCTCCGAGGGCGTGATCCGCGAGCCGGACGCCATGCTGCTGGTCCAGGCGGCGCAGGACGGCGACGTGCGCGCTCAGCGCATGTTCGTCTCGCGGGCCCGACTGGTGGGCCAAGCGGCGGCGATGCTGATGAACGTCTTCGACCCGGAGCTGACCGTGGTCGTCGAGCCGGGCGTGGCCCACCTGGACGAGGCGCTGGACGCACTGCGGGCCGAGGCGGCAGAGCACTGCGTCGGCGGAGTCACGGCGGCGAGCACGATCGTGCCGACCAGCTTCCCCGATACGGCGCTTGCGGCGGCAGGCGGGTCGGTGCTCCTCGACCGCCTGTACCGGGATCCGGCGGGCATGCTGGGCCGCCGGGCATGAGGAGGCGGACGAGGCGGGATTTGGCCAGTCGAACGACGTGCCCCGGATCGGGTAGGATCCGGCGCACGCTGATGAGGTCAGCGTGTTGTCGCTCGGTGAGGGGAGCAGCCGGTGAGCACCACGTCCATCATGCTCAAAGCGTCATACCGGGTACTACGGGAACACAAGCGTCTGCTCGTGTTCCCGACGCTTTCGATCGCGGCTGAGGCTGTGGTCATCGCGTCGTTCGCGGTGCCTTATGCGGTGGCGAAGCACGGCTCGTTCGCCGACGTGACCCGCCTGACGCCGACGGCCGACGTACTGATCGCGATCTGCGCGTTGGTGGCCACGACCGTGAGCCTCTTCTTCAATGCGGCCCTGTTCCTGGCCACCGCCGACGCGATGAACCACGACGAGGTGAGCGTCAAGACGGCCCTGCGCCGCGCAGCCCGACGACTGCCGACCATCTTCGCCTGGGCTCTGGCCTCGTGCACCGTGTCGCTGATCGTGCGCGTGGTCGACCGGCGGCTGCCGATCGCGAGCCTCGTGCTCAACATCGCGTGGTCGTGCGTCAGCTACCTGGCCCTGCCGGTGATGATCTTCGAGGGTATCGGCGTGCAGAAAGGCGTGCGCCG